>Ga0182012_10002515_pt1 | contig 19788 bp, 24 predicted proteins | sample 612S2SmetaG_FD_120486 | JGI IMG/M metagenome (GOLD analysis project Ga0182012, IMG submission 120486) | Permafrost microbial communities from Stordalen Mire, Sweden - 612S2S metaG | ecosystem: Environmental > Terrestrial > Soil > Wetlands > Permafrost | place: Sweden: Stordalen | collected...
AGTTGCCTGACGCCATGGAGGAAGCGGCGGCCTACGTCGCGCCCAGTTGTGCCGACCTGACCCGGCTTACCACACCCATGGGCGTGGTTTGCGCCGTCGACGATTCGATTCATCCGCTACAGGTCGGTGTCGATTGGGTGAGCGCCGCGCCGCGCGCCGCCCTGCGGACCGTGACGCTGGATCAGATCGGCGCGAACACCGCGGCGCTGGGTGCTGCCTGCCTGGACGCCCTCGCGCTGGCTTAGCCGCCGGTCGTGGTCCGCAATTGCTGCATCGCCGAACCCTCGGCGCTGCGGCGTGCGGCGGGCTCGTTGGGCGGCGGTTGCTGAGCTTCTGCTTGTCCGGGGGTCTGCTCGGCGGCCTCCTGAGCCGACGCTTCGCGTAGTTGCTCCGCCATGGGCTCGGGCAGCTGCACCGGCAACGGCGTCCGTACCGGTAGCGGTGTATCACCGCGGCGAACAACGGTGTCCGCCAACGCCGTGCGGGCCTCCTCGTTGCACGCCTCGATGGTTTCTGGCGCGCCATTGACGACGCAACGGATCATCCAGCGGTAGCCGTCGACCCCGATGAAGCGCACCACGCCGGCGGCGATGCCAACCACTTCTCGACCCCACGGACCGTCCTTGATGGTGACTTGGGCCGAATCCTTGCGCAACGAGTCGGCGAGCTCGCCGGCTACCTCACGCCACAGGCCTGTCGTCTTCGGTGCCGCGTAGGCGGCAATGGTGAAGCGCCCGTTAGGCGTGACAACCCAGACTGCGCTGGGCACCCCACTCTCGGTGAGCTCTACCTGCAGCTGACCGGCCTCCGGCATGGGAATCAGCACCGATCCCAGGTCGAGTCTGGCTAACTCCGCGTCCTTGGGGTCGTCGAAGTCGTCGATATCGAACGGGCCTTCGAGCCGTTCGGCCCATTCGGGCTCTATGGGCTCGTTCGCGACTCGTTCGTCGCCAACCCGCTCTTCGACGGCCTGGGGGTCGGGTTCCGCGTCCTCGCGGGTCGGCTCGACTGGGTTGGCCGCACTGTCGTCTTTGCCTGAACGTCTACCGAATGCCATCACAAACTCGCATGTCCGCCAGAGGAACCGTGGCCACCGTCGCCACGGGATGTTTCGGCCAGCCCGGCCTCGTCGAAGGACGAGACCTCAACCAGCTCGACCAACTCGACCTGCTGGACCAGCAACTGGGCGACGCGATCGCCGCGGTGCACGACGATCGGCGCGGCTGGATCCAGATTGATCAGCGCTATTTTGATCTCGCCACGATAGCCCGCGTCGATGGTGCCCGGACTGTTGACGATCGAAAGCCCCACCCGCGTGGCCAATCCCGACCGCGGGTGGACCAGGCCGACCATTCCGTACGGGATGGCGACGGCCACACCCGTTCGCACCAGGGCACGATGCCCAGGATCCAGGGTGACGTCTTCTGCGCTGTAAAGATCAACTCCGGCGTCGCCGGCGTGAGCGCGGCTGGGCAGCGGGAGCCCGGGGTCGAGGCGGACAATGGCAAGACTGGTCGACACGGGGGCACAGACTACCCTTGACCGAGTGTCCGGTACGCGCATCGCGCCGCACAGCGTGCGATATCGCGAGCGACTGTGGGTGCCATGGTGGTGGTGGCCACTGGGCTTCTCGCTAGCAGCGCTCATCGCTTTCGAAGTCAATCTCGGCATTCGTACCCTGCCCGCATGGCTCCCGTTCGCAACACTGTTCATCGTGGCGGCCGGGACGCTGTTGTGGCTGGGCAGGCTTGAGATCCAAGTAACTGACGATTCGACGCCCGCGGGTGCGGTCGAACTTTGGGCCGCGCGAGCGCACTTGCCCGTCACCGTGATCGCCCGGTACGCCGAAGTTCCACGCTCGGCCAAGTCCGCGGCGCTCGGCCGCCAGCTCGACCCGGCGGCCTTTGTGCTGCACCGGGCATGGGTCGGTCCGATGATTCTGGTTGTCCTCGATGACCCAGACGACCCGACGCCGTACTGGTTGGTGAGTTGCCGTCACCCGGAGCGGGTGCTGTCGGCATTACGAAGCTGACCGATCAGGCTGCGCAGTCGGTGCAGATCATCACACCGCTCTTCTCGCTGGCCAGCCGGCTGCGGTGCTGCACCAGGAAGCAGCTCGAACAGGTGAACTCATCAGCCTGCTTCGGAATCACGCGCACCGAAAGTTCTTCGCCAGAAAGGTCAGCGCCAGGGAGCTCGAAAGACTCAGCAGATTCGGTTTCGTCCACGTCGACCACGGCGGACGCCGCTTCGTTCCGTCGTGCTTTGAGCTCCTCCAGCGAGTCCTCCGAGACGTCGTCGGTCTCGGTGCGCCGTGGCGCGTCATAATCGGTCGGCATCGTCCTGTCCCCTGTCCTGTCCCCGCTCATGCCCGCGGTACCCCAAGCAAGTCGTTGTACCAGCGTCGAACGCATCCACCAAACGATTCGTGCCCATATCCCGGCCCATTGAAGTGTGATTTACGTCACAGCGCAGGTGGAACGCTTGTCTTGCCCCCCATTCAAGGCCTAAAACGATGCGTTTTGCGAGCGACTAGAGTGCACTCGTGGTCGCACAAATCACGGAGGGAACCGCCTTCGACAAGCATGGTCGGCCCTTTCGCCGACGCAATCCGCGGCCCGCGATCGTCGTTCTGGTGTTCCTGGTGGTGGCGGTCGGCGTGGTGTGGACCATCGCGCTGACGCGACCGACGAAGGTTCGCGAGGCCCAGGTATGCAACCCACCTGAACAACAGGCCGGATCGGCACCGACCCAACTCGGTGAGCAGGTGTCGCGAACTGCGATGACAGACGTCACGCCCGCCAAACTCAGCGACACCAAGGTCCGCGTTCTCAACGCCAGCGGCCGGGGCGGGCAGGCCGCCGACGTGGCCGGGGCAATGAAAGATCTGGGCTTCGCCGCTCCGACCGCAGCCAACGACCCGCTTTACGCCGGCGGCAAGCTGAACTGCCAAGGCCAGATTCGCTTCGGTACAGCCGGGCAGGCCGCCGCGGCCGCGGTGTGGCTGGTGGCGCCGTGCACCGAACTGTTCAACGACAACCGCGCCGACGACTCCGTCGACCTTGCCGTGGGCACAGAGTTCACCGCGCTGGCGCACAACGACGACATCGACGCCGTTCTCGCCAGCCTGCGCCCCGGCGCCACCGGGTCGTCGGATCCCGCGCTGGTGTCCAAGATCCATGCCAGCAGTTGCTGATTCGGCCGAGATCAGGCCGGGATCAGGCAGAGTCAGTCCAAGATCGGCTCGAGTCCGTTGAATCGTTCCAGGACCGCCAACAGCTCGTCGGCGATTCCAGGTGCGGCGGCCACCACCAATCCGGCGGCACCGCCTGGCAGGTTCCGCGCGGGCAACACCACCCGGGCACCCGCTTCCGCCGCAATCACTGCACCCGCCGCGCAGTCCCACACCTGCAGCCCGTGCTCGTAGAAGGCATCCAGCCGGCCCGCCGCGACCATGCACAGGTCCAGCGCCGCAGAACCGATGCGACGCACATCGCGGACCACCGGCAGCATCCGCGCCAACAGCGCCGCTTGGGCGACGCGCCGCCGCATTGAATAGCCAAAGCCAGTGCCCAGCAACGCCATCGACAAGTCGTCGACGGGGGTGCACCGCAACGCGTGCCTCCCTTGCTCGTCGGTGACATGCGCGCCGAGGCCATTGGCCGCCGAATAGACCCGGCCGGCGACGACGTCAGCGACCGCGCCTGCCACCGACACGCCGTTGATCTGGGCTCCGACCGACACCGCGTACGAGGGGATGCCGTAGACGAAATTCACCGTGCCGTCGATGGGGTCAAGCACCCAGGTGACCGCGTCGGCCGAAGTGGCCCCGACATCGGCGGCGCCTAACTGGTTACTGGGCCCGCCACCCTCCTCCCCGAGAATCGGGTCACCGGGCCGTAATTTTGCCAACCGATCACGCAATAGGCGTTCTGTCTCGGTATCGACCACGGTGACCGGATCGGTTGGGGTGCTCTTCGAGCGCACCGCGCCACTGACTGAGCCATTCAGGGCGTCAGGGTAAGCGCCGAACACCTCGGTACGACGTCTTCGCACGAACTCGGCCGCCTCGGCGGCCAACATCTCGGCCACTGCGCGCAGCCGCGCGGGCTGATTGTCGGGTCGCGTCACTGGTCCATCGCATCACAGTCGCCGCGGTGTCGTCGGGCGCAAGCTCTTCGGGCGTCCGCACCGGGATAAGGTGAGCGCACAGCCAAGTCTCGCCGAGGAGATTCGATGAGCAGCACCGACTCGACCACGGATACGCCCACGGCCCACACAGCCAACGCCACACCGCAACGCCGCGGATTCGGCGTCGACGTCGGCGGCAGCGGCATCAAGGGCGGAATCGTCGACCTGGACACCGGGCAATTGATCGGCGACCGGATCAAGCTACTGACCCCGCAACCGGCCACTCCGTCTGCGGTCGCCACGACCATTGCCCAGGTCGTCAGCGGATTCGGATGGACCGGCCCGCTCGGGGTGACCTATCCCGGCGTCGTCACCAACGGCATCGTCCAGACGGCTGCCAATGTGGACCGCTCCTGGATCGGGACCAATGTCGGCGAGATCGTCGGCGCCGAGCTCAACAACCAGCAAGTCACGGTCCTCAACGATGCCGACGCGGCCGGGCTTGCCGAAGAACGCTACGGAGCGGGCAAAGGCCATTCAGGCTTGGTTGTGCTGCTGACGTTCGGAACCGGAATCGGGTCCGCGGTCATCTACAACGGAACGTTGATTCCCAACACCGAGTTCGGCCATATCGAGGTCGGCGGCATGGAGGCCGAGCAGCGCGCGGCGTCGTCGGTCAAAGAGAAGAACGGGTGGAGCTACGAAAAGTGGGCCAAGGAGGTCACAAAGGTCCTGGTGGCCATCGAGAACGCGATCTGGCCCGACTTGTTCATCGCCGGCGGCGGCATCAGCCGCAAGGCCGAGAAATGGCTGCCGCTTCTGGGAAACCGCACGCCGGTGGTGGCCGCTGCCCTGCAGAACACGGCTGGCATAGTCGGCGCAGCCATGGCTGCCACCTCGGACGTGACGCACTGAATTTCGCCCGGTGGGGAAGTTCGTGCCAGCACTGTCGTTACAATGGTTCACGGCGGTCGCCCGACCGATAGCGTGCGATATTCAGGCACGCTGATATCAACGCCGACATTCGACATAACAGACACTTTCGGACAGCCATGCCCAGAACCACCGGAAGTGAGTACAACCGAAGGGGTCTATGTGGCAGCGACCAAGACAAGCCCGGCAACTGATGAGCCGGTGAAGCGCACCGCCACGAAGTCTCCAGCGTCCCCTGCTAAGCGGCCGGCCGCAAAGGCCGCCAACGGCTCTGCGCCCGCAAAGCGGGCGACCAAGACAGCATCGCGAGCCGGCAAGTCCGCCACGGAGCCTGAGGCCGCCGAGACAAGCACCGCCCCGGGCAAGACGCGCGCTCAGGCCAGGAGTGCCGAAGTAAAGGCCGCAGCACCAGCCAAGGCATCATCCAAGGCACCGTCGAGCCGGACCAAAGCAGCAGCAAAGGCCGGCGCCAACGACCCCGCGGACCCCAAGCCCGGCCTGGACGTCATCGGACCCGATGACGCCGTCGAGGACCTGGAGGCAGACCTCGAAGTCGACCCTGGCGAGGACCTCGACATCGATGCCGCCGAGCTCGTTCTCGACGACTTGGAGGAAGTGGCCGTTGTCGAGGGGGTCTTGCCGGCTGACACCGAGGACGGTGACACCCCCGCCGTCATCGTGACCACCGCCGCTCCCGCCGAGGACGACGAGGATATTGCTGAGCCCAGCGAAAAGGACAAGGCGTCCGGCGATTTCGTCTGGGACGAAGATGAATCCGAAGCGCTGCGTCAGGCCCGCAAGGACGCCGAACTCACCGCTTCCGCTGATTCGGTTCGCGCTTACCTCAAACAGATCGGAAAGGTGGCGCTGCTCAACGCGGAGGAAGAAGTTGAGCTGGCGAAGCGAATCGAAGCCGGCCTGTATGCCACGCAGCTGATGACCGAGCTGACCGAGCGTGGCGACAAACTGCCCGCCGCCCAGCGCCGCGACATGGTGTGGATCTGCCGCGACGGCGATCGCGCGAAGAATCACCTTCTGGAAGCCAACCTGCGGCTGGTGGTATCGCTGGCCAAGCGCTACACGGGTCGCGGAATGGCGTTCCTGGACCTGATTCAGGAAGGGAACCTGGGCCTGATCCGCGCGGTCGAAAAGTTCGACTACACCAAGGGGTACAAGTTCTCCACGTACGCGACGTGGTGGATCCGCCAGGCCATCACCCGCGCCATGGCCGACCAGGCCCGCACCATCCGCATCCCGGTGCACATGGTCGAGGTGATCAACAAGCTGGGCCGCATCCAGCGCGAGCTGCTGCAGGATCTGGGCCGCGAGCCCACGCCTGAAGAGCTGGCCAAAGAGATGGACATCACGCCCGAGAAGGTGCTGGAGATCCAGCAGTACGCGCGCGAGCCGATCTCGTTGGACCAGACGATCGGCGACGAGGGCGACAGCCAGTTGGGCGACTTCATCGAAGACAGTGAAGCGGTGGTGGCCGTCGACGCGGTGTCGTTCACGTTGCTGCAAGACCAGCTGCAGTCGGTGCTGGAGACGTTGTCGGAGCGCGAAGCCGGGGTTGTGCGGTTGCGTTTCGGCCTCACCGACGGCCAGCCTCGTACGCTTGACGAGATCGGCCAGGTCTACGGCGTGACCCGCGAACGCATCCGCCAGATCGAATCCAAGACCATGTCAAAGTTGCGCCACCCCAGCCGTTCCCAGGTTTTGCGCGACTACCTGGACTAGATCGGAGCCGGCCGAGGCGTCGAGTCAGCGGTCACGGCGTCGAGTCAGCGCCCCGGGGTGTGGCTTCCGCGAGTTTGCCCGCCCGGGCCGCAGAATCGATCGCATGTCAGCCGTCGGCGCTTGCGAGCGGTGGGAAGTTGCCATCAGGGTCCGGCAGGTAGGCGGCGACTCTGATCACGGCGCGCACCGGCAGTGGACCGTACAGATGCGGGAACAGCATTGACTCCGGGTCCGTTGCCACCCCGGGCTCCCAACGCACTGGTGAGTCGAGCAGCTCCGGATCGATATGCAGCAGCACCAGGTCTTCCCGGCCGCGGTAAAGCCGGTTAGCCGGCAGGTGCACCTGCTCAGGCGTGGATAAATGGATGAACCGGGCGCCGGCGCCGGACGCATCCGGGCGGATGCCACCGCGGCTGCGGGCGGTCGACCAGTCGTCGATCCCGCACAGATGCACCAGCACGGTGATAGCTGAAGTCACCTCGAACAGTCTTCCCGAAACGCGGTGCGAAACCCGTGAGAAACGACACACCTGATAACGATCGGGGAACAACGCGAAAACCCCGAACGTCTGAGAGAGTGAATAAACGAGAACGGAGAAGCCATGAACGCAACTCTGACTAGTCCCGAGCTAACTAGAGCCGATCGCTGCGACCGCTGCGGTGCCGCAGCTCGCGTACGCGCCACGCTCCCTTCCGGAGCTGAGCTTCTCTTCTGCCAGCACCACGCTAACGAGCACGAAGCGAAGCTTGCCGAACTCGAAGCCGTGCTGCAGGTAAGCGGGAGCTGAATACCGCGAACTCGCCCGTCGCCAATACGGGACGCGGGACCGATCTTCGGTAATGCTGGGCAGGTATGAGCGATCAGATCGCAAAGCCGTCCCGTCACCATGTCTGGCGACTCGGCGTGAGAACCCTGGCGAAAAGCTGGGACGATTCGATCTTCTCTGAGTCAGCACAGGCCGGTTTCTGGTCGGCGCTGTCATTGCCGCCGCTGCTGCTGGGATTGCTGGGCACTTTGGCCTACGTGGCGCCAATATTCGGCCCAGAGATGTTGCCGACCATCGAACATCAGGTGATTTCGACGGCCCATAGCGTGTTCTCCCCCAGTGTCGTCAACGAGATCATCGAGCCCTCGATTCGTGACGTCGCCAATAACGCCCGTGGCGAGGTGGTGTCGCTGGGTTTCCTGATCTCGCTCTGGGCGGGATCATCGGCGATATCGGCATTAGTCGATTCTGTGGTCGAGGCGCATGACCAGACGCCATTGCGCCATCCCGTGCGACAGCGGTTGTTCGCGCTGGTCCTGTACCTGGTGGGGCTGGTGGTCGTGGTGGTGGCCGCGCCTTTCGTAGTGGTGGGCCCGCGCAAGATTGCGCAACACATCCCGGTCGGCTTGGCCAACGTGCTGGGCTACGGCTACTACCCGGCGCTGATTCTCGGCTTGATGATGGCGATCATGATTTTGTACCGGGTGTCACTGCCGGTACCACTGCCGTCGCATCGGCTGATCTTCGGCGCGATCCTGGCGACGGCGGTGTTCGTGATCGCCACCCTGGGCCTGCGGATCTATTTGCGATGGATCACCAGCACCGGCTACACCTACGGCGCACTGGCCACACCGATTGCGTTCCTGTTGTTCGCGTTCTTCGGAGGTTTCGCGATCATGCTGGGCGCCGAACTCAACGCCGCCATCCAGGAGGAATTCCCGGCACCGGCGACACACGCCCACCGGCTGCGTAACTGGCTGGTCTGGCGTGCGCGTGCCGTCACGCAGCCGGCAAATTCTGCGCCGGATTCGGCAGCCGAGCAGCCGGACGCCGCGGCAGCGGAGCCGCCACGCTGATCAGTGCTGGTCAGCCCTTCTTCAGCGTTTCGTAGATCTTCTTGCAGTCTGGGCAAACCGGCGATCCCGGCTTAGCCGCCCGGGTGACCGGAAAGACCTCACCGCACAACGCGACTACGTGACTGCCCATCACTGCGCTCTCGGCGATCTTGTTCTTCTTGACGTAATGGAAGTATTTCGGGGTATCGCTGCCGGTTCCGTCGTCGCCGAGTTCGTCGGTGTCGGTGCGCTCGATGGTTTCGGTCTGCATATCCCACATTGTGCCCCCAAACGTGGGTTACCTCCTACTCAGACTTGCCTCCTGACTCAACCTCAAAGCTGAGTGGGTCCGAATACATCATGTGTGGGACAGTGGAGGAATGAAGCGCGGCTCCGAACAGGGCCAATCCGGAGAGTGGTTCGACGACTTCGACGACAAGAAAGCCCGGCCGGTGCTCATCACCGCCGCCGCACCCTCGTATGAAGAGCAGCATCGCGCCCGGGTGCGTAAGTACCTGGGCCTGATGGCGTTCCGGATCCCGGCGCTTATCCTGGCCGCGCTTGCATACGGCGCCTGGCACAACGGCCTGATCTCGCTGGCGATCGTGGCCTTGTCGATCCCGCTGCCGTGGATGGCCGTACTGATCGCCAACGACCGACCCCCGCGCAGCGCCGACGAACCTCGGCGGTTCGACAATGCCCGGCGGCGCACGCCGCTGTTCCCAACGGCCGAACGGCCGTCCATTGAGCCTCGACGAGACCCGACACCGCGACAGGACTCGCCTCCCGGCGCGGAGCAGGACAGAGGTTAGTCACAGCCGGCCGTCGGTTTCCGGCGCAGCGCCTGCGTGGACACTTCTCAGGACATTCTCAGGTCGTCGGTACATTTCTGCACGTCAAAGGGTGTGAGATCACGGACGCGCGGGAACTCAGTAGGTGACTCTGTCGTTAAACCACATGACAGTGAAAGCCTATTGGGAGGGTCGCTATGGCGAACGCCACCACACACCGGTTTGACCGCGATCTGGACGCTCAAAGCCCCGCGGCAGACCTGGTGCGCGTGTATCTGAACGGCATCGGCAAGACGGCATTGCTCAACGCCGCGGGGGAAGTCGAACTGGCCAAGCGAATTGAGGCTGGGCTCTACGCCGAGCACCTGCTGGAAACCCGTAAGCGCCTCGGGGAGAACCGCAAACGCGATTTGGCGGCCGTCGTGCGCGATGGCCAGGAAGCGCGCCGCCACCTGCTGGAGGCGAACCTGCGTCTGGTGGTGTCATTGGCCAAGCGCTACACGGGTCGGGGAATGCCGTTACTGGACCTGATCCAGGAGGGCAACCTCGGTCTGATCCGCGCGATGGAGAAGTTCGACTACACAAAGGGATTCAAATTCTCCACCTATGCCACCTGGTGGATCCGCCAAGCCATCACCCGCGGCATGGCCGACCAGAGCCGCACTATCCGGCTGCCCGTGCACTTGGTCGAGCAAGTCAACAAGCTCGCGCGAATCAAGCGGGAAATGCACCAAAACCTCGGCCGGGAAGCCACCGACGAGGAACTCGCCGCCGAATCCGGCATCCCGGTCGAAAAGATCAACGATCTGTTGGAGCACAGTCGCGACCCGGTGAGCCTGGATATGCCGGTCGGCTCCGAGGAAGAGGCCCCGCTGGGCGATTTCATCGAGGACGCCGAAGCGATGTCGGCGGAGAACGCGGTGATCGCCGAGCTGCTGCACACCGACATCCGCAGTGTGCTGGCCACTCTCGACGAGCGTGAGCATCAGGTGATCCGGTTGCGCTTCGGTCTGGACGACGGCCAGCCACGCACGCTGGATCAGATCGGCAAACTGTTCGGCCTGTCCCGCGAACGGGTCCGTCAGATCGAGCGGGACGTGATGTCCAAGCTCCGCAACGGCGAGCGCGCCGATCGACTGCGGTCTTATGCGAGTTGAGATGCCCGCCCAGGCTGCCACTTAACGCAGCCGACCAACGCCGATGCAGAAAAAGTATGCCCGCCGCACTGCGGCGGGCATACTGCTTGCCTGGGAGCGTTGGCGAACCATTCACGCAGCTGGCCAGTAGACTCATGGCAATGGAGGGTGGGTGAATGAACGACCTGGTTGATACCACCGAGATGTACCTGCGGACCATCTACGACCTCGAGGAAGAGGGCGTGACGCCGCTGCGTGCCCGGATTGCCGAACGGCTCGATCAAAGCGGTCCGACTGTCAGCCAGACCGTATCTCGCATGGAGCGGGACGGCCTGCTTCACGTGGCCGGCGACCGGCACCTGGAGCTCACCGATAAGGGCCGGGCGCTGGCCGTCGCCGTGATGCGTAAGCACCGGCTCGCCGAGCGACTGCTGGTTGACGTCATCGGGTTGCCGTGGGAAGAAGTGCACGCCGAGGCATGCCGGTGGGAGCACGTGATGAGCGAGGACGTCGAACGTCGGCTGGTCAAGGTGCTCAACAACCCGACCACGTCCCCGTTCGGCAACCCGATTCCAGGTCTTCTGGACCTGGGCGTGGGCCCTAAGTTCGGCCCAGGCGATGCCGAACTCGTCCGGTTGACCGAGTTGCCCGCCGGCTCGCCGGTCGCGGTGGTGGTCCGCCAACTCAGCGAGCATGTTCAGGGCGACATCGATCTGATCGCGCGGCTCAAAGACGCCGGAGTTGTGCCTAACGCCCGGGTCGCCGTCGAAACCAGCGCCCTCGGTGGCGGCGTGACCATCCTGATACCTGGCCACGAGAACGTCACTCTGCCGCACGAGATGGCGCACGCGGTCAAAGTCGAAAAGGTCTGAGCGCAAAGGTCCGACTCGCCCGCCTACCCCGCGCGTCGGCCGAACGCCCGTCGCGGCGGTAGCCGCACTCCCAGTCGGTTAGCCAGCCGGTAGCCGGTGATCGCAAGATCGCGAATGTGCTCAGGCCGTAACCCGGACTGCAATGCCGTGTCCAGCATGCCGGCCATCCGGTGGTCTGGCTCGCAGCGCAGCGCGACTTCCAGCGATACCCCGGCCAGCGGCCCGTCGCCACGGGCGTAAGCGCTGAACGCGAGCAACACCAGCGCCTCAACCCGCCACGGCTGGGGCAGGGTGCGCGCCAATACCGCCCATAATGACTCGGCTGCACCGGCGCTTTCGCCGACCGCAAGGGCATAGAGCGTGTCACGCACCTGTACGTCGCTCAGCGCGCAGCCCAGCTCCGCGAGTTCGGTATCGGGCAACGATTGTCCGCTGGCGATACGGACGGCGGCGGCCATCGCGGTTTCCACGTCGCGCCGGCTGCAACCCGCCGGATCCGCGCGATGAGCGGCCTTGCGGATGGCCGCCTGTCGTTTGATCGCACCGGCCAACTCAGCGCTGTGCGCTGGGTCATCGACCGCGACGACAGCCTCCAAGTCGGCACGCCGCGGGTAGAGCCGGCGACCGTCCAGCACCGCCGCCGCTGCCAATGGCGACGCCGAGGGGTCGTCGACTTCGCCGCCGGATCCGCAGCCGTCCGCACAATGCCAGCGCCCACCAGGGGCTACCCGATCCACCACGTGTGCCGCCACCAGCATGATGTCGCGCTGCAACAACGCCTCCCTGAGCGCCTCGCAGAGGTGCCGATGTTCCTCGTTGCACCCCGGACACTGCGCGCCGTCGGCGTCGACGATCACTGCAATCGCGGCCTCGGATTCGGCTGCCGCGGCAACCTCAACGAGATGCCCAATCCGGTCAATCAGCCCCTCGCAGAGATCAACCCGCAGCACCGATCCCAGTTCGCCGTAGTTCAACGACACCAGAACAAGTGAAGTTTCTGGTACAAATCCGAGAACGGCAGGTAACGCGGCGATCAAAGCCCCGGGGCGATTCAGCTCAAAGTCAGGTCGATGCTTGGTCATAAGCGTCAACGCTGACGGCCGGCACCGTCAGGCGGTGCTCAGCCGATGCCCATCGGGCACTTGCCTGGGGAGAAAGTCCGGACTGTGGGCTTTATGGTCTATCCCATGAGTTCGATGCGTGAGTACGACATCGTCGTAATCGGTTCAGGCCCGGGCGGACAGAAGGCCGCTATCGCCGCAGCCAAGCTGGGCAAGTCGGTCGCGATCGTCGAACGCGGCACCATGCTCGGCGGGGTCTGTGTCAATACCGGAACGATCCCGTCAAAGACGTTGCGCGAGGCGGTGGTCTATCTCACCGGTATGAGCCAGCGTGAGCTCTACGGCGCCAGCTACCGGGTCAAGGACAAGATCACCCCGGCTGACCTGCTGTCGCGAACCCAGCATGTGATCACCAAACAGGTCGACGTGGTGCGAAACCAGCTGATGCGCAACCGGATCGACCTGGTCGAGGGGCACGGCCGCTTCACCGACCCGCACACCGTCGTGGTCGAAGACACTCCGCACGGCGAGAAAATCACGCTCACCGGCGATTTCATCGTCATCGCCACCGGCACCAAGCCGGCACGGCCGTCCGGGGTCGAATTCGACGAGGACAGGGTGCTGGATTCCGACGGCATCCTGGACCTCAAGTCGCTTCCCTCATCAATGGTCGTCGTCGGCGCCGGGGTCATCGGGATCGAGTACGCCTCGATGTTCGCCGCGCTGGGCACCAAGGTTACCGTGGTGGAAAAGCGAAGCGACATGCTTGACTTCTGCGACCCCGAGATCATCGAAGCGCTGAAATTCCACCTGCGCGACTTGGCGGTCACTTTCCGGTTCGGCGAGGAAGTGACCGGCGTGGACGTCGGCGCAGCCGGCACCGTCACCACCCTGGCCAGCGGAAAGCAGATACCGGCCGATACGGTGATGTACTCCGCGGGGCGACAGGGCCAAACCGAGCATCTCGATCTGGAAAAAGCGGGCTTGGAGACCGACAACCGCGGACGGATTTTCGTCGACGACAATTTCCAGACCAAGGTCGACCACATCTACGCCGTCGGTGACGTCATCGGCTTCCCGGCGCTGGCCGCGACATCGATGGATCAGGGCCGACTGGCGGCTTACCACGCGTTCGGTGAGCAATGCAATGGGATGACCGCGCTACAGCCGATCGGTATCTACTCGATTCCCGAAGTGTCCTATGTCGGGGCCACCGAGGTGGAGCTGACCAAGAACTCGATCCCCTACGAAGTCGGGGTGTCCCGGTATCGCGAACTGGCCCGCGGCCAGATCGCCGGTGATTCCTACGGCATGCTCAAGCTGCTGGTGTCCACCACCGATCGCACGCTGCTCGGCGTGCACATCTTCGGCACCAGCGCCACAGAGCTGGTGCATATCGGGCAGGCGGTAATGGGTTGCGGCGGCACCGTCGACTACCTGGTCGACGCGGTGTTCAACTATCCGACGTTCTCCGAGGCATACAAGATCGCGGCGCTGGACGTGACAAACAAGATGCGCGCGCTCAGCCAATTCCGCCGCTGAAAGCGGCTAACAAGGGTCGTCCAAGTCCTTCGGCACAGTATCGCCGGGGCCGCCGGCATCGGCGCGAGTCAGTAGCTGCGCGGTGTACCCGTCGAACGGCGCGGAGTACGAGACATTCTCGGCGCACCCCCCACCTTGAAGACCCCCGATCAACCCGGTGATCGTGGTACCGCTGACCCACGGCGCGCCGCTGGTGCCTCCGACCAGACCTTCGCAAGCCAATGAGGGAAACCCGCTGTCGGTTACCGCGGTGCTGGCCTGACATCCGATGGGCGAGCCACCCACGCCGGACGGATATCCCAGCACGGTGACGCGACTGCCGGAAGGGGGCGCCATGCCCAGCGACAGGGCCAAGCCGATGTGCGACTCCACCGAAACCCCGCGCTCGCTGCTGACCCTGGCGATCGCATAGTCAAAGTGCGGATCCTTGCGGGCGATCCAGCGTGGATCGAGGTAGACGGCGTCAGCGGTCCACAGATCAGTCGGCGCGGCATCACCGGCGAAACCAGGAGCGAAGGCTATCTTCGTCGCTCCGGCCAGACAGTGGGCGGCGGTCATCACCAGGTTGCCGCGCGCGGAATGCACCACCGAGCCCGTACAAACGTGCTGGGCGGCGCCGTTCAGAAAGATCGCGCCCACGCGCAGGTCTGGGTCCACGGGACCCGCGACCGCCCCGTGCCGGGGGTCGCTGAGCCGCTGTACCGGATAGCTGATCCGCGTGGTCGACACGCTGGGATTCGATGCATGAACCCCGGCCGGCTCGCACGACGTCAGCAACGTCGCCAGGCCGATCACGGGGGACAACAATAACGTCGGTATGCGCATCGGTCCCCATCATGCCTGACGGAAAGGTGGCAGGCAGAGTCCAGCGAGTCCGGGCGTGCCCCCACAACGTTCGGCCGGCAAATTCACCACAGCGGACAATGGTCAGCGCGGATAACGTACGGCTGGCTATTCGATTACTGGTGCCCGTTGATTCGGGGGACACTGGTTAGGGCACTCTGGAGAGACCCCCGAGAGGAGGCAAACGCGATGGCGGGCAAACAAGATCCGGACGACGAGTACTACCAGCCAGGACAGCCCGGCATGTACGAGCTTGAGTTCCCGGCGCCCCAGTTGGTGACCAACGACGGCCGCGGCCCGGTGTTGGTGCACGCCCTGGAAGGCTTCTCCGACGCCGGTCATGCGATCCGGCTGGCCGCGGCCCATCTGAAGGCGGCCCTGGACACCGAGCTGGTCGCGTCCTTCGCGATCGACGAACTGCTCGATTACCGCTCGCGGCGGCCACTGATGACCTTCAAAACCGATCAATTCACCCACTACGACGATCCAGAGCTGAGCTTGTACGCGCTGCGCGACAGCGCGGGCACCCCGTTTCTGCTGCTGGCCGGTATGGAGCCGGATCTGAAGTGGGAGCGTTTCATCACCGCAGTGCGGCTGCTGGCCGAGCGCCTGGGCGTACGGCAGACCATCGGCCTGGGCACCGTCCCGATGGCGGTTCCGCACACGCGCCCGATCACGCTGACCGCGCATTCCAACAACGGGGAATTGATCGCCGATTTCCAGCCGTGGATCAGCGAGATCCAGGTCCCTGGCAGCGCATCCAACCTGCTGGAATACCGAATGGACCAGCACGGACATGAGGTTGTCGGGTTCACCGTGCACGTCCCGCACTACCTCACCCAGACCGACTACCCCGCCGCCGCCCAAGCGCTGCTTGAGCAGGTGGCCAAGACCGGGTCGCTGGAGCTACCGCTGTCGTCGCTGTCCGAAGCGGCCGCAGAGGTACGCACCAAAATCGACGAGCAGGTCCAGGCAAGCGCCGAGGTGGCTCAAGTGGTGGCTGCGCTTGAGCGCCAGTACGATGCCTTCATCGACGCTCAGGAGAACAGGTCGTTACTGAATCACGACGAGGACCTGCCTAGCGGCGACGAGCTTGGCGCAGAGTTCGAACGATTCCTGGCCCAGCAGGCAGAGAAGAAGTTCGACGACGACAACCCGGCTTGAGTTTTCTCCCACATTGCCCCAAACGACCCTAGCCAGGCCCGACAACGAAGTTGGCGAGATGACCGAGCGGAAGCGCAAGAGCAATCTCCGCCCCGTGCGGGAAGTGACCACACCGTCGCTGGAGTTCCGCACCATCCATGGCTATAAGCGTGCGTACCGGATCGCCGGTTCGGGCCCGGCGATTCTGCTGATCCACGGCATCGGCGACAATTCGACGACCTGGAATACCGTCCAGACCGAGCTCGCCCAGCGGTTCACGGTCATCGCTCCGGATCTGCTGGGCCACGGGCGATCCGACAAGCCACGCGCCGACTATTCGGTTGCGGCCTATGCGAACGGGATGCGCGATCTGCTCAGCGTGCTCGGCATCGAGCGGGCGACGATCGTGGGCCATTCGCTCGGCGGCGGGGTAGCGATGCAATTCGCCTACCAGTTCCCTCAGCTGGTTGAACGGCTGATCCTGGTCAGCGCAGGCGGCGTTACCAAGGACGTCAACTTCGTCTTGCGGTGTGCCTCGTTGCCCATCGGCAGCGAAGCTCTGGCATTGCTGCGGCTGCCCCTGGTGCTGCCGGCGCTGCAGATGGCCGGGCGGGTGGCGGGCATGACTCTTGGAGCGACCGGCCTGGGCCGCGACCTGCCGAACGTGCTGCGGATTCTGGACGACTTACCGGAACCGACGGCCTCGGCGGCGTTCAGCCGCACCTTGCGTGCGGTGGTGGACTGGCGCGGGCAGATCGTCACCATGCTGGACCGATGTTATTTGACCGAAGCTGTCCCGGTGCAGATCATCTGGGGCACGAAGGATGTCGTACTCCCGATTCGTCACGCGTGGATGGCTCATGCCGCCATGCCGGGTTCCCGGCTGGAGATCTTCGAGGGCGCCGGCCACTTTCCGTTCCACGAAGACCCAGCCCGCTTTATCGACGTCGTCGAGCGGTTCATCGACAGCACCAAGCCCGCCGAATACGATCAGACCGCGCTGCGCGGATTGCTCCGCACCGGCGGCGGCGAACAAACGGTCACGGGCTCGGCCGACACTCGCGTCGCGGTGCTCAACGCCATGGGTTCTGACGAACGCAGCGCTACCTGATCGGGATCCGCTCGGGGTGAAATTTCAGCCCTGCCGGTGCAATACGGCCGCGAGGTGATCCTGCAGAGGCTGGCCGACCGCGGCCATCTGCACCGAATAGAAAAGTACATCGCCGTCGACGCGGAAGGAACGGCCAAGCGCGGTCACCTCTTTGGCGGTCGGGGCCAGTCCGATCGCAGCGGTGGACAAGTCAAGTCCGATGACATCGCCGGTCACCGCATACGTGCCTACTTCGATTTCGGTGATGCCGCTCGGGTGAGCCAGAACCAGCTCGACATGGCCCGGTTGCGGCACGCGAAGATACCCCGTCTCGGCGTGCAATGGTTTGCCGTCGGCTACCGTCCTGGTTTTCTGCGCGTAAGCCAGAAATGGTTTTCCCACATGGGAAAACACGACTTCCTCGAGATATTCGAAGGGCTGGATCGTCGGGTACTTGCCAGCACCCTGACCAGCCCAGCTGCCGAGAAGTGGTGTCAGCGCCTCGAGATCTGGGTGCAGGCCGGGGGGCACGCTCGGTCAGCCCCGGGTGGACACGTCGCGGTGTGCGCGAAGCGCCTCGATCTCGCGCTCGAAATCATCCGCCGACGAAAACGACCGGTATACAGACGCGAACCGCAGGTAAGCCACCTCGTCAAGGTCACGCAACGGCCCAAGGATGGCCAGGCCGACCTCGTGACTCGGGATCTCTGGCGACCCAGCAGCACGCACGGTGTCTTCCACTTGCTGAGCTAAGAGATTCAGCGCATCCTCGTCGACCTGACGACCCTGGCATGCGCGACGAACGCCTGTGATGACCTTTTCCCTGCTGAAAGGCTCGGTCACACCGCTGCGCTTGACCACTGCCAGTACCGCGGTTTCTACGGTGGTGAACCGTCGCCCACATTCGGGGCAAGAGCGGCGGCGCCGAATAGCCTGGCCTTCGTCAGTTTCCCGGGAATCAATCACCCGAGAGTCGGGATGCCGGCAGAACGGACAGTGCATGACCGCTCCTTCGCCGCGCTGAATCCAGGTATCGCAAACCACCTTGAGAATACCTGCGCGCGGCCCAGCACCGGTATTCGATCAGCCGACCGGCGCGATCAGGGTCTGGCCTGCGACCAGTGTCGGCGAGCCCAGGTCGTTGAGCTCGCGGATGCGCTGGACAACCTGGGTTGCGGGCGCATCAGGCGCCACCCGCGCAGCCACGTCCTGAATGGATTCCCCTGGTTCAACCCGTACGACCGCGAGGCTGTCAGGCACGTGAGCAGCCGAACTGGCGGAGTCGCCGTTGGCCATCTGCCCGAGATGGGCGACCAGACCGAGCCAGAGTGTGACTACCCCCGCGAGCAGGGCCAGCCCCACCGTCGTCGCCACTGTGGCCGGACGCCTGCCATGCGGAGCGACCGACATCGCGACACCGGTGCCGTGATACCGCAGTGGCGCACCCGCCGGCCTCGTCGGGCCAGGTGTGCGAGTTCGGGCCGGCATGTCACGGCTGTCGAGAGGCCCCTGGACCGCCACGTTCACCAAACGCCGAACGCTGCTGGTCCGCGGCGAGGGTGTGTAGATGATTGTCATGTGCGTTTCCTCCAGTCGGCTTATTCTCGCTCGTGTGTTCGACTATATCGCTCGTGTGTTCGAGGCCCGAACATTTGAGCGAAGCGTGTCGAACGAGCAAAACGCTAGACCACACCACCGACAAGCTTCGTTCGGTCGGTTACCTGTTGCGTAGGGCGCCATAGGGCTCATTTACCCCGTCTTGACGAGAGTTACACCTTTGTTATTCGTCACGTTCGTGGGCCGGCGCGGCGCCGGCCCGTCCCGCGCGACACGCCTGTCGAACACATGTTTGATTCTTGACTCCCGGGCGGCTACATTCAGTGCCATGAGTGACAGCAACGACACGTCATCCGCCGATGCGGACGGCCGCTTGCATTCCATCAATTCATCGCTCACTGAGCGGCAGCGCACCATTCTGAACGTCATCCGTGCTTCGGTGACCAGCCGCGGATATCCTCCGAGCATCCGGGAAATCGGCGACGCCGTGGGTCTGACGTCGACGTCTTCGGTGGCTCACCAACTGCGCGCTCTCGAGCGCAAGGGGTATCTGCGCCGTGACCCGAACCGCCCACGAGCCGTCGACGTCCGCAGTGCCGACGACGCGTCGGCGGCATCTCCCGCCGTGACTGATGTCGCAGGCTCGGACGCATTGCCGGAGCCCACCTATGTTCCGGTCCTGGGGCGCATCGCGGCCGGCGGACCGATCCTTGCCGAACAAGCTGTCGAGGACGTCTTCCCGCTGCCCCGCGAGTTGGTCGGCGAGGGCACGCTCTTCCTACTCAGGGTGGTGGGCGACTCGATGGTCGAGGCCGCGATCTGCGACGGCGACTGGGTAGTCGTGCGGCAGCAAAACGTCGCCGATAACGGCGACATCGTCGCGGCCATGCTTGACGGTGAGGCCACGGTGAAGACGTTCAAACGCGCGGGCGGTCAAGTGTGGTTGATGCCGCACAACCCGGCGTTCGATCCCATCCCCGGCAATGACGCGAGTGTGCTCGGCAAGGTCGTCACGGTCATTCGCAAGATATAGCTGGCTCGCTGGCCGGCTCAGTCGTGTCCTAGGGCGCTGCCGATCTAGTCGCCACACGGGCGGCGTCCTGGCTGGCGGTAATCACATCTGCCACAGGA
>Ga0182012_10002517_pt1 | contig 19781 bp, 18 predicted proteins | sample 612S2SmetaG_FD_120486 | JGI IMG/M metagenome (GOLD analysis project Ga0182012, IMG submission 120486) | Permafrost microbial communities from Stordalen Mire, Sweden - 612S2S metaG | ecosystem: Environmental > Terrestrial > Soil > Wetlands > Permafrost | place: Sweden: Stordalen | collected...
CGAGCTGTTCCCGTCCGGCAGAGAAGGGCTGCTCGCTGAATTCAGCTGTGGCAGCGTCGTGGTCAAGCTGCGTGGCTCGGTGATCGGCGCGATCACAGCGGTCGACAAGATGGCCGCGTCGGCGAAACTCAAGCTGACGGGCGCGAAAGGCAAGCAGAAGCCCGAAGCCTTCGAAGGGGGATCGACGGAAGCCCTCGAAAGCTCGTTTGGCGGCGGGGCGTTCGAACAGTCGCGCCTGACGCTCGCGATGGTGCAGACGAGCGAAGAACCGGTGGAGATCAACGCCGTGGTCTAGATGTATCGCCGGTCGGTCACAAAAGCGGCCGGCCGCGCATATATGTAGTGATGTCCGACCCGATGCCGGATCGAGACCTGCTCGGCAGCGACGGGGGCGCCGCGGGCTTTCGGATCTTCTACGAGCGCCACGTCCACGCCGTCGTGGCCTACGTCGCGCGGCGCACGGACAGGCCGGACCTCGCGCTGGATCTCGCCGCCGAGACGTTCGCGCGAGCGCTTGAGCATCGCGGCCAGTACGACCCCTCGCGCGGGCCGGCCATCGCATGGCTGTTCGGGATCGCCCGCAACGAGATCGCGGGCGCGGCGCGCCGCGGCCGGGTCGCCGACGAGTACCGCAGGCGGCTGGGTCTGAGCGCGATCGAGCTCGACGACGCGGCGGCCGAGGCGATGGAACGGCATATGCGTCTCGACCTGGAGGAGGCGCTCGCCGCCCTCCCGGCCGAACAGCGCGAGGCGGTCATCCGCAGGGTCCTGGCGGAGGAGCCCTACGCGGTGATCGCCGCACGGGTGGGCTGCTCGGAGCAGGTCATCCGCAAGCGGGTCTCACGCGGACTCGCGTCCCTACGTCAGAGCCTGCAAGGAGGCGAATGATGGACCCACTCCAGACCCTCGGCGATCAGCTCTTCGAGGCCGCGTTGCGCAACCGCGCAGCCGCTCGGCCGCGCCGGCGCTGGCGCGGCTCCCGCCCGCTGGTGGCGCTGGCGGCAGTTCTGCTGCTGGCCGGCGGGGCCGCCGGGGCGGCCGCGTTGCTGAACTCGCGACCGTCGGCCCCGCTGTTCGGCGCACTCGGCCCCAGCCGCTACGAAATCGACATGTCGCCCTACCTCAATGCCGGTGAGACCGGCTGGTGCGTCGGGGTGATCAGCACCGAACAGGGCCGCTTCCGGGGCTGGAGCGAGGGCTGCGGCGGTGCTCCCGGAGCGCCGATCATCGCCGAATCCTTCAGCGCCCCCGAGGCTCACCATGCGACGCTGAACTGGGCGATCACGACGGCCGCGGTGGGCGCGGTCCGCTTCGGCGACCACGTCGTCAGGACACGCTCCGAAGCACGCCTGCCGAAGGGCTTCAGGGCCGCCGTCGAGATCGTGGCGCCCGGGCATGGGCCCGGCCCGGGGCTGGTGCGCGAAGTCACGCGCACCCGCGGCGGCGTCGAGGTGCGAACCCGCCCGAGACCGGTTGAAGCGCTCAACGCCCGGGGGCAGCTGATCCACCAGCGCACGCCCGAAAAGCTGACCCCCGGGTCCGCGCCGTGGTGGTTCCAGAAGACGGTCTACTGGGCCCCGCCGCAGCCGCCGCCACAGCTGCCCTGCTCGATCCACACCAGCGGGCTCCCGGGTCCGGAGCCGCAATGGGGCAACGTCGCCACCGCGGTCCGCGCGATCCCCGGGGTGCCTGACAGCGCGTTCATCTCCTGCGCGGACACCGAGTTCTACTGGTCTCACACGCCGCTGGAGGCGGCGGTGCTCCTCGACGCCGCCCGCCCGGGGAGCGAACCGGCCGCTTTTCCGCAGATGAACCCCGTGGCGGGTCAGCCGGGCGTCTTCGATGCTCCGGGCGGCGTGCAGGGACACCTGACCGGACGGCGGATGAACGGAGCATGGCTCGTGGTGCAGGGCGCCGGCAGCCTCGCTCAGCGCCTCGCGCTCCTGCATGAGATCACCGTCCTCTCGCCGGCGTCGCTGTGGCGCTAGAACGTTCGCGGGCCGCGCCGACGCGAAACCAGATCCTCACAACCACGGGCGCAGGGGGTTTAGTCTTGGAGGCTAGATGCCGCAGTGGTGATTCCCCCCCGCACCTCTGACGAGCGCCTGCTGGAGCTGGTTCGCGCCGGCGAGGAGCGGGCGTTCGAGATCGTCGTTCGCCGTTACCGGCCGTCGCTGGTCGGCTACTGCATGCGCCTGGGGCTGTCGGAGTCGCGTGCCGAGGACGCGGTGCAGCAGACTCTTCTGAGCGCGCTGCTGGCGCTGCGCCGGGGGGACGAGGTGCGCGACCTGCGGGCCTGGCTCGGGCGCATCGCCCACAACGTGAGTGTCAACCTGATGCGGGCCGGGAGCTTCAGGCGCGAGAGCGGGTTTGGCGCCCACGGGGAGATCGAGCAACTGGCGATCCACATCCCGGACATGGATGGCGGCATCGCTGCCCGCGAGGCACTCGCGGAGGTCGCGGCGCTTCCCGCGATGCAACGCGAGGCGCTGCTGCAGAGCGCCCTCGGCGGCCGCTCCTACGGCGAGGTCGCGCTCAGCATGGGGGTATCCGAAGGGGCGGTACGCGGTTTGCTGCATCGCGCACGGCTGTCGCTGCGAAGCGCCGCGGCGATCTTCAGCCCGCTTCCCCTCATACGGCGTGTCTCCGGCTGGCTGGGTGGCGGCTCGCCCTCGGCGGGGAGGGTGCTCGAGTTGACCGCGCCGGGTGCCTCCTCGGGCCTCAACAGCACGGCGGTCCGGGCGATCGGAGCGGGGATCACGGCTATCGTCGTCGCGGCCGGGGTCGCGGTGGGTCCGCTGGACAGGAGCGCTCATCACAAGACCCGGGTCGCCGATGTCGACGGCCCTGCCCCCGCGTCAACCCCCTCGGCGCCGAGCGGGGCCTCGGCGCATGACGGTCCCCTGGCGATTCCCACGTCGGCGAGCTCGAAGGGCCTCGATTCGACGGTCGCGCGGTCCTCCCTCGCCGGCCCGGCGGCAGGCTCGTCAGTAGCCCTCACCGGCGGACTCGGGCGGATCATCGCGCACGTCCAGCGTCCCAGCCCGGGCTCCTCGCCCCGCCGTCAGCCCGGTCCGGGCAGTGCCACCCCGACGCCCACCGAAGCGGGCACTCGCGGCTCCTCCTCAGGCTCCGCTCAGGCCAGCTCCGCCGGGGCGGGCACCGCGGCCGGCTCGGTGACGGTCACCCAACCGTCCTCGCCGAAGAGCACCGAAACGACCCCCGTGGAAGTCAAACCGCCCCCCACCCACGAAGAACAGCGCTCGGACGACGGCTCTGAAAAACATGGAGACAGCGAAGACTCGGGGAAGTCCGATCAGTCCGAGCACGAAGAAGAGGCGCGTGAACGCGAAGCAGCCGCCGAAAAGGCCGAACGCGAACGCGAACACGACAGCGGCAAAGACAACTGAGACGCCGCCCGGCGCCGGCCGGCGCCGCAAGCCCTCAGCCGCCCGCCCAAGGTCATCGACGAGCTGAGGGCCGAGAGCCAAGCGGGGCAAGGACGCAACGAGCGAAATGTGCTCCGCACATGAGCGAGCGAGGACGCCGCCCGGCGCCGGCTATCGGCCCTCAGCCGCAGCCGGTGTTGTTGCCGCAGCTGGAACAGGTGTAACAGGACCCGGTCCGCTGCATCATCCCGCCGCATTGGCTGCAGGCGGGCCCGAGGTCGAGTCCTTGCAGCCGGGCGGGGACGACGGGTGGGGAGTCGGTGAAGGCGCTTGCGGCGGCGCGGGGCGCTTCGGCGCGGGGCGCCGAGGCGAGCTGTGCGGGGCCTTCGCCCTCGAGTCCCTCGCTCACCTGGGTTTCGTTGCTCGGGCCTGCCGTGTCGCCCCCGGCCTGGAGCGCGTCCTGGGCCGCTTTGCGGGCGCGGACGGCCGGGGTGAGGATGCCGAGTTCCTCCTGGGCGTCGACGTCGAGGAAGCGCGAGGCGAGCCAGCGCATGATGTAGTCGGGCATCGACTTGGCGAACGGGATCTCGGGGTTGCCGGTGATTCCCTCGGGCTCGAAGCGCATGTAGCTGAACTTCTGGACGAGCGTTTCGAGCGGGACGCCGTACTGCAGGGCGATCGAGATGGCGGTGGCGAACGAGTTCATCATGCCGCGGAGCGTCGAGCCCTCCTTGCCGATGTCGGTCAGGAAGATCTCGCCGACCGAGCCGTCCTCGTACATGCCGGCGGTGATGTAGCCCTCGTGTCCGGCGATCGAGAACTTGTGGGTGATCGACTGGCGCTCGCGGGGCATCCGCTTGCGCCGCGGCCCGGCCTCGGCGAGGGCGCGGGTGACGGCCTGCTCGACGAGCCGGTCGACCTCGGCCGGTCCCTTGACCTGCTCCTGGGCGTCGGTGCGCAGGGCCTGGGCGGTCTTCGAGCCGTCGCGGTAGATCGCGAGCGCCTTGACGCCCTGGCGCCAGGCCTGGATGTAGGCGTCGGCGATGTCCTCGACGGTCGCCTCCTGGGGCAGGTTGACGGTCTTCGAGATCGCGCCGGAGATGAAGGGCTGGACGGCGCCCATCATCTTGATGTGGCCCATGTGGGAGATCGCCCGCTCGCCGACGGCGACGTCGAAGACGGCCATGTGGGCCTCGCTGAGGCCGGGGGCGCCGACGATCGTGCCGTGCTCGGCCAGGTGGGCCTCGATCTGCTCGATCTGGGGCTCGGTGTAGCCGAGCGTCTGGAGTGCGAGCGGGACGGTGCGGTTGACGATCGTCATCTGCCCGCCGCCGACGAGCTCCTTGAACTTGACGAGCGAGAAGTCGGGCTCGACGCCGGTCGTGTCGCAGTCCATCAGGAAGGAGATCGTGCCGGTCGGGGCGAGGACGGTCGCCTGGGCGTTGCGGTAGCCGAGCGCCTCGCCGAGCTCGACGGCCTCCTCCCATGAGCGCCGGGCGGCGGCGAGCAGCTCGCCGTCGACGCAGGCCGCGTCGGGGATCGCGCGGGCGGCGTCGCGGTGCATCCGCATGACCGCGTTGTGGGCCTCGCGGTTCTCCGGGTAGCGCTCGTAGGGGCCGAGTGTTCCCGCCACTTCGGCCGAGCGCCGGTAGGCGCGGCCGGTCATCAGCGCGGTGATCGCGGCGGCGGCGCCGCGGCCGTGGTCGGAGTCGTAGGGCATCCCGTTGCTCATCAGGTAGGCGCCGAGGTTGGCGTAGCCGAGGCCGAGCTGGCGGAAGGCGCGGGCGTTGGCGTCGATCTCCTCGGTCGGGTAGCTGGAGGGCCCGACGACGATCTCCTGGGCGAGCAGCATGATGTCGACGGCGTGCTCGAAGCTCTCGACGTCGAAGCTGCCGTCGGGGCGGCGGAACTTCATCAGGTTCAGCGAGGCGAGGTTGCAGGCGGAGTCGTCGACGTGCATGTACTCGCTGCAGTTGGCGACGACGGTGCCCTCGACGATGTAGGAGTGGTGGAGGGGCTCGCTGAGGTTGTAGACGCGCTCCTGGCCGTCGAGCTCGCGTCTGAGCAGCGTGACGTGTGCCTTGGTCCTGTAGCGGCTCGTCTCTGTGAGCATCGCAGCGAGCGCCGCCTGCTTGCGCGGCGTCGAGAAACCGATCGTCTCTGCGAAGCGGGCCATGTCGCTGCCGGTGATGCGCAGGTCGAAGCCCTCGCGCGAGAGGTACTCGACGGTGCTGCCGTCCTTGCGCGTGTAGGAGAACGAGGGACTGTCGGACTCAGAGACGCGGTAGATCCGGCCGCGAATGCCGAACGTCGAGAGGAGCTGCTGGACGTCACCGAGCAGAGCCGAGCTGCGGCTGCCGAGCCCGACGTAGCGGTTCGCCTTGCCGGCGTGCTCGACCCGCGAGACGCAGCCGTCGGCCCCGAAGAGCCCGCGCAGGAAGTGAGCCTGGACCTCGGTCGGCGCCTGCAGGACCGCGGTGGGCACCCGCTTCTCGTGGGCGCGGGCGCTCGTGACGCCGAGGCCGCGGAAGAGCGCGCGGACGGCGCTGCTGCCGATCCGCAGCTGCAGCGTCCCGTTGGGCATCTCCTGGCGCGAGACGCCACCGATCAGCTCGCCGAGCTGTTCCGCGTGCCGGTCGGCGAGCCCGTCGTCGAGGTCGTCCCCGCCGTAGACCCAGTTGGTTGCCTCGTCGGTGAGGCAGCCGTCCCCGATCAGGTGCCCGGTGAGCTCGGCGAGCTCGGTGCTCCACCTGCGTGGAAGCTCGCGGCGGACCACGACGCCGCCTCGGGAGAAGCTCTTGGCGAGCTCCTCGACCGCGACCGGCAGCTCCCAGCTCGCCTCCTCTGCGGGGGTCGGGCTGTCGTTCGCCATGATCTTGTCGGTCGCGAGTAGCTCCTCGGCCGGCACGTAGCCGCGGTTGAGCGTCCACAGCCTGTGGTTGGGGGTGCACCGCAGGCTGGCGCCGTTGCTGAACGTGAGCCTGACGATCGGCTTGATGCCCGTCTGCTCGACGCGAAGCGGGATGCTCGCGAGGACCCCGTCCTGCTTGGTCCCCGGCGCCGAGCCGTTCTCACCGGCAGTCGCGCGGCTCGTGTAGACGGCGATCTTCTCCCCGGCGTTGAAGCGCGCGTAGAGCTCGCCGATTCCGATCAGGCCCTTGGTGGTGTGGACCCGGGCGTCGGCGGGGAAGCACGGGTTGGAGGCGTTGATCCGTCCGCTGACGGGGCAGGTGTGCCACTGGTTGATCGTCGTGTCGTACTGGACGCCGGGGTCGGCGCAGCGCCAGGCGGCCTCGGCGATCTCGCGCATCAGCTCGCGGGCGGGGATCGGCTCGCCGACGGGGAGGCCGGTCGTGCGGGCCGTCAGGTGCCAGTCGCCGTCGGCCTCGACGGCCTGCATGAACTCGTCGGTGATGCGGACCGAGTTGTTGGCGTTCTGGTACTGGATCGACTTGAAGCCGTCGCCGTCGATCGACATGTCAAAGCCGGCGTCGCGGAGGGCGGCCGCCTTGTCCTCCTCGTTGGCCTTGCACCAGATGAACTCGCGGATGTCGGGGTGGTCGATGTCGAGGACGACCATCTTGGCTGCGCGGCGGGTCTTGCCGCCCGACTTGATCGTCCCGGCCCAGGAGTCGGCGCCGCGCATGAACGAGACGGGGCCGGAGGCGGTGCCGCCCTTGGCGAGGGGCTCCATCGAGCCGCGGATGTTCGACAGGTTGATGCCCGAGCCGGAGCCGCCGCGGAAGATCATGCCCTCCTTGGTGTTCCAGTCGAGGATCGACTCCATCGTGTCCTTGACGGAGAGGATGAAGCAGGCGCTGCACTGGGGGCTCTCCTCGAAGCCGACGTTGAACCAGACGGGGGAGTTGAAGGCGGCCATCTGGTGCAGCAGGATGTGGGTCAGCTCGTGGTTGAAGGCGGCGGCGTCGTCTTCGCCGGCGAAGTAGCCGCCGGCGCGGCCCCAGCCGGTGATCGTCCCGGCGACGCGGCTGATCATCTCCTTGACGGAGCGCTCCCGGGCGGGAGAGTCGAGCTGGCCGCGGAAGTACTTCTGGGCGACGATGTTGGTGGCGTTCTGGGACCAGCTCCTGGGGAACTCGACCTGGGGCTGTTCGAAGGCGACGTGATCGCCGTGACCGATCCTCGCATCCCGCGTCTCCCACTCGACGGCGTCGAAGGGGTGGGTCCCGGGTGTCGTGAACAGGCGCCTGATCGTCAGGGCCCGGCCGGGGACTGTCCCCTGGGGGATCGTGGGCTGCGGGGCTTCGTTCATCTGAGGTCTCTCCTCTGCTGCGCCTGGCGGGTGTGACCCGCGCGAAAGCTGTTTGACGGGTCGACCATAGTCCCGCTCGGATCGGACGGAAACGGGGGTCGCCAGTCCCGCTCGGATCGGACGGAAACGGGGGTCGCCGAGGGCCCGCTTAGACCGTTAATTTTAGTTGATCGGAGCCCTCGACCCGGGGGGCGGAGGGCGTCCGGGAAGGCCGCGGGCGACGCTGCTCGGAGCTAGTGCCCGAGGCGAACCCAGTCGCTGAATTCGGCCCATGTGGCCGATGCGCGGAAGCCGGCCTCGGCGGTCGAATGGCGCAGGTCGAGCAGCCAGCGGGGTTCGAAGGCGCCGAGGCGAAAGACGCCCCAGACGACGCAGGCGAGGGCCAGGAGGCCGGCGAGGATCGCCGCTGCGAGGGCGCCGTCGGAGAGCCCGCCCGACCCGCTGCCGGGCCGGGCGGCGGGGGTGCGCGGGACGCTGGCGGGGGACGTGACGGGGAGTGAGCTCGTGGGGGTCTCGGCCTGGGGGGCCTGGGCGGGCGCTGTGACGACGGGCGTCGTCGTGGCGGGCGCTTTGGTCCTGCGCGTGGTGGCCGGGGTCGCGCTCGTGGCGGGCGGTCCCGTCGTCGCTTCGGCCGGCGCGGCGACGCCGCCGGCCGGGGTGGCGGGGGTGCTCGAGCCGAGGGCCGCGGCGCCGGGGGCCAGGATGAGGGCGATGAGCAGGGCGAGGAGGGTCAGGACGGCCAGCTCCCGGGCGAGGGCGCGAGGTGGCGTCCGGTGTCTGACGGGGGTGCTCATGGCGGCAGTGATGCTAACCGGGCGAGCAGGCGGGAAGGATCTCGGCGAGGGCCGCGAGGGCGGCTCGGAGGACCTCCTGTGGCGGGGCGAGGGCGTCGAGCGTGAAGATCCGCCGGGGCTGGGCGAGGGCGAGCTCGCGGTAGGCGGCGGCGATCCGCTCGAAGAACTCTTCCTGCTCGCGCTCGAGGCGGTCGGGGGGCTCGGCGAGGGCGCGCTTGCGGGCGCGCCCGACGGCGGGTGGGATCTCGAGCAGGAGGGTCCGGTCGGGCTCGAGGCCGCCGGTGGCGAAGTCGTTGAGGTGGGCGATCTGAGCGACGCCGAGGCCCCGGCCGGCGCCCTGGTAGGCGAGTGAGGAGTCGGCGAAGCGGTCGAGGATGAGGACGGCGCCGTGGGCGAGGCGGGGCTCGAGGAGCTGCTCGGTGAGCTGGGCGCGGGCGGCGGCATAGAGCAGCGCCTCGGCGCGGGGTGTGACGGGGAGGCGGGGGTCGATGAGCAGGCGGCGGATCCGCTCGGATACCTCGACGCCGCCGGGCTCGCGAATCAGCTCGGCCGGTTCGCCGCGGGCGCTGAGCTCAGCGGCGAGGGCCCGGGCGAGCGTGCTCTTGCCGGCCCCGTCGAGCCCCTCGATGGTGATCAGCCTGCCGCGCGGCATGAGGGGCACCGTAGCGGTGGCGTCTCTAGGATGGCGGCGATGCCGTCGATGGCCCCAGCCCGCGAAGCGGGCCGCGCCGAGGCGCTGCGGCTGCTGGCGCCGATCGAGCGCCACCCCCATGCGCTGGCGGTGCTGGGCCCGGCGCTGGGGCCGGCGGGAGCTCCGTCGCACGCCTACCTCTTCCACGGTCCCGCGGGTGTCGGCAAGCGGGCGGTGGCGCGGGCCTTCGCGGCGGCGCTGCTGGCCGACGGGGCCGCTGCGCCGGAGGCGGTTCGTGAACGGGTCCTGCGGGGAGCGCACCCGGACCTGACCTGGGTGAGGCCTTCGGGGGCCGCGGAGATGCTGGTCGCCGATATCGAGGAGCCGGTCGTGGCGGCGGCGGCGAGGACGCCGTTCGAGTCGGCCCGGAGGGTGTTCGTGATCGAGTCGGCGGAGTCGATGAACGACCGGGCGGCCAACCGGCTGTTGAAGACGCTCGAGGAGCCGCCGGCGTTCGTCCATCTGATCCTGCTTAGCGACCGTTGGCAGGATGTGCTGGCGACGCTCGTCTCGCGCTGTCAGAAGGTCCGCTTCGACCCGCTTCCGGCCGGGGTGATCGCGGCGGGCCTCGAGGGGGTGGAGCCGGCCCGGGCGCTGGCCTGTGCCCGCCTGTCGCTGGGTGACGGCGCGCTGGCGGCCCGCCTGGCGGGGGCCGAGGGAGGGGCGTTGCGGGAAGCCGCCGAGGGGTTCGTCAGGGCGGCCCTGGCGCGCGAGACGGCGAGCCGGCCGTGGCAGGGTCTGCTGGCGGCGGCGCGCGCCGCGGGGTTCAGGGCGGGCGAGCTGGCCGAGGCGGACCTCGAGGTCGAGCTCGAGCTGCTGCCGGGGAGGGAGCGCAAAAAGCATCAGCGGGAGGGCCTGGATGTGCGCCGCCGCAGCGAACGGCGGGCACGGACGGAGACGCTCGAGCTGGGTCTCCGCCTGGCCGAGCTGTGGCTGCGCGATGTCCTGTGCGTCCGCGAAGGGGCGCCTGAGGCGGTCCATGCGGGCGACCGGGCCGAGGAGTTGCGCGAGGACGCGGCCGAGGCGACGCCTGAGCGGCTGCGGGAGGCGATCGAGCTGCTGGGCGCGGCGCGGCTGAGCCTGACGGTCAACGTCAGCGAGGAGCTGGCGCTGGAGGCGGTGGCGTTCGCGATCGAGGCCGCCTGAGGCCGGGCCCGGGCGCGCGGCGGCGGGGGGCCGCTAGAGGCCGGCGGCGATCGGCCCGAGGTTCGGCTCGAGGCCGTAGGTCTCGAAGGCGAGGAAGCTGTGGAAGAGCTCGTTCTCGGGGCCGTGGAAGTCGGCGGAGCCGGTGCTGAGCATTCCGAGCTCGGCGGCACGGGCGGCGAGGAGCTCGGTCTGGGGGCGGTCGTGGGTGATGTAGAAGGCCTCGACGCCGTCGATGCCGAGGGCCTTGAAGCGGTCGATCGTGGCGAGGACTTCGGCGGGGTCGGCGATGTCCCAGAAGGGGTGCGCCCAGATCGCCTGCCCGCCGGCCTCGTGGATCGCCTGGACGGCCTCGGCGACGGTCGGGGTCTGGCGCAGGCGGAAGGCCGGCTTGCCCTCGATGAGATAGCCGCGGATGAGGGCGCCGATCTCGTCGATGTGCTCCTCGGCGAGGCGGGCGGCGTTGGCGGGGGCGCGCAGGACGGCGCCGGCGAGGTGGGGCCGGCCGATCGGCTTGCCGGCGGCGACGCGCTGCTCGAGCTCGGTCTCGTCGAGCGCGAAGCCGGCCTCGAGGAGGCCGTCGCGCATGCGCAGGGTCCGCTGCTCGCGGTCGGCGAGAAAGGCGGCGAGGTGCTCCACGATGACGGGCCCTGTGTGATCGATGAGGTAGCCGAGGATGTGCAGTTCGCGGGGGACGGGTGAGCCGTCGTCGACGGCCGAGATCTCGACGGCGGAGACGACGTTCAGGCCGAGACGCTCCCCGGCGGCGATCGCCTCGGTGACGCCGCCGACGGTGTCGTGGTCGGAGAGGGCCAGCAGCTGGACGCCGGCCTGAGCGGCGCGGGCGACGACCTCGGCGGGGGCGAGGACGCCGTCGGAGCTGGTCGAGTGGGACTGGAGATCGAACCTGAGGGCCACCGGGCGGAGCGTATGGGATCGCTCAGGAGCTGGCGGCCTCCTGGGAGGGGAGCTGTTCGAAGGGGGGGCTGAGCCTGGCGACACGGCGCCCGACGCTGGCGCGCAGGCGCCGGAGGGCGGCGTGGTAGCGGCGGGCCTTCTCGTCGATGAGGCTCGAGCCGGCGGTGTCCTGTTCGAGCTTGGCGTATGCGGCGTCCGTCTCGGCGGCGCGAAGCCGGGCTTCGAGCCAGAGGACTTCGAGGTAGGCGAGCGCGGGGCCGACGTCCTGCTCGGCGATCGTGCCGGCGGGCTCGAGCTGGCGGAGGATGGGGACGAGGTTGTTGGCGAGCCAGCGCTGCTCGGCGTGGACGCGGAGCAGGAGGCAGATGTCAGGTGGGTGATCGGTGTCGGTTGCGAAGTTCATCTCGGTTCTCCAGATCGGCCGATCGACCGGCGGGGCCTGCTGGGGGATTCGGCCGGTCCCGGTGGCTGCTTTAGGAGAACGGTTCGGGCTCCACGCTTCGACGGCCAGCGGCCTGCTGGGGGCCATGAAACTCAAGGCTCCGGGCGGGCCGGGCGATGAGGAGGGAGGAGCCAACCCGGGAAAGGACTATGCACCTAGCCGACAGCGACCCGATCGGCCGTAGAGCTGGGCAGTACGCGCGGGCGACCGTGCGGCGCCTGCGGATGCGGACACTGGTCGCGCTGGGGGTCCTGGCCGTCTGTACGGCGCTGCTGGGCCGTCTGCTGGGGCTGCAGAGCCCGCTCTTCCTGGCCTCCGAGGTGGCGCTGCTGGCGAGCATGTTCGTGATCTCGCGCTTCGTCCTGCCGCTGGTCGAGCGCAAGGACCGGGGGGCGATGGCGGAGGAGCAGGTGGGGGCGCTGCTGGACACCCTGGCCTCGGAGCGCTGGCGGATCGTCCACGACGTGAGCCTGGGGCGGGGGAATGTGGATCACATCGCGATCGGCCCGCCGGGGGTCTTCACGATCGAGACCAAGAGCCATCCGGGGCCGGTCAGGGTCGGCCGGGTCCACGGGGCAACGCTGGCCCAAGCCCAGGCCCAGGCCAGGGCGATCGCCTGGGTGACGGGCGCCGAGGCGCAGGCGCTGATCGTCTTCAACAGGGCCTGGGTCGACCGCCCGGGGGCGCGGCGCAAGGGCGTGCGGATCCTGCCGGCGCGGATGCTGCTGGGGCATCTGGAAAAGCAGCCGACGACACAGACCCAGGAGGACATCGAGCGGGCCCACCGGTCGCTGGCGACGGCGGTCCGCCAGCAGCGCCAGCGCGGCCGGACGCCCGGCGAACGGTGGGCGCTGATCCGCTGAGGGCAGGAGGGGGCGCCGGGTCGCGGGCGGAGGTAGCGTGTAGGGATGGCGATCGCCACGAAGGTCCGCGGGGTGGCCGCGCCGCGCCTGAACCCGCCGGGCGCGCCGTCGGGGGGGCTGCCGCCGGGGCCGCGGGCGCCGGCGATCCTGCAGACGCTCGCCTGGACGCTGGCGCCGACGTGGTTCATGGACCGCTGCGCGGCGCGACTGGGGGAGAGCTTCACGGTCACCTTCGGCCCGGGCGGGGTGAGATTCGTGATGGTCTCGAGCCCCGAGGCGGTCAAGACGGTCTTCACGGCCCCCGCCGAGGTGGCGCCGTCGGCGGCCGGCAACTCGCCGGTCAAACCGGTGATGGGGGCGAGCTCGGTCGTCGTGCTGACGGGCCCCGAGCACATGCGCCAGCGAAAGCTCCTGCTGCCGCCGTTCCACGGCGAGCGGATGCGGGAGTACGAAGGGGTGATCCTCGAGGCGACGCGCCGGGACATGGAGACCTGGCCGCTGGGCCGGCCGATGCGCCTGCACGCCCGCACGCGGGCGATCACCCTGGAGGTGATCCTGCGGGCGGTCTTCGGTGTCGAAGCCGAGCGGATGGGGCCGCTGCGTCAGGCGATCGGCGATCTGATGAGGCCGATGGGGATCGTGAGGGTGCTGCAGATCGCGCTGAGGCGCCCGACCGAGGGACGCCCGACGGGGGCGATCGGGCAGGCGCTCGACCACCTGGACGGGCTGATCTACGAGGAGCTGGCGCGGCGGCGGGGGGTGGGCGATCTGGCGGAGCGGACGGACATCCTGTCGCTGCTCCTGCAGGCCCGCGACGAGGGGAGCGAGCCGATGACCGACGGGGAGCTGCGCGACGAGCTGGTGACGCTGCTGCTGGCCGGCCACGAGACGACGGCGACATCGGTGGCCTGGGCGCTCGAGCGGCTGGTCCGCCACCCGGTGAAGCTCGCGCGGCTCGTCGGGGAGATCGACGAGGGCGCCTCCGAGGCCTACCTCGATGCGGTCATCTCCGAGACGCTGCGGGTGCGCCCGGTCGTGCCGATCGTGGCCCGCTCGCTGCAGAGCGAGCTCGAGGTGGCCGGCTACCGGCTGCCGGCGGGGACGACGGTGGCTCCGGCGATCTACCTGGCGAACCGCAATCCGCGTGTCTACGAGCGCCCGGCCGAGTTCATGCCGGAGCGCTTCCTCGAGTCGGCTCCCGAGACGTTCTCCTGGATCCCCTTCGGCGGCGGCATCCGCCGCTGCATCGGCGCCTCGTTCGCGACGCTCGAGATGAAGCTGATGCTGCGGACGATGCTGGCCGAGCTCTCCCCCCGGGTGCCGGGCGGCTGGCGGTGGCGCCGTGGCGAGCTGGTGCGCCGCAGGGCGATCACGCTGGTGCCGGTGGCGGGTGCCCAGCTCGTCTGGGAGCGCCGGACGTCAGCGTCTTGAACTCGAGGGGGGCCGCCGGGAGGCGGCCCGGGGGTGGGTTGCGCAGAGCTTCGGTGGGCGCTCGTGGATACCCGCCGGGCTCGTGGGTAGCTTGGGTGAGATGAGCCAGGCGAGCACCGAGAGCCCTGAGGAGCTGCTGCGCCGGTTCGGCCTGGAGGGGTTCAGGCCGGGCCAGCGCGAAGCGGTGCAGGCGGCCCTGGAGGGCCGGGACAGCCTGGTGGTGATGCCGACGGGGGGCGGCAAGTCGCTGTGCTACCAGCTGCCGGCGCTGGCGACGGAGGCGATGGCGAACCGTCCGCTGGTGGTCGTCGTGAGCCCGCTGATCGCGCTGATGTCCGATCAGTGGCGGCGCCTGGATGAAGCCGGTGTGCGGGCGGCGATGCTGGCCTCGGGGATGGCGGACGGCCACAACGAGGCGCGGCTGCGGGAGATCGAAGCGGGCGAGGCCCAGCTGGTCCTGGCGGCTCCCGAGCGTTTCGGCTCGGGCGCCTTCAGACGGGCGCTGGCGAGGCGGGAGGTGAGCCTGTTCGTGGTCGACGAGGCCCACTGTGTGGCGGAGTGGGGGCACGACTTCCGCCCCGACTACCTGCGCCTGCACGAGGCGATCGAGTCGCTGGGCCGCCCGCCGGTGATGGCGGCGACGGCGACGGCGACGCCGGCGGTGGCGCAGGAGATCGCGACGCGTCTGGGGCTGCGCGACTGGGTTTCGGTCCGCTCGGGCTTCGACCGCCCGAACCTGACCTTCGATGTCGCGACGGTCGAGGGCAAGGGGGCGGTGGCCCGCAAGCGGGCGGCGCTGATGCGCGTGATCTCAGACCCCGGTGCGCGCCCGGCGATCGTCTACTGCGGGACGCGCAAGGACACCGACAGGCTGGCGGGGGAGATCTCCCGGTCGGGCATCAGGGCGGTCGCCTACCACGCCGGGATGACCCCGGAGAAACGGCGGGCGAGCCAGCTGGCGTTCATGGACGGGCGGGCCGAGGTGGTGGTGGCGACCAACGCCTTCGGGATGGGCGTCGACAAGGCCGATGTGAGGACGGTGGCCCACTGGGCGCTGCCGACGAGCCTCGAGGCCTACTACCAGGAGGCGGGCCGCGGGGGACGTGACGGCGAGCCGGCGAGGGCCCTGCTGCTGGCCTCACGCAGCGACCTGGGCCGGCTGATCCGCTTCATCAAGGAACGGGAGACGAGCGTCGAGCAGGTCCGGGCATTCGTGGGTCGGCTGCGGAGCCAGGCGACGGGGGAGGTCACCTCGATCGGCCATGGGGAGCTCGGTGAACGGGACCGGGTCCTGCTCTCGATCGCGGAGCGGGCGGGTGCCCTGACGCTGGAACCGGGGGGCCCCGAAGGGCTGCTGGTCCACTTCACGGGCGCGGGCAGCTCGCGGCGGGCAGAGGAGGCGATCAGGGCGGCGCGAGAGCGCTCGTGGTCCTCCTACCGCTCGATCGAGCGCTTCAGCTCGGACGCCAAGCTGTGCCGCCGCCGCCAGATCCTGGACCACTTCGGTGACCCGGCCGAGTGCGCGGCGACGGTCCGATGCTGTGACGTCTGTGAGGCGGATCTCGAGCTGGCGCGTGCGATGGAGGCGCCGGTGAAGGCGGCCGGGGCTGGCTCGGGCAGGGCGCGCTCCTCCGGCGGAGCGGAGGTCGCGGAGCTCGACGTGCCGGCCGAGGAGTTCGACGCCCTGCGGGCCTGGCGGCTGGGCCGGGCGGAGGGCAAGCCGGCCTTCACGGTGGCCACCGACGCGACCCTGCGTGAGGTGCTGGTGAAACGGCCGGGCTCGGTGGGCGAGCTGATCGACGTCCGGGGGATCGGGCCGGCCTTCTGCGAGAAGCACGGTGAGTCGCTGATGGAGGAGCTGGGCCGCCTGGACGGCAGGGGCGGCTCCGCCCTGCAGCTGGCCTGAGGCCGCCCCGGCCCGACGGTAAGATGCGCCCTGCAGCGCTGCCGACGTAGCTCAGCTGGTAGAGCACTTCACTCGTAATGAAGGGGTCCGGGGTTCGAGTCCCCGCGTCGGCTTAGGAAAGCCCAGCAAATCAGCACTTTCCGGGTTGGCGGGATTGCGCCAGGTTCGGGATATGTCCCGAATATGTCCCAAGAATGATGGTAGTTTCGGGACATGGCCGCTGGAGCCCAACCCGCTGCGAGCACGACCTCGGGACACGTCTTCCGGGTCGATCGAAAGCGCGGTCCGGTGTGGTATGCGAAGTACCGGCTGCCGGACGGCCGCCAGGTTCAGCGCAAGATCGGTCCGGCCTGGGCGGGACGGACGCGGCCCCAGGCCGGCTACTTCACGAAGCGCCAGGCTGAGGACTGGCTGCGCGACACCCTGGAGCAGGCGCGCCGCGGGACGCTGCCGGGCCTGGTGCGGACGGGTGCGACGGTGGCCGAGGCGGCGGAGGAGTACCTGCGCTACATCGAGGATGACCGCGAACGCAAGCCCTCGACGGTAAAGGGCTACCGCTGGATCATCGCGGCACAGATCCTGCCGACGTTCGGCGCGATGGCGCTGGAGGAGGTGACGAGCGAGCAGGTCGAGCAGTGGCTGGCCGGGATGGGGCGCAAGGCGAGCACCCGGACCAAGGCCCTGGTGCTGCTTCAGGGGATCTTCCAGCGGGCGCGCAAGGCCTACGGCCTGACGATCAACCCGGCGAGTGACGTCGAGCGCCCGTCGCTGAAACGGAGCGGGGACATTGAGGTGTTCTCACCGGAGGAGGTATGGGCGCTGGCACGGGCGGCGAGCTCAGAGCAGGACGGAGCGATCTTCCTGACGGCGGCGTTCACGGGCCTGCGTACCGGGGAGCTGCTGGCGATGCGCTGGCGGGACGTCGACTTCGCCGGCTCGGTCGTACGGGTCAGGGCGAGCTATGCCGGCGGGGCGCTGACGACGCCCAAGTCGGGCAAGGTCCGATCGGTGCCGCTTGCGCCCGAGGTGGCGACGGCACTGGTGAAGCTCTCGCAGCGCCAACGGTTCACGGGCGAGGACGAGCTGGTCTTCGCGGCTGCGGCCGGCTCGTTCCTCGACGGCTCGGCTCTGCGCCGTCGCTACAAGTCCGCCCTGCAACGGGCCGAGCTGCGCCCCCTGCGCTTCCACGACCTGCGCCACACCTTCGGCACCCGGATGATCGCCAAGGCGGACATCCGCCGAGTGCAGGAGTGGATGGGCCATGCGGACATCCAGACGACGATGCGCTATCTGCACTACGCGCCCCGGGCGGAGGATGCGCGGCTGGTGGCGGAGGCGTTTCAGGTTGAGGCGGCGGCAGAGGCGTGATCGCCGAGACAGTCGATCCTGACGGTCGCCGCGTCGTGCTCGACGATGACGGCTGGCAGCACATCCTCGAGGAACACGGGGAGATCGAGCCCCACCTGGAGGCGATCATGCTGACGGTGCGCGAGCCGCAGCACTCGCGGGTGGATCCGCGACACGGACGGATGCGCTACTGGCGCCCTGAGCTCGGGCCGAGCCGGTGGCTGATGGTCGTCGTAGACTTTGGCGTGGATCCGGCACGCGTCGTGACGGCGTATGGCATTCGAAAGAACCCCCCTGGATGGGCACCATGACAGTGAAAATCGGCCATCTGAGCTTCGACCACAACAGCTACGACGAGCTGGGCGACGTGCTGTACCTGCACGTGGGCGAGCCCCAGGCGGCGGCCGACGGCGATGAGACGCCTGAGGGCCACGCGCTGCGCTTCGATGCGGACGGAAACGTCATCGGCTTGACGATCATCAATGCGCGGTGGCTGCTTGAGCGCGACGGCGAGATCCTTGTGACCCTGCCCGAGCAGGTGCACGTCGCATCGGCGACGCTCGAGCCGCTGATGGCGGCCGTGTAGCTGCCGCATCCCGCGGCGGGTCGGATGCCATGACGATCACCATCGGCTCAGCTACTTTCGAGAACATCTTCTATGACGCCGAGGTTGACGTGCTCTACCTCAACGGTGACGGCCACCTGGTGGGGGTGAAGATCGTCGGCGCCAAAGCGTTGCTCGAGGATGAGGGCGAGATCAAGATCACGCTGCCATATGTCGTCCACGTCGCATCGGACATCGTCGCGCCGGCTCTGCTCCCGGCCTAGGAGCACTGCGAGGGCCATCCGCGAATGGGCGAACCTAGGCGACGGTCGACGCGACGAGACGCGGGAGCGACCTAAGATCGATGGTATGGCAGTAATCCCAAGACTTGTTCACGTCACTCGGGCCGAGGTCATCGGGGACCATTCGGTGCGGCTGACGTTCGAGGACGGCACGATCGGCGACGTCAGCTTCGACGAGAGCTATTGGACGGGCGTGTTCGAGCCGCTGCGCGATCCACAGCGCTTCGCGAAGGTCTCAGTAGAAGGTGGCACGATCGTCTGGCCGGAGCACGGCCTGGATATGGCGCCCGAGCCGCTGTACGAGCAGGCCGGCGAGCGTCGCGTGTCTACCTCCCCAACCGGATAGACGCTCTCTCCGCTTCCTATCCCCAGAAGATGCAGGTCGGGTCTCGGTCGAGCTCGTCGAGCAGGACGCGAATGTCCTTCGCCGGGGGGAGCTCCTCGTAGCGGTGCCAGCGGTCGGTGCTGTCGATGTAATAAAGCGTCCACAGGCCGCCCTTGACGGTGTAGCGGAGTCGCGCGACCTCCTGGCTTGACCACTCGGGTCCGAAGTCCTCGCGCCACGGTGCTCGGCGTTCGACAATCGTCGCGGCGCCCTTTGTGAGGACGAGTCCGATCCGGACTTCATGGATCGCGTCGGGTGGGACGTGCTGCTCGCAGTAGCGGCGAATGGCGGCTACGTCCAGGCCGGGCAGCACGCCGGTGATCGTAACTGGGCTTGGTCGCCGATTGCCTCCCGTGGATCCTTGCCGGGCGAGTGCGTCGCCAATACCCCCGAGCACCGTGACGTCGGCGCACCCCGGGGGGCCGCCCTCCTCGCCGCCCAACGGGCGCACCGTGCACCGCCGGCGTTACGGGCAGATCGGGGGGCGGAGGTTCGTGGGTTCGACGAATATCTGTCGCGGATGGTGTCGCGGGGCGCGTCAACCCCAGCGACTCACCTGCGTCAGCACGTAGGAGCGAATTTGGCTTTCCAGAGCCGCTCTGCCTGCCCCGGGATGTTCCGGGGCGTGTTGGGTCGGTCATTGACCACCCCCCTCTCAGCTTCGCTTCGACGGTGGTGGTCAATGACCTGTGATGGAAGGTGAGGGGGGCAGGCAGAGTGGGTCAGGAGGTGGTGGTGGAGAAGGACAGGAGAAGAGGGAAGACGGTGTTGTTTTGTTCTGGAGTAGATGAGGGGCTGTGGGAGCGACTCTCTGTGAGGGTGCCGGACGGGATGGCCGCTTGGCAGAAGTAGTGGAGCGGGGCGTCACTGGCGGCTGGTTCGTTGGACGTGGCGAGGCGTGTGGTCGCGCAGTTGTGGGGATGTCGGAAAGGAGCTCCGGTGGCTCGATGGCGGGGCTGTGTTGCTGGGCCGTCGAAAAATGGAGGGGGGTCAAAGGGCTGTCCCAATCGACATACCCGTGTCGGAGGAGAACTAATGCTCCTCCATGGACAAGGAGAGTCGATCATGGACCAGCTCGGAGCTTCCAAGGCGCAGGCGCGGATAGCTGCGGGACCGGAACCTGTAAAGCCCGACCCATTGGGCCGCCTGCGGCGGGGCCTGACGGCCTCGAGCTTGACAGAACCCGTCCCCTCCGCAGGGAGGGCTATCAGGTCGGCAGGGAGAGCCCTGGGTCGTGTCGGTAGAAGTGGTGTAACGGGCGGCGGCTGAGCTGGAGATGGTTCCGGCCACCGCGGCGTCCAGACTCGTCGGTTCTTCCAGGAATCGATGAGAAGGAGACACCACGATGGCCGA
>Ga0182012_10002518_pt1 | contig 19781 bp, 19 predicted proteins | sample 612S2SmetaG_FD_120486 | JGI IMG/M metagenome (GOLD analysis project Ga0182012, IMG submission 120486) | Permafrost microbial communities from Stordalen Mire, Sweden - 612S2S metaG | ecosystem: Environmental > Terrestrial > Soil > Wetlands > Permafrost | place: Sweden: Stordalen | collected...
AAGTCTTGCGACCCAGCGACGTCATATTGATCGAGGGCGGCTCGCGTATTTCGGGGCACATGTCGTGCGCGAAATTCTGCATGTGCGTAATTCAGCGCTCTACGTGCCTCGCGACTTCGACATCTCACCCTATTTCGCCGTAGTGAAGCCGACCATCGCGATGGGCTTCGATTTCCACGAATTCGATTGGACCCGAGACCCGCCGCCTCCGGCGCCTGACCTCGCGGAATGATCGTAAGCGGCGCGACCCGCCTTTCAGCGACTCATTCCGGCGTCGGCGGCCTTGCGGCGCGAAGAATGGGCGACGCCGCGGGCGCGACATCGCCCCTCGCGGAGCGCGCCACCGCGAGCCGAACAGCGTTGGGCTGGTAGCCAACGCCGAGCAGATAACTCGATACGACGCCTTCCGAGGTGGCGAAAACGACTCCCACGGGATGCGGAAACTGATTCCGATCCGGTTCGGGACGGCCATGAAATCCCACGGAGTCGGATATGGCCTGCGTTGCGTCCGCCGTCCCCGTCAGAAAATGCCAATTGCGCGCGGCGCCGGGCGTCGGATAACGCTGCAAATCCGACGCCTTGGCGGCGGCCGCGTCCGCGCTCGACTCCGATGGGTCGATGCTCAACGCGGCGAGCGAGTAGTCGCGGCCCGCCGTCAATCCTGAGTTTCGTAGCGCGTCAAATAGGTCAGCGCGAACGATGCCGCAAAGGTTAGGGCAATGAAAATATCCAAGCACGAGAACAAATGGTTTTCCGTCAATGAGATCGATCAACCGCGCCGCGGCGCCGCTCTCATCGCGAAACATTTGATGGAGGGGAATGGCGGCGCCCAGCCTTTGTTCGTATGCAATCCCGCTGAGATCCGCCTTTGACGCCGCAAGCGCGATTCGTGGCGTGATAAGAAGGATGAGTAGCATGAGCAGCCTCATTGGATTTCTCCGACGATGCAGGCAAGGGAGGAGCTTCTTTTTGAACGACCGGGGAGGTTTCGCTGGAAGAGGGCCAGCCGGGAATACCCTCCCGCGCGACTTCGCGCATCGCATCGAAGATCGGGATGTGCGCGATATTATTTGCTTTGTCGATCCAGCCCGCGCTGTTCAGCCACCGCATCTCATCATCGTAAAACCGCTTCATATCGGCCCGGGGATCTGGTTGAAGGGAAGGATTGGGATATCGCGGCAACGGCAATTCCAGAGTCCTGTCGATTGTCGCGTTAGGAAACAGCCAAAGAACGATCAGCGCCATTAAGACGGTCGCCGCCAGTAAGAGCCCTCCACCGATCCAGATCAGGCGGGGGCCGACATCGGTCGGTTCATGTTGCGCGGGAAGGAGGCGCCTATTGGACATCGCGTCGCGCCAGGGTTGGCATCCACGAGATGAGTGGCGCGTGCAGCGCTAGCGCCGCCGCAATTCCGATCATCCCCAACATCGCGGATACGTCGACAAAGCCAAAGCTTGTCGAGGATTGCGGCGCCACCAGCCACCAGCTGCGTATAATCTCTCCCAATATCAGCAGAACCGTAACGCTGGCCATCGCGAGCGACGATTGCCGCGCCCAGGGCGCCAACAAAGCGAAAAAGGGCAGCGCGAAATGCATTCCAGCGACCAGCGCCGCGGCAACGCCCCACCCCCCCTTCAAGCGGACGCCGAACCACGACGCTTCATTCGGCAGGTCGGATTGCCAAACAATCAACAGTTGCACGAAGTCGAGGTAGGCCCAGAGAATTACCAAAGCCAGAAGCAGCCTGCCGAGATCGCGCAGCGTCTTTCGGTCCGACGGACCTCCGACGGCGACGCCGAAGATCGAAACGGCCAATGCGAGCAGCCCCATTTCGACGATGGCGAGCAACCCATAGACGCTGGAGGAAAAGTTGGGGTCGAGCGACATCGTTGTGTCGATCGCCGCGAAGGTGACGGTGATCGCCAGCAGGATGAGCCCGGCCGGGGCGATCCGCTCAAGCGCCGATTCATGTTCGTCGAGCCGAAGCGCGCGCAAAATCGACCAAGCCAATCCGAACCAGACAATCAAATAGAAAATGATCCTAGCGATGAAGGCTGGCAGGTTCAAAAAGAACGAATTCGCCAGATGCGTCGCCACATCAGGCCGCAGCCAGGAATAGAGATGGGGCAGGACGATCATCAGCGGAATTATAGCGAGCGGAAGCAGCGGTAACGTGCTCATGCCCGCGACCAGCTGGGTTCTGGTCGCATATCCCCAAGATCCGCCGGTCAAGGCATGGATCAGCAACAGTCCCATGCAGCCGATTGGCCATCCGACCCAGGCCGTGACCGCCGCTAGCCAGGCGTGCGGGAATGCGGCCGGCGTGAGGACCCAGCCCGCCGCGGCGCCCGCGAGGCCCAGGCCTCCAGCGAACAAGGCGCTGAGTTTTCCCTGCCGACGATTCACTGTAGCTCTCTCCATTGATGTGAATTTATATCCGACGATGTCGCTATTTGGCTCCGCTGCAACGCCCGGATATAGGCGGCGATCGCCCAGCGATCCGGCGGTTGCACACGGTCGGCGAAGGAATACATAACGCCTTGGCCGTTCGTTATTACGTCGTAGAAGTGCTGGACTGGCGCCTGACGCAAACGATCGCTGTTATAGGAGGGCGGCGATGGGAATCCGCGTTGCGCGATCATGCCGCGACCGTCTCCCAGCTCGGAATGACAGGGAGTGCAATAGATACGATAGCGGTCCTGCCCCCGCTCCAAAAGCGCCAACGTCACGTTAGGTGGAGGCGCCGGGCTCTCGAGAAATTCCACTGTGTCGAGCGGCGTCTTCGCGGGTCCAACGAGCGGCGAATAGACCTTTTGCTTTGGTTGAACGCTCATATCGTCGCAGGCGCCGAGCGCGGCGGCGATTATCAGCGCAATCGCGCGTCTCATGCCCACATCTCCTCGATCAATTTCGGATCAAGGCGTTTTAATATCGTCCGAGCGCGCTCGAGCTGCCGTGCATCGTCATTGCGTATCGCGACCACCCATTCGTCGCGCATGTTTCGCTTCATGGATTCGCACTCGTCGATCGGATCATAAAGCTTGGGCAACCCGGCGACGACCAGACAGCCGATGAAGCCGGACAAGACCGCGAATAGCACGCCTATCTCGAAAGCGATCGGCACGAACGCCGGCCAGGAAAATTTTGGCCGCCCGCCAATGTCGAGCGGATAACCTACTAGGTTCGCATAAACCTCCATTCCGAAACCGAGCGCGACGCCGAACAATCCAGCGATCAGAATAACCAGCGGCAGAGGCGAGCGCGTAAGACGCTCATCGAGAGTTTTCGGCGTGTATGTCCGTAATCCGCCGATCCGCTGCTCGCTCAAACGCGCCAAAGCGTTGCGCAAAGCCTTTTCCGTTTCGAAGGAAGCGATGACGCCGACGCTTAATGGCTCTCTCCCTTTCGCGGGCTGCTCTGGCGCGGGGCGCGCATCTGGGACGCCAATTTGCTCAACAGGAGGCGCGGACACCGGACCCACGCTTGATGGCTCTCTCCCTTTCACGGGCTGCTCTGGGGCAGAGCGAGCATCTGGAGCGGGCATATAATCAATGAGGGGATCGGACTCGCCAGCAATCTCCTCTTCCTTGAGCGTGTATAAACACTCGATCGGATCGCAGCTTGCTCCTAAGCGTCCCTCATGAACGAAAACCGTCGCGCAATAAGGACAGATCGCCTCGTTGCTTTCCCCCATATCGATGAAAATATGTGGGTGATCGAACGGCGGCAGCGCGCCAATACACATGAACTTCTTGACGCCGACGCGTATGCGCGCGACCCCTGGCTCGTTATGGAAACGCGGAACGCGGTTGATGTCCATAACACCTTCCCAAGCAGACAACGATCTTCAATGACGCAGGTAGGGCGACGATCGGTGAAATCCAACGCGCATGATCGAACGCAAGCGATTTCGATCCCTGCTCAAGGATCGGACGATCAGCTGGCGTATTGGCCACGCATTTTGGCTTAGCCGATTGAACGCGCCGTTCATCCCGGCTCTCCTTCACGTGAGCGATGTTGCAGCAGCGCCCGCAGCTCGAACATCGAAATCACTGGCAAGAAGCGCACGCAGACGAGAAAGCCGAAGGCGAACAGTCCCACAGTGCCCCAAAGCGTCGCCCAGTCCCAGAACGTCGGATAATACTCCCCCCATGCGGACGGCAGATGCGTGCGACGCAAGCTCATCACAACGATGGTGTAGCGTTCGCACCACATGCCGACGATCACGGCGAAACAGATCAACACGGTCAGAAATTGGTTTTCACGCGCTCGACGGAACCACATGAGTTGTGGAACTAGGATGTTGAGCAGGATGGTCGCCCAATAGATCGCGGCGTAGGATCCGGCGATTTTGTCGATGAACAGGTCTTTTTCGGCGCGGTCGCCGCCATAGAAAATGGAAAATGCCTCCATCATATACGCATAGGCGAGACACAGGCTGCTCACCAACAACATCTTGCCAAGCGCGTCGAAATGCCTGCCGGTGATAAAGGCTTCTAGGCCCAACAGCCGTCGCAGCGGAATCGCCAACAGCAGAACCATGGCGAAACCGGACAGCAACGCGCCGAAAACGAAAAACGGCGGAAATTCCGTGGAATGCCATCCGACGGTCGCGGCGCCGGCGAAATCCAGCCCCACGATGCTATGCACCGATATGACCAGCGGCGCCATGATCGCGGCGAGCACGCCATATGTGGCGTGATAGTGCCGCCATTGACTGTCCGAGCCGCGGAACCCGAGAGCCATCGCGCCATAAACGATCTGCTGGCGACGGTTTGTCGCGCAATCGCGCATCGTCGCGAGATCGGGGATCAGGCCGAAATACCAAAATACGACGGAAGAGATGACATAAGTTAGAATCGCGAAAAAGTCCCAGAGCAGCGGACTGCGAAACTGCGGCCATAGAGTCATGGTGTTCGGAAACGGGAACAGCCAATAAAATAGCCAGGGACGTCCCAGATGCAGGATTGGAAAAAGTCCGGCGCAGGCGGCGGCGAATACCGTCATCGTCTCGGCGATACGATTCAATGAGGTTCGCCATTCGACGCGCAACAGATAAAACAGCGCGGATATGAACGTTCCACCCGACGCAATCGCGATCCACCAAACATAATTGATGATCGCGAAGCCCCATGCCACCGGCCAGTCTATGCCCCATATGCCGACACCCTTGTAAAACACCCAAAAAATCGCGGCGGCAAGAAGGCCCGTAAGGAGCAAGGCGGGGATCATGGCGAGAAGCAACCAAAGCGCGGCGCTTTGGCGCAAAGCTATCGAGCATATTTCGTCAGTCATCGAACCGATTGTCGGAGCGCCGAGAACGACCGAATCCTCCACATGATACGGCCCCGCCGGACCTTCGAGATCCCCGGGATTCCGCGTCTCTGAAACTGGGACGTCGGTCATCCGGCGTTACCCCTGATTGATGGATTCGGATTTCGGATGAGCGCTTCATACGTAACGCGCGGATGCGTGTTTTGGTCGCCCAACAACGCATAATCGAGTGGACTGTGTTTGCGCTTTGTAACTTCCTGATCGGGATTCGCCATGTCTCCGAACGTAATGGCCCGTGTCGGGCACGCCGCCTGGCATGCCGTAACCACTTCGCCGACTGGTTTATTCTCGCGATCGGCGGTAATCCGCGCCTGCGCGATCCGCTGTATGCAAAAAGTGCATTTCTCCATCACGCCGCGCGCGCGAACGGACACTTCCGGGTTTCGCGCCTCCGGCGGTCGCTGTTCCTCCCTGGCGAAGGCGAAGTAATTGAAGCGGCGCACCTTGTATGGGCAATTGTTGGAACAAAACCGCGTGCCAATGCATCGGTTGTAAACCATGACGTTGAGGCCCTCGGAATCATGCACTGTCGCGCCCACGGGGCAAACGACCTCGCAGGGAGCCTGCTCGCAATGCATGCACAGCACGGGCTGAAAATAGCTTTCTGGAGCTTCGGGCGTTCCCGCGTAGTAGCGATCGATTCGCAGCCATTGCATTTCGCGTTCGTTAATGACCTGCTGTTTGCCAACGACCGGAATGTTGTTTTCAGCTTGGCACGCGACGACGCATGCGTTGCAGCCGATGCATGCGTTCAAATCGATGCTCATCGCCCATGCCGCTGGTCCTTCTGGCTTCCAGCGATACAACGCGCTCTCCGACTTCGAAGCGGCGAGAAACTTGGGGTCTTCGAGGTAATCCGCCAGCGTTCCATGCCTCAAAATGTCATTCGGCTCGGAAAAAATCAGGTTGTGATGCTCGGTGCACGCCAGTTCCGCGCGCCCGGCCAACTTTTCTAACGACGGCGCATAAGCGCTGCCCTTCAAGGGATAGAAATCGAAGCCGGCCCCGCTTCCAACGGCGCCGACGTGCTTCCTGCCAAAACCCAGCAGCGCGACGACGCAATCCGGCGCCTGGCCCGGCATGATCCAGACCGGCGCTTCCAACCGCTCATCGCCCGCGGAGATGCGAACGATATCCATATTTTGAAGTTTCGATTGCTTCGCGAAGGCGGGCGAAATCAAAAGCGGATTGTCCCAGGTCAGCTTCGTGAGCGGACGCGGCAACTCTTGCAGCCAGGGGTTGTCGGCGTAGCGCCCGTCCCAAATATATGGATCGGGGCGGAAAAGGATCGTCAGCGGATGATTGGGCGGCTCGGGCGGCGTCAAGCGCGTCGCGTCGCCACGCAAGCGCGCGTCGACTTTCGGACTCGCGGTGTTTGAAATTACGCCGTTCGCCAAGGCTTCGCGCCATGTCCCCGCGAAGTCCTTCGTCATCCGGGGCTTCCAGGTCGTCTGGACAATTTCGAGCGGCGAAGCCGGGATAGATCCGGCGAATAGCGCCAGCATCATGTGAATGTCGATTCCGTCATATAGCGGCAATGCTTGCGGCTGCAGAATGGTCGCAACGCCATCGTAAGCGCGCGCGTCGCTCCAACTCTCCCAAGCATGCGCCATCGGGACGGCCCAAACGGTCTCATCGCTGGTTTCGTTCGGCGTCGGACTCAGCGTGAGGCTGAACTCCACCCGCTTCAAAGCTTCGACAAATCCGAGCGTCCTTGGCGCGGCATAGGCTGGATTGCTGTCTATAATCACCAAGGCGTTCACTTGTCCGGCGCGCATTTCATTGACAAGTTCGTCGAGCGGTTGCGATTGCGGGCTCGCCGTCTGGACGAAGGGCGCGATCAATTCCAGAGTCCGCCCACGCGCGCCAAGCGTCTCGTTCATCGCATGCGCCAGCGCATGTGTTTCGGGCGGTTGCTCTGGTCCGACATGGATAAGCACGCGCCCATGATTCGCGGCGAGATCCGCGAGGACGTCGTCCATCCAGTCGGGAGCGCCCGACAGCGACGTGTCGTGAAGAATGCCGGCGGCCAGCGCCATGACGATCCGATGAAGGTCACGCGGCCCGGCGATGAAGCGATGATCGGCGATCGCGCCGGTAAGGGTCGGCGTCGGCTCGATCGCATAGATCCGGCTCATTTTCCGCGTGCGCGCGGGATTGCGGCGCGACGCGAAATCGCGCGCGTAGCGCAAGTGTCCCGGCGCGGCGCTCAGGAGATCGCTGTCGATCGCGACGATGACATCCGCCTGATCGAGCTTCAAAGTCATCTCGACCGGCGAGCCGTAAGCCAGCACGGCGCCCTTGGAAACGTTGTCGCGGGAGATTGGCTGCCACTGTGTCCAGCGAGCCTCGGGGTAAATTTTTATTAGAGCATCCAACTGCGCCATCAGGGTCGGCGATGTGAACGCGCCCGTAAGGATGCGAAATCCCTTCCCCCTGTTCTCGCTGATTTTAATTCGCTGCAAGGCGAGTGCGCTTTCCAGGCTCTCTCGCGTCGAAGGGTATCGTCGCGCCGTAATTGCCCAAGCTCTTTCCGGATCGTAAAAATCGAGCAGTTGAGCCTGCGCGGACACGTCCGTCGCGCCGAGACTCGCGGGGTGACGAGGATTACCCTCCACCTTGATTGGTCGGCCCATGTTGTGCTCGATCACCACCCCCGCGGCGTACCCGTCCTGGATATTGGCGGTGCTGTAGAAGTTCGGCAGACCGGGAATAATGTTTGGCGGCGTTCTCACCGCTGGAATCAAGTGTCCTCCCGGTGCCCCCGCATCACAGTCACTAAGCCCCGCCGCCGTGAAGGCGGCCGCCATTAGTTTGATCGCGCGTCGACGATCGGGCGGCGAAGCCAGCGCTTCGGCGAGCATCGGAAACTCCTCGGACGCACGCGCGACGAAGGCCTGATCGTTCGCCAATTCGTCGAGGCTGCGCCATTGAGGACTTACCGATGACATATCGAACAATCCGTTAGATCGCGGCCGCCAACATGGTATTCCGCCATCAAGTTTTCCGGCGAGGCCGTATCGGCCGCGCGGCGCCATTCCGTGTTGTATATTTGGTCTTTTGGACGCAGATTCGGGGCGGGATTACGGTGACAGTCCAAACAGAACTGCATCGTGAGACTCCGCGCTTTGTAGCTGAGGGGCATCCGATCTACCTCGCCATGACAACTAGAGCAGCCGACGCCTTTGGCGATGTGAATGCCGTGGTTGAAATAGACATAGTCTGGCAAATCATTGATCCTGTTCCAGACAATCGGCTTGTCATCGACCAGGCTATGTCGCAAGGGGGCCAGAAGCCGAGCGTTCGTCCAAATTTGGGAGTGGCAGGTCATGCAGGTGTATGTTGGAGGCATCCCCGCATTGGATGAAACCTCCACGGCGGTATGGCAGAATCGGCAATCGATCCCTAAACCGGCGACATGATGCTGATGGCTGAACGGCACCGGTTGACCGACGATCCAGTCGACATGGCGCGCGTAATCGGTGCTAGGCGAGAACCACCACCACCCGATCAGGCAAATCAATAGTCCCGCGAGCCCCAACAGGCTCAGCGTCGCGACCAGATTCGCGCTTGACCGAAAGACGGCGGCCATTCGCTCGGCGCTCCATGTCTCCTATAACAATCTTCGAACGATCCACTTGAAACTCGAAGTAGCGAAGTTAGTTCCATCCGCGCGAAGGCTAACGCCGATTGACGGTTGCGCAGAGGCGCCGAGCGACCTTGTCGTGGGAAGGCGGCCGGCGGGGGTCGGCTTGCTCGAAATCGCTTAGGATCACGATGCGGTCGAATCGTCGAACCGAGCGCTTGGCGCCGCCGCCATGAATGAACATCCTCCCCCGCGAGAAGCGCATTGGCCCGAAGGCGCCGTGTTCACGGTCGGCCATTCAACCATGCCAATCGAGCGCTTCATCGCTTTGCTTCAAACCTACGGCGTCAAGCGCCTCGTGGACATCCGCTCGGCGCCGCGTTCGCGCCATAACCCGCAATTCAACGACACATCCTTGGCCGAGAGCCTGACAGCGCGGCAGATCGAGTGGGTGCACATTCAAGCGCTGGGCGGTCTGCGGCGCGCCCACAAGGATTCTCCCAATACCGGCTGGCGCAACGAAAGCTTTCGCGGCTATGCCGACTACATGCAAAGCGAGGAGTTTCGGGATGCGCTTGAAACGCTCATTCGCATGAGCCGGCAAGAACGCGCCGCGATCATGTGCGCCGAAGCCGTGCCCTGGCGCTGCCACCGTTCTCTGGTCGCCGATGCGCTCACCGTGCGCGGCATACCGGCGGTCGAGATTTTATCGGAAAGCAGCTACCGCATGCATAAGCTCGCGCCTTTCGCGCGGGTTGAAGGAACGCGAATTACTTATCCACCCGGGCAAGCTACATTACCTCTGTAGTTCATGCTCGATCACGCCGTGAAAAAATGCGCAAGACCCTGCCGCGACTGCTTAAGGATATCCGGGCGTGCACACATTGCGCCGACGCGCTGCCATGCGGTCCTCGTCCTGTCTTGCAGGCGCATACATCGGCGCGGCTGTGTATCGTTGGCCAGGCGCCTAGTCGAAAGGTGCACGAGACCGGCATTCCCTGGAATGATCCGTCCGGCGATCGGCTGCGCGAGTGGCTTGGCTTAACGAGGGAGCAATTCTACGACCCGCGCAAGACAGCCATTATCCCGATGGGCTTTTGCTATCCGGGCAAAGCCGCCTCCGGCGATAACCGTCCCCGTCCAGAATGCGCTCCCCGCTGGCATGAAGTGCTTAATGCGCACCTGCCTGATATCGCGCTTACTTTGCTGGTGGGACAGCATGCGCAAGCTTATTATCTTGGCGCTCGCCGTAAAGCCACGCTCTGCGAGACCATCAAAGCCTGGAAAGAGTTTTTGCCGCGCGGTTATCTGCCGCTGCCGCATCCTTCTCCACGCAACCAGCCATGGCTTTGTAGAAATCCGTGGTTCGAAGAGCAGTTCGTGCTAGAGGCGCAAAACATAATTCGAACAATGAACCTGTAATGGCTAACTTCGCGCCGAGTTTTCCATCTCATTATCCCAGCGCAATGGCGCCACCCCGCTCCACGCGCCGCGATCACAACACGCAGCCGCGCAAACCATTGCCGTAGGCCATCGCAGCGCCACATGCCAACAAAGGTCGATAGCGAGCGCCGGGGGTGGGGCGCGCTCTCGCATTCGCTTGGCGCGGCGAGAGAGTTCGTCCGCTCGTGTTCGCCTCGAAACCCGTTGCGGAAAGATCCGGTATTATGGCGCAAACGCCACAAGCAATCTGACAGGGGCTAGCCTACTTTTCAAGGCATGAAAGTCGGATGCCGCTCAATTCATCTTACGCAGGAGTAAATGTTTAGCTATTGGTCCACCATTGAGCCATCGATTTGTTTTTCAATTCCAGGAGGCCCATATACGGCAAAGTTGTCCCCGAGCGCCTTAAGTCCCTTCAGCATAGCAAACGTTCCAAGTATAGATTGGTTATCTGTTTTGAATAATATAGGACCGCTAATAGAATTGTGGGAAAATTGTATGGGAGTCGTGCCGTTATATTTAAACGTCACGTTGTAGAACTTGCATTCACTATAGTACTTTCCGTCCAGCTCCACTTCTATATTTCTGAATGTTTTTCCAACTATACTCACTGGGGCGTAATTATCGCTCCATTTAACAAATTCCGTCTTCTTTTCACTGACACCTGTTGCGGCAACTATATATCCAAAATCGTGCAGCAGCAACAAGGTTGTTGCAAGTATTATTAGTAGTATTGGGGAAAACGCCCAAATATTATTTGAGATAAGCCATGATAGCGATAGTTTTAGACCTTCCGTTGACTTTATGCCTTGGTCAGCGGCTGTGATTGTTGCCGCAATCGCAAGCATGCCGTAGGCAAGCCACATCCAAAAATCCCAATCCTTCATATCGAGCCTCCAACTCGCACATATGAAAATGATTGGTAGATATAGCAACCAAAATAGACGCAGGGCTAGCATTTCACGCCTCCTTTTTTGGGGGGGCATAAGCGCTGCAGTTAGCTGTGTGGCGTTTGCGCCATAATACCGGAAAGATCCTCGTCGGCCGAGGCTGGTTCCGCAAGAGCGTCAGATGGAAGAATATGACACGGTCGTCGCCGTTTTCGTGGATCATCAGCAGGCGGAAGCCGCCGTCAAAAAATTGGCGACCATCGGTTTCGATAATAGGCACATCAGCGTCGTGGGCAAAGCATACCACGACGACGACGAGTTCGGCGGTTTTTACGGCGCTGGCGATCGAATCAAGTTTTGGGGCGAGCCAGGCGGCTTTTGGGGCGGCCTCTGGGGCTGGCTTGGCGGGCTGGTCCTCAGCCTGCCCGTCGTTGGTCATTTCATCGCGTTAGGCCCCTTCGCCAAACTACTGATTTCCGTGATCGAATCCGCGTTCGAGGGCGCGATCGGAGGCGCGATTTTGGCGGGCGGCCCCGGCACCCTGGGCGCCGCCCTCTACACCATTGGCATCCCGCGCGGTAGCGCGATCGAATACGAATCGAACGTGAAAGCCAACAGATTCCTCGTGATGGCGTGCGGGTCGGCTGAACAGGCGGAGCGCGCCAGAGCCGCCCTAAAGGAGTTCATTCCATCGCATCTTGATCTGCATAAAGGCGCGAAAACGGCTGATTTCGACGATCATCCCGCCGCCGCGCCGTCACCGTGATGGCCGTTTCATGTTTTTGGGCCTCTCCGCCCGCGCGACATGACGGCTCCGGGCGAGAAATGGGCATTCGGGCATGGCTTTGCCACATTTTGCGTCGATTTGAAGGTTCGATCTTTCGCGGCTATTCTGGCGCGAGCGGTTAAACTCCGGGGGACGTCGACCCTCAAGGGGAAAAGTTGGATGCATTTGCCGGACAAACGGATATTTCGCGGGCTTCTCGCCCTGGCGTCGGCTCTGCCGATCGCCGTCGCCTCGCCGGCGCGGGCCGCGCCCTCTGTCGTGATCGATGTCGCCTCCGGGCAGATTCTCGAGCAGGAAGAGGCTGCCGCGGTCTGGTATCCCGCCTCGGTCACCAAGCTAATGACCGTCTATGTGGCGCTCGACGCGGTGCGCCAGGGTCGGCTGACCTTCGACACGCCGCTGGTCGTTTCGGCGCGCGCCGCGAAGATGGCGCCCTCCAAGATGGGTTTTCGCCCGGGATCCGAGGTCACGCTGCGCAATGCGCTGGTGATGCTGATGGTGAAGTCGGCCAACGATGTCGCCGTCACGGTCGCCGAAGGCGTGTCGGGCTCGGTCGAGGCCTTCGCCGATGAGATGAACAAGGCCTCGGCGGCTCTGGGGATGCGCGAGTCCAATTGGGTCAATCCCAATGGCCTGCCGGATTCGCGGCATGTGACATCGGCGCGCGATCTCGCCATTCTCGGCCGCGCGCTGCTACAGCAATTTCCCGAATCCGCGAACCTGTTCAATATCGGCGCGATGCAGCTTGGCGGGAGGATCACGGCGAACCACAATGGGATGCTCGGCCGCTATCCCGGCGCCGACGGCATGAAGACCGGCTTCACCTGTCCCGCCGGCTATAATCTCGTCGCTTCCGCCACCCACGGCGGGCAAAAGCTGATCGCCGTGGTGCTGGGCGCGCCGACGCCGGCGTCGCGCACGGCGAAGACCGCCGCGCTGCTCGACCGCGCGTTCCAGACGGGCTCTCCGATGGGTTCGCTCGAGTCCTTGCCGAGCGGCAATGGCGCCCCGCCCGACTTGCGCGACAGGGTGTGCGGCCACCGCGCCAAGGCTGCCAAAGAGTTCATGGCCGAGGTCGAGGATATGACGATCCCGATCAACGCGGCGCCGACTGGAAATCCCGTGGTCGACGCATTGGCCGGCGGCCGGCAGTCGGTCAGCGTCAGGGATCTCGCGCGTTTGCCGCGTCCGTTTTTCACGCCGGTCGTCGTCTATGCCGGCCGCGCGCCGGGCTATCAGGGTCCGGTCGCGCGCGCCCGCCCGGCGGGCGCCCCGATCGGCGTCGAGGAGGCGACCGCTTATACTGGCGAGAAGAGCGAGGGCTCCGAGGCGTCGCCAATTTCCCAACCCGCGCCGGACGCCAAGCCGCTGCGCGCTGCCGCCGCCAAGCACGCCAAGCACGCGGTGGCAGCGGCAAAACCCGAGGCGAGCGACACGCCGCCTCCGGCGAAAACCTACGCCGCCAAGGCCAAGGGCAAGGCGAAGGTCGCCGCGCTCGAAACGAAAAAACCTCACAAGAAAACCGAGGCCAAGGCGCATAAGGAGCACGTCGCCGCGCATCCGGCCGAGACGGGCAAGACCGCGGCGAAACACGCCGAAAAGCAGCAAAAGGGCAAGGCCCACGCCGGCAAAAGCAGCGACGCGGGCGGCGCGGGCGCGGGCGACGCCGGCCAATGAGCGATCAGGACACGGCGACGAGTCGGGACTTGGCGACGCAAGACGCAAGCCGGACCGCGCGGCGCCCGCCGCCGCCGTTGCCCCTCACCGTATTGACGGGGTTTTTGGGCGCCGGCAAGACGACGCTGCTCAATCGTCTGCTGGCCGCGCCGGAACTCGCCGACACGCTCGTGCTCATCAATGAATTTGGCGATGTCGGGCTCGATCATCTGTTCGTCGAGAAAATCGACGGCGACATGATCGTGATGAGTTCGGGCTGCGTCTGCTGCACCATTCGCGGCGATCTCGTCGCCACGCTGGAAGATTTGCTGAAGAAGCGCGACAACGGCCGCATCGCGCCGTTCCGCCGCGTCGTGCTGGAGACCACCGGCCTCGCCGACCCCGCGCCGGTGCTGCACGCGATCATGTATCATCCCTATCTGATGCTGCGCTACCGGCTCGATGGGGTCGTGACGCTGATCGACGCGATCAACGGCGAGGCGACGCTCGACGCGCATGAGGAGGCGGTCAAACAGGCGGCGGTCGCCGACCGGCTGGTCATCGCCAAGACCGATCTGCCCGAGGGCGCGGCGCGTCTTCCCGGCCTTTTGGCGCGCCTAAAACGCCTTAATCCCGGGGCCAAAATTCTGATCGGGGCGGAGGGCGAGGCGACGCCCGATGCGGTCCTCGATTGCGGTCTTTATGACGCGGAGGGCAAGAACCCGCGCCTCGCGCAATGGCTCAACGCGCAGGCGGTCGAAGCCGCGCATGAGGACCACCACGACCACGATCATCACGATCACCACCACGCCCCCGCGGACGCGAACCGCCACGATGCCCATATCCGCGCCTTTTGCCTCGCCAGCGAGACGCCGCTCGCGCCCGGCGCCTTCGAGATGTTTCTCGATCTGCTGCGCCAGGCGCACGGACCCAGACTGCTCCGCGTAAAAGGCGTCGTGGCGCTTTCCGACGATCCCGCTCGGCCGGTGGTGATTCACGGCGTGCAGCACGTGTTTCATCCGCCGCACCGGCTGAGCGCCTGGCCCGACGCGGACCATCGCACCCGCATCGTGTTCATCGTGAAGGATCTGGAGGAGCATTTCGTCACCGGCCTTTACAACGCCTTCGCCGGCACGCCGGCGGTGGGCGCGCCGGACGCCAGCGCGCTGACGGATAATCCGCTCGCGCCAAGGCCCGGCGGGCTGCTGGGGTGATCCCGACTACGCCCGCTCGCGCGCGACCTCTCGCCAGCCGATGTCGCGCCGGCAAAAGCCGCCGGACCAGTCGATGAGGTCGACGGCGGCGTAGGCGCGAGCGTGGGCCTCCACGACCGTGTCGGCCAGCGCCGTGACGTTGAGCACGCGCCCGCCGGCGGCCAAAAGCTTGCCCTCGACCAGCTTCGTGCCTGCATGGGTGACGATGACGTTTTCCGCCGCCTCGGCGCGCTCTAGTTCGCGAATTTGCGTGCCGACGATCGGCGTCGCCGGATAGTTTTTCGCGGCGAGAACCACCGTCAGCGCCGCGCGCGTCGAGAAACGCGGCGCGCGTTCGGGCAGGGCGCCGCGCGCCGCCGCCAGCATCAGTTCGAGCAGATCATTCTCCAGACGCGGCAAGATTACTTGCGCCTCGGGGTCGCCGAGGCGGGCGTTATATTCGATCAGCTTCGGCCCTTCCGCCGTCAGCATCAGGCCGGCGTAGAGAACGCCGCGATAGGGCGCGCCCATCTCCCGCATCGCCCGCAGCGTCGGCTCGACGATGGTCTCCAGCACGAGCGCCTCCATCGCCGGGGTCAGCGCGCTGGCCGGCGAATAGGCGCCCATGCCGCCGGTGTTGGGGCCGGTGTCGCCTTCGCCGACGCGCTTGTGATCCTGCGCGGTCGAAAAGCTCAGCGCCCTTTCGCCGTCGCAGAGCGCGAAGAACGAGACTTCTTCGCCCTGCAAGAATTCCTCGATCACCACTTCCGAGCCGGAACGCCCGAAACTCCCCGCGAACATCGCGCGAATGGCCCGCTCGGCCTCGTCCAGGTTTTGCGCGACGACGACGCCCTTGCCGGCGGCGAGACCGTCGGCCTTGACCACGATAGGCGCGCCCTTTTCTCGTGCGAAAACCAGCGCCGCCGCTTCGTTGTCGAAGCGGCCATAGTCGGCGGTGGGAATGTGGTGGGCGCGGCACAGATCCTTGGTGAAACCCTTGGAGCCTTCCAACCGCGCCGCGGCCCGGGTTGGCCCGAAGACGAGAATGTCTTGCGCGGCGAGGTCGTCGGCGATGCCGGCGATCAACGGCTGCTCCGGCCCGACGACGACGAGACCCACCCCGTTTTGGCGGCAAAATTCGGCGACCGAACGATGATCGGCCACATCGAGGTCGACCAATTCGCCGTGCCGCGCGATGCCCGGATTGCCGGGCGCGACGAACAATTGTTTGAGCCTGGGGCTGCGGGCCAATGCATTGGCGATGGCGTGCTCGCGTCCACCCGATCCGATCAGAAGAATATTCATGCAAGCCTCGATGCCAACCGCCCAACGGGCGGTCCACCGGAGGCTCGCCCTCGCGCCTCAATATATTTCGCCGGCTTCGAACACAACGCGGGGGGTAGGAAATGGGGACGCGAGGCGACCCGCCTGCGCTCAGGCGGGCCGATCTGATTTCATTGCTGACCTTTGCAGCGTTCGCGATATTGAGCGCAGTTTCCCTCGCCCTTCTCGCCCAGCTCCCCTTTATTCAAGCAGGCCTTCCGCAACTCGTCGCAGTCGCCCCCGCCGTTGCCGCGAACGACCGGGGGATTTTTCGGCGCGACCTCAACCGGCTGCGCGAAGGACAGTGTCGAAAAAGCAACCAGAATCATGGCCGCGAAGGCGAAAACGTAAGCGCGCATAGCAGGTTGCCTCCCTTGCATCTTCCCCCCTGGATGAACACTGATCGCCAAAATTGGTTCCGCCGCGCCCGCGCGGAAAGCCGGGCGAAATCCGCTGCATCGAGGCTCAACCGATCGCCGCGTAGACGCTGAAGGCGGCGACGAACAGCAGCGTCGCCATGAGCAGCGCGAACTCCACGCGAAGGGAGCTGGCGGGATGGGTCTCCTCGGCGGCGAGCAGCCGCCGCGTGCGAATGAAGCGCGACGCCGAGAGCAGTATCAGCGCCACGCCTCCCAGGATCAGCGCGAGACCGCCAAAGCGCCCGACCGGTCCCGAGAGTTTTTGCATCTGTATGGGATAGGGCGCCTCGGCGGCGAGGGTCCTGGCGACCGTGAGCAGGAAAAGATTGAACTTTTCGATGACGAAGCCCAGGGCGATGATGGCGATGCCCGTTCTAACCCAGGCCAGAAAGGTCCGCTCATTGGCGGCATGGTTGGCGTAATCGCGAATCATCCAAATCCTCCCTCGATGCGCGCGGCGAGGGGTTTTCCCGCCGAGCCAACGCCCAAAACAAAGCGCTTCCCTCGCCGCCGTGAAAGGCGCTAAACACCGCCTAGCATTCCTTTCCAATTCGGAACAAATCTCCATGGCGCGTCAGTTCATCTATCACATGCAGGGTCTCAGCAAGACCTGGCCCGGCGGCAAGAAGGTGCTCGACAACGTGCATCTCTCCTTTTACCCGGACGCCAAGATCGGCGTGCTCGGCGTCAACGGCTCCGGCAAATCGACGCTGCTGCGGATCATGGCCGGCCTCGACAAGGAGTTCTCCGGCGAGGGCTTTGTCGCCGAGGGCGCGCGGGTTGGCTATCTGCCGCAGGAGCCGCATCTGGAGCCCGACCTTAACGTGCGCGAAAATGTCATGCTCGGCGTCGCCGCCAAGAAAGACATTCTCGACCGCTACAACGATCTCGCGATGAATTATTCGGACGAGACCGCCGACGAAATGACCAAGCTGCAGGACGAGATCGAGGCGAAGAATCTTTGGGATCTCGACAGCCAGGTCGATCAGGCGATGGACGCGCTCGGTTGCCCGCCCGACGACGCCGACGTGACCAAGCTCTCGGGCGGCGAGCGCCGCCGCGTGGCGCTCTGCCGGCTGCTGCTGGAACAGCCCGAGCTGCTGCTGCTCGACGAGCCCACCAACCATCTCGACGCCGAGACCGTGAACTGGCTGGAAGGCCATCTGCGAGAATATCCGGGCGCCATTCTGATCGTCACCCATGACCGCTACTTCCTCGACAATGTGACGGGCTGGATCCTGGAGCTGGATCGCGGCAAGGGCATTCCCTACGAGGGCAATTACACCAACTGGCTCAAGCAAAAGCAAAAGCGCCTCTCGCAGGAATCGAGCGAGGACAAGGCGAGAGCGCGCGCGCTGGAGGCCGAAAGCGAGTGGATCGCCGCTTCGCCCAAGGCGCGCCAGGCCAAATCGAAGGCGCGCATTCAGCGCTATGAGGAACTCGTAGCGAAGAGCGCCGAAAAGGCCCCGACGACCGCCCAAATCATCATCCCGATCGCCGAGCGGCTTGGCGACAATGTCATCGACTTCGACCATCTCTCCAAGGCCTATGGCGACAGGCTGCTGATCGACGATCTGTCGTTCAAGCTGCCGCCCGGCGGCATCGTCGGCGTGATCGGCCCGAACGGCGCCGGCAAGACCACGCTGTTTCGGATGATCACGGGCCAGGAGAAGCCCGACAACGGCACGATCACCATCGGCGAGAGCGTGCATCTTGGCTATGTCGATCAATCCCGCGACGCGCTCGACGGCAAGAAGACCGTTTGGGAGGAAGTCTCCGGCGGCAATGAGGTGATTTACCTCGGCAAGCGCGAAATCAATTCGCGCGCCTATTGCTCCAACTTCAACTTCAAGGGCGCCGACCAGCAAAAGAAGGTCGGGAGCCTCTCCGGCGGCGAGCGCAACCGCGTGCATCTCGCCAAAATGCTCAAGAGCGGCGCCAATGTGCTGCTGCTCGACGAACCGACCAACGACCTCGACGTGGAGACCTTGCGCGCGCTGGAGGAGGCTCTGGTGGACTTCGCGGGCTGCGCGGTGGTGATCTCGCATGACCGCTTCTTCCTCGACCGCGTCGCGACGCACATGCTGGCCTACGAAGGCGAGTCGCATGTCGAATGGTTCGAGGGCAATTTCGCCGATTACGAAGAAGACAAGAAGCGCCGCCTCGGCATCGACAGCATCGTGCCGCATCGGCTGAAGTACAAGAAGTTTTCGAGGTAGGCGGAGCGGTCGGAAACCACCGGCGGCGGAGCTTTGGTCACGGAACGAGCCCGCCGCCGTTTGGACAGTCGTCTTCCACGGTTTTCCTAATCTCGTCCTTACTCATTGAACTCGTGAAATACATCACGCGTGCTTTGTCTTCGCCATAGAGCAGCGAGGTGGCCGACTATGCGCGAGCATGATCCGAGGACGACAAAAGAACTAGCCCTGCGTCTTATGGCCGCGAAGGCGCTCGGTTTCGGCGACAATGTTCTAGCTCGGACGATTTCTATCCGAATCGTCCATTCGCTGCGGATGCGAGCGATTCGCGGGCGCGTGACGGTTGTTGAAAAACGGAAAGGTGTTTGTGTTTGGGGGTTATGAAGGAACGTATAACCAGCTAAACCAGCACCAGAACATAAGCAGAATCAATGATATGCCTGAGTCCCGCCGATATTCCCGAATTCACAACATATGGAAGTTTTAGCGAATTTTAGCTCTATATCTTGACGAGACAGGTTTGGCGCATGAATATGGTGAAGACTTAAAGTAATGGAAAAACCGGGGTGTGGCGCCCCGGTTTCCATTATGACCCGCACAGCCTAGACCGCCTGCGGATCGTTCATCGAAAGTGCGACTCATTTTGAGTCAACGGCGCTCGGTAGTCAAGGCGGTTCCGACGTAAGGAGCCAATCAATGGCTATTAACTTCGACACCGACAATCCTACGAAACTTTTGTCTGCCTTCAAAAAGGCCATTGACGACAAAAAGATCGTGACGTGATCCTATGATAAGGACGGGTATTTCACGCATACTCCAGAACAATGGCGGTCTTAGAGTCGGACTCGAAATGATTTCATTTTTGATCAATGTCTTGCGATACGTCGGGTGATCGTTCGGATGTGGGCGACGAGGACCCACGCGACGGCGCTGGTGATCGAGGCTTCGAAG
>Ga0182012_10002519_pt1 | contig 19777 bp, 21 predicted proteins | sample 612S2SmetaG_FD_120486 | JGI IMG/M metagenome (GOLD analysis project Ga0182012, IMG submission 120486) | Permafrost microbial communities from Stordalen Mire, Sweden - 612S2S metaG | ecosystem: Environmental > Terrestrial > Soil > Wetlands > Permafrost | place: Sweden: Stordalen | collected...
GATTCAGGCGGCGGAAAACGCTTTCGCGGGGAGTGGTCGAGTAGTGGTTCGTTTCTCAGGAACAGAACCGCTAGCTCGCGTGATGATTGAAGCGAAAACGAACGAAGAAGTTGATATGTGGACAGGCCGGATAGCGGACGCGATCAGGGCGGAGTTAGGGTCGGCAAGCTAGGCGCATGCTGATAAGCGGCTGATGCCCGCGTGAATTGTTGGGTTGCGCACACTGGGAGCAACCCACAAACACAAATACCTAAGCTAGCGCTACTTGTTCTGCTTGCAAGCCCTTAGGGCCAGTCTTCACAACAAACGAAACACGCGCACCTTCATCCAGGCTCCGATAGCCAGACGATTCAATAGCGGAGAAGTGCACAAACACGTCTTCGCCGTTTTCGCGCGCAATGAATCCAAATCCCTTCGCGGCATTAAACCACTTTACAGTTCCAGTTTCTTTCATAAAGTCCTCTTTCTGCTACTAGACCCAACGACGTCAATTTGAGGAAATCGAGAACTGCTTACCCTTGCAAGGCATGCTGTACCAAGCGAATTCAAATGACCGGAAGGAATACGAGCTACACAACAATATACCGAAGGAAACAGGTTTGTCAACTTTCGGCAGTCCTAGGCCGCAAAGCCCCCAGCGCCGGGATGGTCCGTGTCACCTTCTAATGAATCGGAGTCCAAGTCAGATTCGTGGCCAGTCAATTCATCTTCGGGGGAGTCAGCCGATGGCGGCTCGTTCTTCCGCGCCAGCCGTTTGGCCATTTTTTCTTCCTGGCGCTCTTTCCGCTGTTGCTCTTTCTGACGCTTCTTAAAAGTCTGTGGTCCGCGACCCGGCATATGGTTGCTCCTTTGAAAATGAAAAACCGCCCGCCTGGACTCGTAGAATCCAGGTGGGCGGTCCACTAAGTCGTTTTTTGCGGCTTGAACCGCTTACCTGGCTGATTTACCAGCGCTGTCCCCGTCCGCCGCGATTACCGCCGCCACCGGAGTCATTGCGACGGCCGCCGTAGCCACCACCGCCACCACCGGCCGGCTTCGGCCTGGCTTCGTTTACATTCAGCGCGCGGCCGTTTAATTCTGCTCCGTTCAAATGCGTGATAGCGGCCTGCGCAGCTTGCGAATCCGACATTTCCACAAACGCAAAGCCGCGGGGCTGCCCCGTGTCACGATCCGTAACGATGTTTACACGCTCTACGCCACCGTAAGCGGCGAAAGCGGCATGCAGGTCATCCTGCGTTGTTTGATAACTGAGATTTCCGACAAATATGTTGGTCACAGTGTAATTCCTTTGAAAATAAATTATCTTTGTCAGACAGCTCTGAAACCAACTTGAACAAGAAGGAGAGATTAGCAGCCGGAAGGCACTCGGTGGTTAATACGGATGCGCGCAAAGACATAGTTAGGATAGCAGACTTTGGGACGAAGGGGGTAGTATCTCCCTTACCGCTTCGCGCGCCACTACCATCTAAAACTCTCACGCAACAACTGAAATCCAGATTTATCAGGCGCCGAATTCGAGTCACACGGTTTTGCATTTTTTCGATATTTTTTTTAAAACCAACAAAATCATCAGTTTAAGAAGAAAAATCGTTCTCAAAACAAGTGCGGTTGGATTCTGGCCTAAACGCCCCACATGGTGCACTGAAGTCGCCCGTAGATATTACGGCCATTCTCCACGTGAGGCATCATGGTTAACTTCCGCCAACTGCTTATTAGACTTTTGATAGCGGCGACGTTCGTCGCCACCGGCGTTTTTGCGCAGACGAATCTGTCGCAGATTCTAGATACGATAACGAACCCCGACGGAACTCCGTTCAATGGAACGGTTGTGATTACTTGGAACGGCTACTCAGGCAGCGGTAGCGGAACAGTTTCTCGACTCAGCACTTCGGCACGGGTTTATAACGGAGCGCTTTCCGTTCTTCTGGTCCCTACCACTACCGCTTCTCCAGGCACCTACTATCAGGTTGTCTATAACAGCAGCAATGGCACGGTCTCCTGGACGGAAACGTGGCAGGTCCCGCCCAGTACAACGGCGTTGACAATCGCTCAGGTACGTCAATCCAGCACCTTAGGAACAAGTTCAGGGGGCGGTAGCACCGGTGGCTCGAGTAGTACACAGTATGCAACTCTGCCCATCCAAATCAGCCAAATCACGGGCCTCGCCAGCGATTTGAGCACCATCAATACAACGCTCACCACGCTGCAAACAAATGCAACGGCGCTGAGTACAACTGTAAGCGGCCAAGGCACGTCTTTAACAAATCTGACGTCTACCGTAACTGGGCAAGGCAACACGCTCAGTACGCTAGGCAACACGGTTAACGGGTTGAGTAACTCTATCGCCTCTATCAACTCAACCTTGGGCGGGCTGAACAACACCGTAACCGGTCTTAACACTACTGTGACCGGTCTGGGAACCACGGTCACAGGGCTGAGTAGCTCGGTAACCGCTATCAACTCAACCTTGGGGGGCCTAAACAATACGGTCTCCGGCCTCAACACCACCGTGACGGGTTTAGGAACATCGGTTTCGACCCTGAACAGTACGGTATCCGGACAAGGTTCATCTATCTCAACTCTTAACTCCAACCTAAACGGCCTGACCACGACAGTCGCCAACAACACCAGTTCTTTGAACACCGTCAGCAGTACAGTTGGCGGATTATCGACGAATGTAACTAACTTGACCAATTTGGTCAACGGCTTAAGTACGACGGTCAGTAGCTTGACCGCCGCCACGTCGAACGCAGTATTTGTCGACGCTGAGCTTCCTGCCGGGACCATCAACGGCGTCAATACCGCGTTTTCGCTTGCGAATACGCCCGCGCCCCCCGCAAGTTTAACGCTCTATCGCAATGGCGTCGAAATGGGTTACGGCACAGACTACACACTCAATGGGTCGGCAATTACCTTCGCTAGCACGAGCCTACCGAGAACTGGCGACAGTTTAGTCGCCTACTACCGCACGACGGGCGCCACAGTGGCAGCAGCCAATTTCGCCGACGACGAAACCCCTGTTGGAACTATCAACGGCACGAACCTTGTCTTCACATTGGCAACGGCGCCCAACCCGGCGACCAGCCTGCGGCTCTACCGCAATGGCATCATCATGGCTCAAGGCGGAGACTATACACTCAACGGCTCATCCATCACATTCATTACGGCATCAACTCCGCGCACTGGCGATTCACTGGCAGCTTATTACCGGCATTAATAACCAGGAGCATCCAAATACTTTTTTAAATCCGGATGCAACTGGGCATCGATCGCGGGATCGTGTAAATTTCCGCGATCGACGAGACGGGGAGGGAGGGCAATTTTTTTTGGCGTCTGCTCTCCCCTGATCGCGTGCACCGCAGCAGTCACCGCAGTCTCGCCCATCCTGAACGGATCTTGAATAACAAGCGTGTCAATCCACCCTGCTTGCAACGCCTCGATCAATGAAGGGCTTGAGTCGAATCCAACCAAGGTTAGCTTCTTATCGCGCGCCCGCAAGGCTTGCGACGCGCCTAAAGATCCAGATTCGTTAGAGCAAAAAATCCCTTGCATTTCCGGATACGCGGTCAACATATTCTCGGTAACTGTCAGCGATTGTGCAACACTCGCCATTCCAAAGCGCTCGTCCAAAATTTCAATCGCCGGATACTTCGCCTTCAGCCCATCGCGAAAGCCATCCTCACGAGCAGTTGTTGAAGCGCCACCGGGCACCGTCTTCACCATTACAATTTTCCCTTTGCCCTTCATGCGTTCGCCTAAGCGTTCGCCACCCATCTTGCCGCCCAGGTAATTGTCGGTTGCGACGAACGTCCGGTAATTCTCTGAATCAATCCCCGAGTCATAAATAATCACTGGAATTCCGGCCTTGGCCGCGCGATCGACCACAATTTTAAACGCCGACTTGTCGGATGGCGCTAAACAAATCGCATCCACGCGCCGGTTAATCATCGTCTCGACAATTTGCATTTCCGTGGCGATATCAGTTTCGTTCGGCGGACCTTCCCAAACCAGATCCACCTTGTTATCCCAACTCGCCTTTACCGCGCCAGCGTGGACGCTCTGCCAGAAGATGTCCGCGCTCGCCTTCGGAATCATTGCGATAGTTGTGTGGTGCTGGCGGTTACAGCCGCCCGACACCAACACAAACCCAAGGACAGCAAGAGCCACCACCTCGCTGCGCAACACTTTTGTAACTCGCTTTTGTAAAAGTTTCATCTAAGCCAAATCTAAAGAAGCTAACCTATCAGGTGAGACTATCGAACTTAGATCTCAACAAGGAAAGACAGAATGCAACTTGGTTTAGTTGGACTCGGACGCATGGGCGGAAATATGGTTCGGCGTCTCAAAAAGGGCGGTCATGAGTGCACCGTTTTTGATTTGAACGCCGAGAGCGTAGCGAAACTCGCAGCCGAAGGATTCACTGGCGCTTCGTCGCTGGCAGACTTGGTGCAGAAACTCGCCAAGCCGCGGGCAGTGTGGGTGATGGTACCCGCAGGGAAAGCCACTGAGAGTACCGTTCAAGCTCTGGCGGCGGCAATGGAAGAAGGCGACACCATCATCGACGGTGGTAACAGCTTTTACAAGGATGATATCCGGCGAGCTGCCGAATTGAAGAAGCGTGGCATTAACTATATGGACGCCGGCACCAGCGGCGGTGTTTGGGGGGTGGAACGCGGCTACTGCCTGATGGTAGGGGCCGATCAATCTACCTTCAACCACTGGGAGCCGATTTTCAAAACGCTGGCTCCCGGATTGGGCACCATCGAGCGCACGCCCGGCCGCGACAAGATTCCTGGCACTTCGGAATATGGCTATCTGCGGGTGGGACCGCCCGGTTCGGGCCACTTCGTGAAAATGATCCACAACGGGATCGAGTACGGCCTCATGCAGGCGTATGGCGAAGGCTTGGATGTTCTGGTCCACAAGAGTTCAACCGATCTTCCGGAGAATGAACGCTTCGATCTGAACGTTTCCGACATCTGCGAACTCTGGCGCCGTGGCAGTGTAGTTGGTTCGTGGTTGCTCGATCTAACCGCTATGGCATTGGTTGAGAATCCCGACTTATCGAATTTCAGTGGCTCGGTAGAAGACTCCGGTGAAGGCCGTTGGACCATAAACGCCGCCATTGAAGAAGCGGTACCGGTTGAAGTGCTTGCCTCCGCACTATTCACCCGTTTCCGTTCGCGGCGTGAACATACGTTTACTGAAAAGGTTCTATCGGCCATGCGCTTCAAGTTTGGTGGTCACGTGGAACGCGCCTCGGGCGGCTAGAAGCGATTTAGTTTTCTAATTCGGGGCCGGTAGGTGTGATTCTCACATTCATCACGTGAGAATCAAGAATCTCCCGGCCCAGAAAAGAAATCTGCACGATCTCCCCGTGTTGCGTCTCTTGACGCTGGTATTGATCGAAAACAAAGTTGCCTAGCGAATAATAGATCAGTCCGTTGCGATAAGTCTCACTAGGCTGCACAACGTGTGGATGATGGCCAATTACTAATTTCGCGCCCGCATCGATGGCGGCGTGCGCAAACGTAATTTGCGCTTCATTTGGTCTCGGCTGATATTCCACACCATTGTGCATGGAAACAATTACCACATCGCAGCGCTTGCGCAACTCGACCACATCGTGAGCCATCGCCTGCGGGTCTGCCAGCGCAATTCGCGGATCAATGTCCTTCCAATTGCCGTTCTTCTGGTCGAAAGTGTACCCGAGAAAGCCAAACCTCACACCGTTGCTCGCGAGAACAACTCCTTCGTGTGCCGCTTGCTCAGTCTCGGCGCTTCCCACCGGTCTGATACCGTGCGAACGAAGCCAGGCGAGCGTAAACTCCACCCCATGCGGTCCGCAGTCGCGCGCGTGATTGTTCGCGGTAGAAGCAATATCCACGCCGGCGAGCTTTAGACCTTCCACCATCTCTGGGGCTGCATGAAAAACCAACCCACCTTCGTTATATTGCCCCTCATCGGAAAAGGGCGACTCGAGATTTACAAAGGTAATATCGGCGCCTTTCATAAGCGGAGCAACTTTGCGAAAGGGCAAGGCGGAGTCGTGGGTGCCCAGAATCTCACGGCGAACTGCTCGCGAAAACATCACATCACCAGCGAAAATTAGGCGATTATAAGAACCATAGACTTGCGGATCTATATAAACTCGCGGCTGGGTGCCCGGCAAATAAAGGGCAAGCGCCCCCACTTTCGGCCTGATACAGGTCGTGAGGCTACAAGCAACGAACACAGTCAAAAATAACCGGAATCGCACTAGAGCTTAGCGGCGGCAGCCAGATCGAGAAACCAGACGGCCTTCCCGTCTCTGCTCGCTATCTGACAAGGATACTTGAAAAGGTCTTCCGGTTGACGGAGGACCTGGCACACTGCCTCTGCTTTCTCATCGCCCGAAACCTGCAAGACTGTGGTTTTAGCGGCCAACAAGACTCCAGGCAATAGCGTCACCCGGTCCATCTTCATTTTTTCTACCCACACATGCGCGGCAATATCTGTTCGATTTGCAATCAGCGGCTCACCTGGGAAAAGGCTGGCGGTATGCGCGTCGGGTCCCATGCCACGGTGCAACACATCGAACGCCGGCAACTGCCCATCGCGTAACGAAAAGAACGCTTTGATGTCCGCCACGTAGCGCTCTGCCCCCTCCTTCGGAGACAGTTCGCCGTAGACGCGGTGGACATTTTGCGCCGGAACTTTGGCTGGCTGCAATAGCGCATCATTTGCCAACTTGAAATTACTTTGTGAATCCGTGGGCGGCACGCAACGCTCGTCCACCCAGAAAATATGAACTTTCTGCCAATCGAACTCCGCCTCGGCCATTTCCGCGAAGAGGAGCTTAGGCGAGCTTCCTCCGGAAATCGCCAGGGTTGCGAGCGGCGCATTTCCCAGCGCCGCCACCAACGAATCTAAAATGAATTTCGAACAATCTTGGGCTGCTTCTTGCGGGTTAGCAAGAATGCGCAATTCAGGATCTTGGGCCACGGATGTTATCCTCTCATGCGCTCAGCTCGCGTGCTTGGGCTAGAGCCGCCGTGAATGCCGGGTCGAAGCCAGCTACCGAGAGCTCTTCAGTCATCAAGGCAGTGATGCTGGGCTGGGAGAACGTATATTTGCGTTCGCGCCCACTACTGCTCCAAAGCGTGACGCAATCCGGGCTCGTTCTTTCAAACTCGATCGCCTCGATATCCGACCTTAGGCTCACTCGCTGAATACCCGAGCCATAACCCGAGGCGCGTTTAAAGGCAACCTTGGCCTTGTTCGGCGCCGAAAGCCAACCCGCTAAGTACAACGCCTGCATAGGTGGCTTCTCTTCGCGATGCTCAACTTCTACATAGTTGAAATTTGCAAACTTGTTCTCACGTGCCGGATTGTCAAAAAGATGAGCGAGCGGCTCACGCCACGGCGTAAGTCGCGTCCATTCGAGATCGGCCACCAGCTTACCTTCACCTTGCCACTTTGTTAACAGTTCAATCGCGTCACTCGCGACCATACCGTTCGTGTCAATTACGAGCTTCGTCGCTAGCTTGGAGATGGCTTCCAGTGCCGCTTTATCGCCCGGACTGCCATCTTTCTGCAAAGCGCCCTTGTGGCGGCACCAAAAGATAACCGGCAAATCGGCTGCGGTCAAGCCAGCCAGCGTCGGCGCGGCATTCTGCCAGCTGCCCGGGCGAGCCGTGATCTCAATCTGTTCGCAGCAAATCTGCTGCGCCTTACCGAACGGCTTCCAGCACTGGGCCAACACCCGTGCCTGCAAATCATTCTCGGCATCCTTCGAGACAGCAAGCACGATACCGCGCGCCGGATGCTCATGCATCAATTCGGAAATTGTCTGTGACGCCGCGAACCCGGCATCCGGTTCATCGGTAGCCACGATTAGAGTCATGGCGCAAGCGCGCAAAACAGTGGGCCGACCTTGATGTTTCTCTTCTTCGCCCAACGACGTCCACAACTTGCCCAAGCCCTTGAGAATCTGTTCGGGCTGCGCCGGGAAAATAATCGCGCTGCTCATGGAACCCTCCAGACGTGGCCTTGCCGCGCCAGCATTTCATCAGACGCCTGTGGCCCCCAGGTGCCCGCCGCATAATTGGGGAAGTTGAATTTAGTGTTACCCCAAACATCTAAAATGGGCTGCACAATCTGCCAACTGGCGTCGACCATGTCCTGGCGTGTGTACAAAGTGGCATCGCCTGCCATCGCATCGACCAAAAGCGTTTCATATGCAGTAGGCGTGCGCTCACCAAAGCTAGAACCGTAATTGAAATCCATCGAAACCGGGCGCACACGCATGCCGCTACCCGGACTTTTCGAAAGAAACCGCAATGAAATTCCTTCTTCCGGTTGAATGCGCAACACTAGCAAATTGGGCCGGGCCTCACGCAGCCCGCCCTTAGTTTCTTGCGAAAACAAACCCAAAGGCGGCGCATGAAATTGAATCGCGATATCGGTCACGCGTTTTGGCATGCGCTTGCCAGTGCGAATATAGAACGGCACGTCCGCCCAGCGCCAATTATCGATAAAGAAAGTCACAGCTGCGTAAGTATCCGTTTGAGCATCGGCGGTAACACTGGGCTCTTGCCGGAAGCCCAGCAGATTCTGGCCGCCGACATTCGCGGGCCCGTATTGCCCCCCTACCGCGTACTTGGCAACGTCGTCGGGCTTGACCACCCGCACGGCGCGTAAAAGCTTGGCGCGCTCATCACGCACGTTTGCCGCGTCAAACACAGTGGGAGGTTCCATTGCCACGGTCGCCATCACTTGGCTCAAGTGGTTTTGAATCATGTCGCGCAGCGCGCCTGCTTCCTGGTAATAACCGCCGCGCCCTTCCACGCCGATCGATTCGGCCGCAGTAATCTGCACGTTATCGACATAGCGCCGATTCCATAGCGGCTCAAAGATGCCGTTACCGAAACGGAACGCCAAAATATTTTGTACAGTCTCTTTTCCCAGATAGTGGTCAATGCGATATACATCGCTTTCATCCAGCACCTGATGAATTTCTTCGTTCAACTTGCGAGCACTCGCCAAGTCGTGGCCAAAGGGCTTTTCGATAATGACGCGCCGCCAGCCGTTGCCTTTTTGTAAGTTGTGCGCACCCAGTTTCTTGATCGCCTCAGCATAATAACTTGGCTGGGTCGAAAGATAAAACAGGACATTGCCACCAGTTTGATGCGATTTTTCAACGGCATCTAATTTGTCGCGCAATTTGTCGTAAGAAGCTTCCTCGCTCAAATCACCGGGAACATAAAACAAGCACTGGGCAAAAGATTTCCAAATATCCTCATCGAAGGGTGCGTCTTCCAAAAACTTGGAAACCGACTCCTTCATCCGTTCACGAAACTGGTCGTCCGACATCGGCGTGCGGGAACTGCCAATCACAGCGAAATTTTGCGAAATACGACGTTCGTAGAATAGTCGATAGAGTGAGGGCAGTAGCTTACGCTTAGAAAGATCGCCACTTGCTCCGAATATTACGATCGCGCAGGGTGGCACCCGTCTCGCGAAGCGGAGTGAATCCTGCAACGGATTCACTTCGGTTAGGGGTTGAACAAGTACGCTCATAGCCTCTTTGATGATAAGGCTTTAGCAGTCGAGTAAGCGTAGATTTCCCAGTTTTTTGTCCTACTTAACGTTAAATCGCCAGTTAGTAATGAGTTTTTAATGATAAATCAGAAAAAGAAAGTGGTTGCTGTGCTCAGCGACCTGATGTTTACCGTAAAAATACAAGAGGCCTGCAAGCGGGCGGGGCTGGACGTGACTTTCATAAAGTCGCATGGAGATGCTTTGGCCCAAGCCAAGCTGGATCCAGCTGTTATGATTCTTGACCTGAACAGCGCCAGTTTCGACGCCCTGGAGCTGATCGGCGCTCTGAAGACCACGCCGGAAACAAATCATATCGATCTGATCGGGTACGTTTCACACGTCCAAGCGGATCTAAAGCAGGCAGCGCATGAGAAGGGCTGCGACACAGTAATCGCCAGGTCGGCATTTTCGCAGAACTTGCCTTCGATGCTGAAGCGCTATGCGGATTCTATACACGCGGCAAAGGTCTGAGGGGAAAGTGGATTTCTACAATTATTGCCTGCGGTGATCTCTGAAATAGAAAGCGGCAGCTGTTCCCGCCAAGCCCGCAATTACGGGCAGAGATGTGTTGAATGCGGTTTCCACTGCCTTGAAATCTGTCTTTCCGGCCCATGCGAACCAAACAACAATCGCAAAATTACCGCAGATGAGAAGGGCTAAAAGTGCGAAAACGAATAAGGCGAGACTGGCCCTTCGCCGGCCTTCGTGATGACTTTCTAAATAGCCGGACGGTTGCTCAACCGATGAGCTTCGAAGGCCTTGTATGTCGCCGCCATCTAATTCCCTCTCTCCGGCGACTTCCTTCGCAGAGACTGAGGCCGGTAGAACACTCCCATCTTCGGTATGTTCTTGCCTGCATTGAGCAGGCTCCGGCCTCAAAAATTTCATCTATTTCGATCTCCTTCTCGCTTTCTTATCCGCTAGTTTTTGCAGGGACGAAATGACAATCGTCTTCTCCTGTTGGGTATCGGGGTTTCTGACGACAATCTCCGAAAAACCTTTATCGACAAGGTTCTGAAAAAAATCGTTCAGTTGCAGAGACTCTCGCACTGCCATTCCTAAAGAAGAAAACTCTCCCTTTTCTTTTACTTGGTTCAACGTTTCAAGACTGGTTGGGTCGAAGCTAAATACAACCCTCTCTGATGCCGCCATCGTTTCCGTAATCCTTTCTTGTCGATGCCATTCGTGCGTGGCATAAGTGATATCACTTCTCACACACCATGGTACATCCATGAAAACACAATAAACAGTACTAAATTTACTATCCATCGTTGGTTTGGTGCTCCGCAATCAGCGCACAAAATCAACCTCAAACCAATGATAACAAATAACTTTTTACTTGCTACGAAATCCGTCCAAACGTCCGCATTAGCAGATCGTCTCGGAGAATAACTCATTTATCTTCATATACATAGATAGGAAATGGCCCATTTTATCGGGAATTTGGTACTATTCTGTTCTTTCGATCAATTCGAATGCCTAAATCGGCACTGCGACACCACCGTAATGATATCGTATAAGTAGTCAGATTTGCACAGAAGAAGTAACAGATCGGACTACCGCAAGAGGTTTTATGAAAGACGCTCCCAGGCTGTATGTCAAGAACGAGCTAGAAGCGGTCCAAGTGATTGAATTATTGAGATTAAAGGGCTTCAGCGAGTGCTATGTAAGAGACCCTAAAACGGGCAAACGGGTGAAAATCGATATTCGTGTCTTAAGACTTGTCTCGGCAGCCAGTGCCGATCGTTGATCCTTACCACTAGAAGCCTCAAAAGGCGTAACATAGACGCATGGCCATTTCACGCCGAAATTTCGTAATGTTGGCAGCCGGCTCAACCTTAACCATGCTGGCGCAAACTGCTGCCAAGTCCGACAAACTTGAACGGGTTGATTCCAAGTACGTTTGCTTTGTCACGAAGCACCGCTTCGACAAGGAACAATCGCCTGTAGCCGTTGAAGGCAAGACCTATTACGGCTGCTGCGATATGTGCAAAGCAAAGCTAAAGGAAGATGCCGCGCAGCGCTGCGACGTAGATCCAGTTAGCGGCGCAAAGGTCGATAAGGCGACCGCCGTTATCGGTGCGGACGCGAAGGGCAATGTTTACTTCTTCGAAAACGAAGCCAATTTAAACAAGTTCAAGCCGACCGAAACAAAGTAGCGCTTACTTCACCAGCGCAAACGAGTACAACGTATCGCCCGCGCCCACAACCAGATATTGCCGCCCGTCTAGCTCAAAAGTCATGGGGCCATTACTCACGGGCGCGGGGAAGCGAAAGTGCCACAGAATCTTTCCGTCGGCCGGATCCCACGCAATCAAGTTCCCTGAGGGATCACCGCTAAATAGCAGTTTCCCTGCCGTGCTTAACATGCCCGAACCTGCAACACCCCGGCCTGGGAAATCGTGACTCCAACGGGTCTTCCCCGTCTTGTAATCAATTGCTTTAATCACTGACTGCGACCATAACGTACGCCCGTTGCCGCCATAACCTTCGGGCCGCTCGTCCGTATCGGTCAAATACGCCAAGCTGTAGCCTTTCACTGCGTTGACGTAGAACAGTCCAGTCTCTGGATCGAAACTCGGCGGGAACCAATTAGTGCCGCCCCCACCTGGGATATCGAGCAACACACCATCGGGCTTCGGCTCTTTCGTATCGTTCGGAATCGGCTGGCCGACTTCGTCCACACCCTTCGACCAGTTGGCGCCAGCATATGGCTCAGAAACAAGATTCTTTCCAGTCGCACGATCCAACAAAAAGAAATATCCATTGCGCGCCGCCTGCGCGAGCAACTTACGTTTCTGCCCCTTCCATTCGGCGTCAAACAAGACCGGCGTCTCAACGTTGTCCCAATCATGCGTATCGTGCGGCGAAGCCTGGAAATACCAAACCAGTTTTCCAGTATCTGGATTTAACGCCACGATTGAACACGTCCATAAATTCGTGCCCTTCCTGCCCTGCCCCGCATACACTGGGTTCGGATTGCCGGTGCCCCAATACAGAAGATTCAATTCCGGATCGTAGGTCCCTGGCATCCAAGTCATGCCACCGCCATGCTCCATCGCGCCTTTGTTCGGCCAAGTCTCCGCGCCTGGTTCGCCTTCACGCGGCTCGCTATTCCAGCGCCATTGCAGCGCACCGGTTTCGGGATCTCGAGCCTCCAGATAACCGGGCACGTCCATCGCATCGCCGCCTACGCCAACAATAATGTGGTTGCCCACCACCAGCGGCGACATGGTAGTGAAATACTGCATGCGCGAATCGGCCACTTGTATCTTCCAGCGCTCTTTGCCATCTTTCGCGTTCAAGCAAATAAACCAGCCATCGGGCGCTAGAAAGTACAGCCAGTTGCCATACATTCCTACCCCTCGGTTGCCCAACAAATGGCCGCCGTGGTCAGCCCAACTGTAGTGCCATAACTCTTCGCCCGTGCGCGCATTCGCCGCCCAAACGTGATCAGGTAGCGTGAAATAGAGAATGCCATCTACCAACAGCGGCGTCGCCTTAATCGCCGCTGGAGCCATTCCGCCGCGCATCAGGCCCACATTCATGCGGAACATCCACTGCATTCCGAGCGATTGCACGTTCGACGCGTTGATCTGCTTCAGCTTGCTATAGCGCTGACCGGAATAATCGCCGTTATAAGTGGGCCAAGTATCCGCTGTTGGCTGCAGCAACTTCGCTGGATCGAGCAACTGGGCGCTCGCGGTAACACTCAGCGCCAAGCAGGCCATTAGTCTTCGGAGTTTCATTTGAGCGTAACCAGATAAGCCAATATGTTGTGCATGTCCGCGTCGCTATATTTCGCAAGCAATTCACGGTGCCCTTCAAGAGGATCTTTCAGCGTCAACTTCACCGCATCGCGCGCGAACGAACGATAATCGCCAGTTGCGTCAACCAGTGAAATATCAAAATCGTCCAGGCGCTTCAGGGTTCCACTCACCGTTTCTCCCGATGCCAGCGTGACCGTCGCTTTCACTGGCGGCGTGTTCCGGTCAGGATATAAGAATCGCGCCTGCAAATCAGCGGGATCGGTCCGGCCAACATGGGCCAAGTCACCAGTCGCCGAATGACACGCCTTACATTGCTTATCGAAATAATTCGCGCCGGCCTTGGCATCGCCCGTTACAACATTCTGCAGCTTGTAACCGAAACGATTCGCTGCCGCTTCCACGCGCATATGCAAGAACTCGGCGATGTCGCGCGCCTGTGCTTCAGTCATATTGGCAAACGCTGGCATGCCCTTATCAGGCCGCCCTTTCTGCAAAAACGGGCCAATCTTCTCGCCATTGTCGTCATGCAGCACCAAAGCAGACCGCAGCAGATCTGGCCCTTCGGCGCCCGTTGCGTTCGGTCCGTGGCAAAATGCACAGGCCTGGGCGTACACTTTCTGGCCGCGTTCTGCTGCTTCTGGGTCGGCAGGCGGCGCTAACCCAAGAAAGTCGCGCCCCCTGTCCACATTACGTTTCGCTGGCGGTGCATCTTGGGCTAGCAGCGTTCCCGTACAAAGTACCGCCAACCAGACTCCGCGCGGCATTAGTTCGCAGCGGAGGCCCAAGCCAGACCGTCCGTCCCTTTACCCGCGTCGATCAAGTTCACACTCCAATCGTCGATGCTGATCGCCGCCACCTTGTGGCTTGAATCGCAAGAGACATAGGCCACTTTGTTGTCGGGCCGAATCAGCACTTCTTGCGGCGCTTTGGGCACATCAATACTGCGAACAACCTTTAGCGTCTTCAGATCGATCACTGAAACTTTATTCACCGTTGGCACCGCGACAACCAGCCAGCGTCCATCTTTTGTCGCCGCTGTGCCGTAGCCTAGCCCCGGCAGGTTGACCCAACCATGAATGGTGTGTTTCTGCGCGTCAATCACGGCTAGCTGCGGCTTGGTCTGATCCGCTGTGAATGCCCATTTGTCGTCGGCTGAAAGAGCGATGCGCTGAGTAGTCTTCGATATTGGGATGATCGTCACTACTTTCTTAGCGTGCAGATCGAGTACTGAAACCGTTCCGGGGCCCACATTCGCCGTAAAACCATAATGCCCGTCTTTCGTGATCGCCAACATGTGTGATTCGTCCGAACCGGTCGGCACCGTATCAATGATCTTCAACGTCTTGGGATCGATCACGCTGATGGTCTTATCGAGTTCCGTAGTTACGTAGAGCATTCCCGTTTTGTGATTGAAGACGGGGCAGTGCGGGCGAACCCCATGTCCGAAATCCACATCGCCCACAACTTTTTGCGACGCGAGATCGATCACCACCATGTTGTGGCCATCCGTCCCAGGCTTACCAACACCGCTGTTGCCATAGATCGGCACATAGGCGAGTTTTCCATCGGGGGACGCAATCACCTCATGGCCCGTGATTCCGCCTTCTGGCACTTCGGCGATTTGCTTACCGGCCTGCGGATCAATAATGCCGAGTGCCTCCGCGCCTTTATTGGCCGTCAGCAAGTAGCCGGTGCTCGAACCGGCGGATGAGGAAGGACTGTTGGAAGCGGACATAGCGATCAAAAAGGGGATACAACAGATTTGAATTTTTCGCATGAGATCTCCATTCGCGCAGACCAAGCTGCGCTCGCGGACTTTTGCGATTACGATATCACGAATGCGTCGTGAAAGCCCCGCTATCTCGTCTCACTTGCCCAATTCAACCGCGGTATTGATCCAACCCACCAGCGTGCTTCCCAAATCTGGGAAATACGTACTGGCGAAAGTTAATAACGGCAGGCTCGCTAATTGCAATGTTTGCTTAATGATCGGGTAGTCTTTGCCCTGGGCATCACTCACTAGGCTGCTGAGAGTTTTGTCACGGCTCATACCCCAAAGCACATAGCCAGCCGCGCCAGTCAGAATAGAGAATGTAGTTAAGATGAACATTTTCGATAGGCTGCGGGAAAAAAAAGGATACGAACTGACAGCCATTGCCTGCAGAATAAAGCCGACAGAGAAATAAGTGAGCAAATTGCGGAGTTGCAACGTGGCATAGCGGATGAAGCTGAGAAACCGCAGGGCGACAAATTCCTCGGCGAGAGCCACGTAATCTTCTTTATCAGGCTGCTTCACGAGTTCCGATTCGCCTTTGCACCAAACTTCTCTTTGCAGAAAATAAGTTAAATAACAGGTCGCTTTCAGAAAGCTCATTTGCGCTGTCGCAGCTTCTTCGCTAGTCTCGCGTTCACCCGATCCTAAGCGTTTCAACAAACTATCTAGAGAAGTCTCAACGCCTGTGACGATTCCCTCGGGAAGGCCCGGGATCCGCCTTAAGCAATCACGCCCACGCAAAAGCAGCATGTATGACCTTTGGCGCGGCGCGGCCGAAAACAGTGCCACCGAACCGAGTTCGCGCGGCAGTTTGGAAAACACCGTTCGCAGCGGCAGTTCTTGCAAGGCGCTCAGGAAATCCTTCAGGTGCCACCAGCCTTGCAAAAACTGACCGACGCTCAAAACGGTGAAGAATGCCGAAAAAGCCAGGACCCAAACCACAAACAAATCATAAGCGTAGCCTTCGATGCTCAGGGCCGATCGGTAGAAGTAGGTATTCGCGAGCACCAACCCACCCGCCAGCAACGAGGCGACTCGCGCCTGCCAAGTGGCATAGCAGGCGAGTGTGTCCCGCACTTTTTCGTAGGGACTTCTGAGCGTTCCGAAGTAAGTCAAATTAAGAGGCACGAAGCGTTCTGAAGCGAAAACCCGACGCTGAAATTGATACCATGCGCAACTCACCAGCGACAAACCCGTCAACAAGAATGGCAGCAGCGGATTCACTCCGTTACCGAGGTGCAAAGAGCGGTAGGCGGCAAAGTACTCCCAGTCATCGTTTTGGCTTCGAAGGGCAAAACTTTTGCAGATCATAGCCAGCACAACCAGGACAGTGATCACCAGCGCCAGCGTTTTTGCAATCGCTCCCTCGTCATTGAGGATTTCGGGGCTCGCCGTTGAATACGCGCGGGTGGTCGCCTTCTCACCTTTGCACCACGGCCAGCAAAACCCCAAGCCCGCCACGGCCGGAAGGCTCAACAGGTAAACCCAATAGCCCCAAGCTTCCTGAAGAGGCTGCGAGAGCAAGAGCAAAATCGAAGCCAGACCAAGAATGAAGCAGTAAGCGTGATAGCGCCTTCCTTGGGCAAATGGTGCAGCAGGATCGAAAAAGAAATCTGCAAACCATTTCCTGGGCGCGCTGCCAGGCAACTTTCGCAGCGTTAGATAGCCCTTGAACGATGCGACCGTAACGAAAGCCAATAGCACTGCCACGGCCAACCACAGTGCGATGTAGAAGTACGTCGGCTGCAGTGGCATTGCGGCCGCCAAATCTACTTCCGGACCAGAAAGCCTAGCCACTGGCCAATAGCGATCTACGCCAATCATCCAAAGCCAGATCTGGCGTGGGTTGTCAAATGATCGCTGATCTATAAGTGAACGCACCGCCCAATAAACCCCCTCCGCCGACTTCGATGGAAAAATCGAAATCCGCGTGTCGACATCGCCTAAAGCGCCCAAACGCGGATAGCGGCTCACTGCCAGTGTGCCCCGGAAGGATCGAACTTCAGGTTGGTGCGTAAACAAAATGTCTGGTTCGAGTAAATAGAATTGCAAGTCTGAGTCGTGCTGCGCCATGTACTGCCGCAAGAAGAGCACGTCTAATGGGTTCGTCGCCCGAAGACTAGCGAGACTGACACCGTCGTCGGTTAATCTCCGCGACAATTCCTGCATTTCCAGGTCTTGGGTTGCAGCTCGGGTCCGTGAAGACTGGATTGGAATGGAATCCGACCCTCCATTCGCGTCGTCGTTGCTAAAGGGCACTGAATTACTAGGTTGAGTGTTTTGCTTTGATTGATTTAGAGATTCCTGCAGCGACTGGTTTGAATCGTATGCGCCGCGAAGTGCCGAAATATCGCGCGGAAAGGTGGCGTGGATTGCATTCAGAAAGTCTTTATTTTGCTCCTCGTTTCCATAGGCAGTATCCAGTTCTTCCAGTACGGCCGCATTGCGCGGCTTAACTCCTCGATTGGTCAAATATTTACTAAATGCGTCGGTGGCCTCTTCGTCGGTGTCAACTGTCTGGTCGAACGGCCTACCGGTCCAGAATTTTGCAGCACTCGCGCTAGTGGCCGATCCAGTTATAACGTCAACGCCCCCGCCCCAATTGTCAATAAGACGATTTAGCGATTCAAATCCGCCAGAAAAACTCGGGCCGATCACTCCGGTGAGAGTGCCCTTGCCTTTGATCGCCTCCTCGAATTGGTCTTCATCAACACCCAAAGCCGGCGACTCTCCTACTAAATACACGGCAAGAGTACGGTCTGCATCCTTCGCATCCCTCTTGCGGAATAACAAGAATCCAGGTTCTTTGCTCTGTTTCTCTCCTTCCTTCTTGTGTGCCCACGGCAGCCATTGCCCTTCAAAGTCGAATCCTGATGCTGCTGCAGCAGCCTGCAAGCTGTCGATCCAACGATCAAAGTCGATTCCCAGACGTGTGCGCTTGGGGTCGGGAATCGTAACGATAATTTTCTGCTCAGAATTGTTTAGTTCCTTTACCAGTTGCGGCGATTTCCCCGCTTCCTCATCTTTCTCCTCCTTCCCTTCCTTCCCCGCACTTTGCTCTTTGGCCGCAGGCGTCTGTTTCTTAGTAAAAACAGGCGACAGCCCGAGGAATATCAAGAAAATGGCGACGGTGAAGTTACGCATGGCTATCCCAGTATTTGTAGCCCACAAGGCTGAGCGGTTCATTAGGATAAGCGCATTTTTCCCTGAAATAGGGTCAGCGGCAATGCAGATATTTGGGCGTTGGTGTCTAGGATGTGGGCACGCTAGAAGCCGGCACCTGCGCTGCACCATGCGTCTTACTAGTATTTCGCCGATAAAAGTAGTAACACGCCACGAAGGAAAATACGTCGAGAATGGTGCCAATCGTCGCCATGGCATGAATCGGCCGCATCGCCCAAAGTAAGCACGCCATCAAGACATAGTTCAGCACTGCGGACAATAAGACAACCCTCGACCACTCTTTTTGATACCCGAATGCCAGCATGTAGTAGGTCGAGTAAGTCTGCGAAAGTGCAAGCAGGAACGGCGAGAACGCCATGATGCGGAGCACCGGGATTGAAGCTTCGTAACGGTGTCCGAACAGTAAATGAACGATCAGCGGCGCAGCTATAAACATCACCAGCGAAATCACCAAGAACGGCGAGGCCAGGACGAAAGCGTATTTCCGCAAGAAACTTACTGCGTCGTTAGCCGACTTCGAAGCCATATGACTGATGTGGGGATAAAGGGCTGACACAATGGGAGACACTAACATGCGCGCTGCCATCACAAGCCGGCTCGCGTTGACATAGTACGCCACCTCTGAAGCCGGCGTCACAAAGCCCAAAATCACAATATTGGTCGATCCCGTGAGGGTTAATGCGGCCATCGAAACAAACACAGGCCATCCCTCGCGTAAGGCTTCGGCAACTTCTCGCCACGGAAGCAAGCGGAATCTCACTCCACAGACTCTCGGCGCCATCGCCAAACTGATCGCGCCGGCCACCAGTGCCGCGCCTCCTTGAATACCCACCGCTAGCAAGTAATCGCTCTCATGCCGAACCAGCAACAATGCGAACACCGTAGCAAGCAGCTTCGATATGAAATCGCGCGCCGCCACTTGACCCATTCTTTCCATGCCCTGGTAAAGCCACATTGGAAAGAGCCAACCGCCGATAACCGTCAAGAAGCCGAGCGGAAACAATGGCCAGTTCGCCCTCAGCCGCGGAGTTGCCATTACAACCACGATCATGGCTACGAACCCGCCCACCATCAAAATCGCTTTCGCAATCATGACAGCGTTAAAAATGTGATTGATCTTCTCTGGATCCTCTTTGGCGATCGCGATGCGGCGCGTCGCTGTTAAATTGAAACCGTATTCGGTAATCGTGTTGAAATAGAGAACAAACGAAGTACTAAACCCAATAAGTCCAATTTTTTCCGGACTCAAGACGCGGGATAAATAAGCTAGCGTTACGATTGGGAAAACGTAACCGCTAATCTGTACGCCGTATAGGAACAGAGCGTTCCTAACAGCGACGTGTTTTAGGGCGCGTCTCAACTTGGGGCCGAGGTTTGACAGCAGCCCACTGAGATTGAACTCGCCAAGCAGTTCCGGCAACATCAACACCCAAATTCAACATTCATGCTTGCGCGGTAATTTCGGAAC
>Ga0182012_10002522_pt1 | contig 19761 bp, 15 predicted proteins | sample 612S2SmetaG_FD_120486 | JGI IMG/M metagenome (GOLD analysis project Ga0182012, IMG submission 120486) | Permafrost microbial communities from Stordalen Mire, Sweden - 612S2S metaG | ecosystem: Environmental > Terrestrial > Soil > Wetlands > Permafrost | place: Sweden: Stordalen | collected...
CCGTCTGTGCTCCCGCAAAGCTGAGAGTCTGCGCGGAAAGCGCGCCCGAGGAGGCGGCGAGAAGCGCAACGCTCGCCAGCAAAGGCGGTAGAAAGCGAAGTCCCTGCCATCTTGTTTTCGGGGTGGTGACCCCGGCTGCGTCATACGTCCAAGAAATATCGCTACTAGTGTTTTGCCGATTCATGTGAATGTCCCTTTTGACTCTGTTTCAATTTCGTGAAGTTGCTTGTTGTGAACGCTGCCAATGAGAACGCCGCTGGCGAATTCCGGCTGAGTTCTACGATGGAGCTTGCCCGACGCTGCTCGCGGCTCCTTGGAAAATCGTTGCAAGCCGGCAGCGGGGTACCGCTCGTTGACACTCGCGGCTCGGCTAGGTTCGTGCGCCTTGATTTTGCGGCGTTGGTTGAAGTGTGAATAGATTTATGGTCTGGATTTAGTTCGAAACAAACCAAATATGAATCTGCAAGGCCGGTGACACGCGATTTCGGCGCTTGGCAGCCAACACTGGAGGGGGTAGAAAAAGAAGACCCGGCGGGCGCTTTCCGTGAATCGGAGAGCGCAAACTGGGTACATGCACCTGTGTCCACAGAGCAGTGTCTCGGACAGGTTAGATTTAAGGGTTGGGACACAGGAGCACGTCCCCACTTTGCTTTCGGCGATTCGGGGGCTGAGGCAGTGAACATTTCGAACTTACGCGGGATTGTTTTCCAAGGGTTGAGCATGGCGACTGGGAAATAGCAGCTAGACGAAGTGCTTACGCATTAGTGGCCATTCGGAGCCTGACGTTGTGCGGAGCAGAATGATGACGCCGAGCGCCAAAGCTGGTATTACGAGGAGGCTTCCCTCTGGTCCGGTTGATCCACCACTGAGGAGCCGGCTTCCGGCTGGATGCGAGGCGAGCAAGCGACCTAGGAAGATGAAGCCGCTATCCGCGACGCCGAATAGGAATGATTGCGCCCAATCCCATGCAGCATGAAAGCCGACTGCCCACCAGAGAGATCCGGTTCGCCAGAGCGAGAAACACATGATCATGGCAGAGAGGCCCACGCAGGCCAGGCCCATGGGGGACTCGCCGGGGTTGAAGCTGTGATTGCTTATTTCGATGCACGCAAGGATGGCAGCAGCCGTCCAGAAGCTGAGTGTCCAGCGATGTTCTGATTTGAACCATACGCCGTACATGCCAGCCAGACCGCGCGTCAGCGTGAATTGCAGGTAGGCACGGAGGGAGGTCTCTTCGGCGAGGGCTACCCAAAGGAAGCCAAAGGCCCAGATGACGCCCCAGCGCAGGATTGCCGATCCATGCAACAGGCGACCATCGAATACGAGGAGTCCTGACGCCCAGAGGCAGCCTGCCAGCGCGGAGAGACAGATGACTCCGCCGAGGAAGCCGGTGGAAAAGCGCCAGATCCTGCGCGGACCTCCGCTGCCGTAGGCTGCCAGCGGCCGTCGCTCAATTCTCGACATGATCCAGGTTAGGATCGCCAGGCTGAGGAATTTGTCAAGCTGGAGAGGGATGGATTGCTCTGGGGTTAGCGGGTTGGCGAGATGCTCAGCGAGGTGATATGCGCCGAGCGAGAAAGCTTCAATCCTCTTAAGGACGACTAAAAGGAAGAAAAACAAGATCAGGCTCCAGCCAGCGCGTAGGCCGTCGCTGCCAATGAACATGGGCCGCAGGAACGAGAGTTTTGCGGGCGAATTTACAGTCGTACTTGTTGTCTCTGGGGTCATATTGATCTCCGTTTGGCTACTCGCTCACTCCATCGGCGGTCCGAGTAATTCCATGCCGCATTCGGCAAAGAGCTGTCGCGCCAGCGCCACGTCCTTGAGCTCCTCTGCCGTCGCCTTGGCGACTCGATCGAAGAAATATTCCATGCGTCCGGCAGGCTGCAACAGGATGAGCAATTTACCGTCGCCGTCGCTCGTTTTCTTCCAACGGTGCGGTATTTTGCGGGGAAGAAGCGCGCTCATGCCGGGGCTGAGCTGGTGCTTTTGTCCGCCGACTTCGAAGACAAAGTTACCTTCGAGCACCCAAAACCACTCGTCCTGCGCGTGATGAAGATGCAGCGGGAGGTTCAGACCGCTGGGCACGCGGCTCTCGAACAGGGACCAAGCGTCCGCCGTGTCCTGGCCGGAGACTTTGACCCAGACTTTCTCACCGCTGGTGTACATGGGTTCCTGCCAGCGGCTTAGATCCGCCGGGACAACGAGGGCGGATGTCGGGGTATTCTCATTTACTTGCTGCATTATTTGCTCCGATTTCGGGTGGGTTTTCCCTGCTTGCATCCATGAACTCCTGGCCGCCCTGGCAATTCCGGCTATCGCCGCGACTCGCCACCGTGCTAATTGATGAAGCCGGAAACGTCTACCCAGGCCCCCTTCGAAGGGATAGCTTCGACGGCAAGACAGGTATGGCCGTTGACGTTGTCGACGACCAGCGGCGCGGGGTACGGAATCACCAGCGTAGACTTGCCCTGGACATATACCTCTGCCAACTCAACGGCATTGGAAAGGGCACCACTATCTCCACAGCCGTCGCTAGTATCCCCAACGCTAGCGATACCGACCACTTCCGGGTCTGAACCAGTATTGGTCAGCGTGATGTTAGTCACGCCCAGCCTGCCTGTGTCGGGTCCGAATATCTTAAATACTGCCCCAACGTCAAGGACGACTTGCTGATGGTATGGGTGGCTTGGAATCACCATTTCCACATAAGCAGCCTTAACGGCGGCGGCAAGTTTAGGAGACGTTAGAGCGCCAATGGCAGCAATGGCAACAAACGCTCCGGCTGAATACAGTACATGTTTAGATAGTTTCATTGATGATTTATTCCTTTGGTTGTTCAGGTTGAGAAAGTAACGGGAAATAGCGTCGCGAGAATAAGCAAAGCGACGCCAACGGTAAAAGCGAAGCCGTAGACGGCTCAGGCGCAGTTGTGGGACTGTTTGCCGCGAGGCTGATATCGAAGGCATAATGCAGGTCTTCGCCGGTGTTCAGATTGCCCAGGCCGGTAAAGCCATCGGCCAGTTTGCCGGTGCCCGAGTTCTCGGCGTAAGATAGGTTTTCGAAAGCGGAGATGGCGATCTGATAGGTGCCCGCCGCTAGAATGCCCGCGCTAAGTTGAACGTCGTAGCAACCAAGCAGCACGGTATTCGTCTTCGCGCCGGTTGGACAAGTCGTGCCGGAATAGGTCGAGTTTAAGAAATAGCCCGCGCTATCAAACAAGCTCAAGTACGGTTCAAATCCGCTCTGGGGAATCACAGTGCCGGCACCATTGACGCCGCCGCCGTAGCTGAATGTGGTGATGGTCACGGCCGCCGTTACGGGCACGTTAAAGGAGTAGGAAACAGCTGCATATTGCGCGTAGTCCGCGTCGGTATTGCTCGCGCCCAAGGTGCAGCCATCGCCGCACGCGATGAAGTTGGCGTTGGTTCGCAGGTTGCCCGAATAGGAAATGGTTGTGGCTCCGACGCCGGGAATCAAGACGCAGAGTGCCAAAAGAAATGGGAGATATGAATAGAACAAGCGGTTCCTCCAGAAAGACTGTGGTAGGTCAGTGCAAGTTGATTGAGTGTATGGGAGATTGGGTGCCGGGAAACAGAGCGATGGATCGAAAATGGTGTTTGAGTGTGCTGTCCCGAATAAAGGGTGATTCTTTGCATTGTTTTCCATTAGTTGGTTAGGAGTCGTTCTGAAGTTTTTTGAGGCTCGGCATGCAAGAGGGCTATCGCCGCCCAGGCAGTTGCGGTGCTGGATATCCATTGATCGTGATTGAACGGGAAGCCGCTTTGAAAGTAGGGTTGGAACTTCACGGCCCGGCTGGCTACGTACCAGGAACCGTCGGGGAACTGCGTTTTGAGAAGGAAGTGAACGCCACGCCGGTACGCTGGTTCGGAAGGCTTTAGCGCCCCTACTGAATAGAGGCTGTGCAAGACCAGGCCCGTGGCATAAGAATCAGAAGCAAGATAAGGGGTTTGCGCCCAACCCCCATCCGAGCGCTGCTGGTCCAGAAGCTGTTTCACGTCTGAATGTAAACCACTAGCAGAGACTCCGGCCGCCGCCAGCCCTACAATTCTCTCGGCCTGCTCATAACTCGCCGCGGGCTTGGTACTTTGCAGCCACGCCCGAGCACGCCCGATACGCTCGGCGAACTCGGCGCGGCGTGCCGGCCAGCCATACACCGTAAGGGCGCGTATCGCCAAGGCGGTCCGGGTGACAGTGCTCTCGTTGATAGGCGGCCGGGGTGAATTGAAAATCCATGCACCCGAGGCATCCTGGCGTGCCAGGAGATAGCGAACCATGGCATCGCTGAAGTCGCTAGGTGGTACATGCAGGCCGGCCATCGCAATCAACGGCCCCAAGACCCGTTCGAAGTCGCCCGGCGGGGGATGAGTCAGCAGCAAGGCGGGAAGAATCTGTGGCCGGTCCGCCACCTCGCCAGCAAGGAATGACTGGCGCAGACTTTCAGCCACGTGAACATCATTGTCCGCGGCCGCGGCGTAGACTCGCGCGTGCATTATCTGGTGGTGACAGCCATTGCAGCCGCCGCCTTCCTTGAAAAATTCCGGCCCGGTCTTGGCCAGCAATGGCAGCGTGCGCGCCAGCGCTTGGGTCGCGCTTTGGGCTTCCGCGTTGGGCGGCGGACGCGGCGCCTGAAGCGGCGCGTGCCCTTGCGCCCCGGCATTTTCGAGAAGCGCCAAGATATCCGGCTGACGGTACTTGCGCGCCCAATCCAGTGCCGATTCACCATTCTGATCGCGGCTATTCACGTCAGCCCCCGCCTCAACTAACTGCTTCACCGTGGCAGGGTTAGCACGGTCCGTGGCGATGGCAAACATCAGCGCGGTCATGTTGCGGCAGTCCAGGTCGTTCACCCGCGCGCCAGCCTGCAAAAGCGCGCCGATGGTTTGAGCATCCGCATAAGGCGCGGCCACCATCAGGGGCGTCATGCGGGTTAAGGCAATTGGCCCGTTTGCTGTCCTCCCGGCAAATGTGTTGGCCGCGTTCACATCCGCTCCCGCCTGCAGGAGCAGTTGAACTGCCGTTCTGTCAGGAACGTTATAGATGGCGAGCAGCGGGTTGAAGCCGGCCCGGTCAACAACATGCGAATCCGCACCCTTGGCAAGCAGGAGCCGCACCATTTCGGAGTCTCCGAGCTGTGATGCCGAGATAAGTGCGGTCGACCCGAAGACGGTCGCAGCTTTTACATCAGCTCCGTGATCCAGCAGATACTTCACCGTCGCGGTGTTGCCCACAACGGACGTTGCAACCATTAAAGGGGTGGTTCCGTCTTTCGCCGCGGCATTGACCCGCGCACCTTTAGCAACCAGCAGCATAGTTTTGGGCAAATCGGAAGCGGCGTAAAGCAACGCAGTTGCGCCCTGCTGGCCGGCCGCCTCGGTATCTGCCCCGGACTCCAGGAGAATGCGCAGCGCCTCCGTGCTGCCATACAGCGCCGCGTATTGCAAGGGACGCCAATGCAGGTTATTTTCGACGTCAGCGCTCCCTGGCTTGGTTGCTAACTGGCGCAGGACGGCCAGATTGTCTGCCCGTATGGCGCTGGTAAATTGCTCGTAGGTGCGTGCTGCCACTTCCTCCGACTGCCGCGCCCCGAGCAGCAGCGCGCTTAACCCGGCGGCTGAGCCCGCCAGAAGACAGAATGCCGTAATGGTTCTGACTAGCCGCATGACGAATGCCCTTTCTGCCGGCGACTCGACTTGATCCCGACTAACAAAATGCCGGCATGGACACGCCAAGGGAGGGAAGCCGCCAGGAGCAGTGAGGCGAGAACGATGAGATTGTTTTTACTAAGGGAAGATCCTTCTTTGATGGAGAGCGGCGCAAGGCTCGATGGCCGCTGTTGGCAAGCTTGTCTAATGTATGTAAGAAATTTCTCACGATCCTCCAGCATGTAGGCTCTATCCTCATGCTGGATCGTAATCTTTAATACGGAAGTCATTGCTTTTACCCTCCAAGGCATTTTTGGCTTGACGCGCGTTGTAAGTGCGCTTGTTCTTCCAGTATTAAAGAGCAAAGCAAACGAAAGGTCACTACCCGTACACGTAGTGAAGAAAGTGAAACGGCAGGGCGACTTTTGGCACTGGGAACTAATCTTCCAAAGTAAGTTTTCAAACAAAAGGCGCGAGAAGAGCCAAGGAAGATGCCGCCCGCACAGCGCTATTGCTTTTCATAAATCTCGACCTTGTGGACTTTTGCACCTTTTTCGTCGACGCCATTTTCGGTCGTGGTCATAGTTTTTCCGTCCTCGGAGATAACGGTATGGTTGCGATTGATCACCTTACGCTGTGATTTGACTGTCACATCAACGGTGTGGTCGTTCACGAGCTTGATCGCTAGTGTCATAGAAGGTGGTGCTCCAGGCGCGTTGACGGCGTGATCGTGCCCATCCCACGGAGTCTCATCGCCTTCGGGACCACCTCGCATAATGGGCTTTCCTTGGCCGTCGGTCCCCGTCGTGATCACTTTGAGCCGGTTTCCGTCTAATGCAAACGTGACTGTCATGTTGCGGATTTCAGAACCGGGACTGAATTTTGACTTCTCAGGATTGAGCTTCCAAGTGCCTAAAAAGGGGTTGTCGGCACCGAGTAGAACCGTGACAGAAGCGCAGATGGCAAAGACTGAAAATAGTAAACGCATAAAGTTCCTCTTTCAGAAACGATCATTCGCCAGAGTGCGAGGAACATCAATTAGCGCGCGATGAGGAAAGTATGAGGAAAGGAAAAACCCTTTCGCCGCAATGTGTTGCGGTGAATGTAGGATGACCAGGCAGCGCCACTAATGGGTTTGGTTACACTGTGTTGAGGCTTGCCGAGAAGCGATGCGCGTGCGTTTCCACGAATGGGAGCTTGACCTAGATTGCGGTGAACTGGCTTATTCAGGCCGGCCGGTTAAGCTTCAGCCGCAGCCTGGGAAGGTGCTGGCATTGTTGGCGAGGCGAGCGGGCACCCTGGTTTTGCGAGAGGAGCTTCATCAAGAGCTCTGGCACCAGCAAAGCCAAGTCGATTTCGACCAAGGGCTGAATTACTGCATTCGGCAAATACGTGTCGTTCTGAAGGACAACGCCGAAGAACCTACTTACATAGAAACCGTTCCCAGGAAAGGGTACCGCTTCCGAGCGCCGGTGGAGCCGATTGATTCCGCCGAGACCTCTAGGCCAGATGCACCGGCAGCCGTTCAGCTTTCTCCAAAGCGCGGAGTGTTTCGCCTGGCTTGGATGCTGCCGCTTGGTGCGGCGGTCATGGCTGCTCTTTTGACAGTCTTTGCGCTGCGAATAATATCCAAGCGGGCTGCCGTCGCGACTTATAGCGAAATCACGCATGACGGACTGGACAAACGCGGGAAGGGGCCGTCCTTAGCGGGTACCGATGCACCGATGGCAATGGATGGCAGCCGAATCTACTTTACCGAGGGTTCTAACGATCATTCATATCTGATGCAAGTGTCGGCGAGCGGAGGAGAGACGGCAGCGATCAAAGTTCCTTTCGATTTCCCGCAGCTACTCGACTTCTCGCCGGTTAGATCGGAATTACTGGTTATTGAGCATTCGGATAAAATACCGGAAGCGCCTATATGGATTGTTCCGGTACCGGCCGGGGTACCGCATCGACTGGGCCAGTTAGTAGCTCGCGACGGCTGCTGGTCGCCAGACGGACGCCAGATTGCATTCATCCGCGGCACTGACTTGTATGGCGCGAATGCGGACGGCTCCGGCCAACGAAAGATCGCCGAACTTCCGGGCGTTGGGTGGTTTCCGCGGTGGTCCCCGGATGGCAAGCGGTTGCGTTTGACTGTTGTCGATCCGAGGACTGCAAACCAATCGCTATGGGAAGCGGCAGCAGATGGCAAAGGCGCGCGGCCCCTTCTTCCGCGGTGGAATGTGCCGCACGTGGAGTGCTGCGGAAATTGGACACCGGATGGAAAGCGTTATCTGTTTAAGGCGACGCGCGAAGGAAAGACCGAGATATGGTCTATGCCAGGTGCGGAAGGCGTTCTCGACTTCGCCAAGCTGCTGAATGGACCCTTTCAGGTGACAAACGGACAAATGAATTCGTTGGCGCCCGTGCCCAGTCCTGATGGTAAGAAACTTTATGTAATCGGCCAAAAGATGCGGGGTGAACTAGTGCGCTACGATGCGGCCAGCCAAGAATTTCTTCCCTTTGGCGGCGGTATCTCGGCTGACTACGCCCAAATTTCGCGCGATGGTCAATGGATGCTCTACGTTGACTTTCCCAATGGCACTCTCTGGAGAAGCAAAGCCGACGGAACACAACGATTGCAGCTAACATTCCCGCCGATGGAGGTCATGGTCCCGCAATGGTCACCCGACGGTAAGCGAATCGTGTTCTTTGCGGTCGGCGCGGACAAAACCGGGAGAGTGTACACAGTACCGGCAGACGGCGGTACGCCCCAGCCAGCTTCGACTGGCGGTGGGAGCGAGATGTCGCCCTCTTGGTCGCCGGACGGAAACTCGATTTTGTTCAGTGATTTTCCATTTTTCGGAGGAGATCCGGCAAAGGTCGCGGTTCATATCCTTGATTTGCGATCCGGCAAACTTTCAACTGTACCCGGATCGAAGGGGATCTTCTCGCCCCGCTGGTCGCCCGACGGCCGATACATCGCAGCGATCGCACCCGGTGAAAATGGCGTGATGATTTTTGATTTCCAGACGCAGCGGTGGCAGAGGGTAGCGGACGGCTTTGGATTTATGAACTTCTCGCGTGATAGCCAGTATCTCTTTTACAGGCTTCACGAACCAAGTCCGGCTATCGTCCGGATGCGGCTGGCTGACCATCAGGTGACTGTTATCGCAGATTTGAGCCGTATCCGCGAGGGCGGTCATTTGGCCGGACTACAATTTGCCTTAGGTCCAGACGATTCGCCTATGCTGCTTCGCGATACGGGGATTCAAGAGATTTACTCCTTGGCATTGGACAACGATAGCCAGCACTAAGTGACTTTCGTAGACGCTTGCAAGCTTTTTTCTACGAGGCATTTCTTGCTCGACGCGCATTGTAATTGAGCTTGTTATTCCAGAATCAAAGAGAAAGGATACGAAAGGTGATTACCGGTTTGCGTAGTGAAGAAAGGAAACGGCGGGACGACTTTTGGCACTAAGCCTTGAGGGTTTGATGGGATACCGTGACTGTGTGGTTTAGCATGAAGCGCCTGCCTTGCCTTAGCGGGACATGTCTCGCGATAGTCTTCCTGGCTACAACAGCGGGTTTCCGCAACCTCAAGGCGGACCAACTGCCAGCGCGTGCTTATACTTCGGCCGACGGCTTACCCATGAGCAGAATGAACGACATTCTGGGGGACAAGACCGGCTTCATGTGGTTTGCCACCGATCAGGGGCTGGCGCGTTTCGACGGCTATGAATTTCGCACGTTCGGATTGGAAGACGGGCTTCCATCTAAAACGATTACCGCACTCCTGCAGGATCACGATGGCAGTTATTGGCTTGGGACTAACAAGGGATTGTGCCACTTTGATGGAATTCATTTCAAACTGTATACGCGTGCCGGTGGCAACAATGTGACTGCGGTAATTTTTCAGGACAGCAAGCGAGGCATCTGGTGCGGTTCGTACGGGGGGTTGTTCAGGCTTGAGCAACCGGCAGGTAAAGAAGCGTATCTGCGGCGTGTGGCCTTGTCAGCGACGCCTGATGGTGATCCGATGGTAGCGGCCATTGCCGAGGACAACACAGGGACGATATGGGCGGGCTCGATTGAGACGCTATACCGATTGAAGGATGGCGGAGTCGAAGCGTCTTTCACAAAGGCGGATGGAATACCCGACCGCATCAGTTCGCTGCTGACCGACCGGCGAGGACGCGTTTGGTTGGGCACCTGGGGCGGCCTGTGCCTCTTGAATACGAGACAAATGCGCGGACCGATTGTGCAACGCGTCTGGACCCAAAGCGATGGCCTTAGCAGCCATATCATTCATGGCTTATTCCGGTCGAGCGGCGGAACCATATGGGCGCTGACAGAGCATGGCTTAAGCAGTTGGCAGGAGGCTGCCGACACTCCAGTATTCCGCATTCATCACGATGCGCAGGGCTGGCTGGCAAGCCACAACGAAACTGCCGGGGAAGACCGCAATGGATCTCTGTGGATCGGCACTGAAACGCATGGCGTTGTGCGCGTATCGCTCAATGGGCTTACCACACTGGGTACGGGGGAAGGATTGCTTTCGAACAAAATTCGCGATCTGTTTACGGACAAGAACGGCGACCTGCTGGCGGTGACGCGGATTGATGCGCCGGACGCTGCCTTGAACAGACGCTACCGCGGCCAGATTCTATACCGGCTCAATGACGATCAACTCCACGCGGCGACTCCAGACTATCCGCGGAGCCTTAAGAAACCCGGCTGGGGCGAGGGGCAAATTGTGCTGCAGGACCATCTGGGCGAATGGTGGATTACCAGTGAAGATGGGCTTTTTCGTTACCCGGCGGTAGCGTTGGAGAAGCTACCGCAAACGGGGCCCCAAGCGCATTACAGAGACGCGGACGGATTACTGGGCAACGATGTGTTCCGGGTGCACGAAGATGTTCGCGGCGATATCTGGGTGGGCACCATGAACGGCAGGATCGGCGGCGTATTCCGCTGGCAGCGGAGTTCGCAACATTTTGAGCGGATCGGCGTGGTGTCACCGAGCGCCAGCGCGTTTGCAAACGACAACGACGGCAACGTGTGGATTGGCTGGTGGGGCCGTACTGAGCTTGGACGTTTTCGCGACGGCAAACTGGAGAAGTTCGACAAAAGCAGTGGGCTATCACCCGGCTGGGTGGCGGCAATTTTCAAAGATCATCTGGGGCGAATCTGGGTGACCACCACCGGCGGTTTGAGCCGTATCGACAAGCCGGCGGACGCGGTTCCGATCATCCAAAATTACGCGGGTGTTGCCGCTCTTTCCGGTCACCGGTTTTATTGCCTGACGGAGGACCGGCATGGAGTGCTCTATGCCGGCACAGACAAAGGTTTGGAAGAGTTCAACCCCGCAACCGGCGGCATCAGGCATTTCGGCATGAAAGATGGATTGCCCGCCGAAGAAGTATTGAGTGCGCACTGCGACAGAAACGGTATTCTTTGGTTCGGCACGCATGGCGGGCTGGTGCGGTTTGAGCCGGTAAGCCGTCCCGCAAAACAGATTGTTCCACTCCGCATCGTTGGCTTGCGGATTGGCGGGCAGCCGTGGCCGGTTGCCAAACTAGGCGAAACACGCGCTGGAAACCTGCGCCTGAGCGCCGGGGAGAATGTTCTGCAAATCGATTACACGGACCTGGCGTTTGGATCTGCCGGCGATCTTCGATTTCAATACCAGTTGGATGGGTCCGGCGCGGAATGGAGTGCTCCGTCGAAAGACCGGACACTGCACTTTGCCGGTCTCGCGCCTGGTTCCTACCAGCTTTCCATTCGGGCAGTGGATGTGCTTGGCCAGCCGGTCAGCGATGCGGTAACGGCGAATTTTCGCGTGATGCCGCAGTTCTGGCAAACCTGGTGGTTCCAAATGCTGTGTCTCGTTTTCGCGGCTGCCGTTATCACTTTAATCCACCGCTACCGCATCAGCCGCCTGATGGCGGTGCAGAATCTGCGTTCGCGCATAGCATTCGATCTGCACGACGAAGTTGGTTCCGGTCTCACCCAGATTGCGATTTGGAGCGAACTGGCGCGCAGAAACAAGACGCAGGCGAGCGAGAATCACCTGGAGCGGATCGCCACCTCTTCGCGTTCGCTGGTGGACACCATCGGCGATATCATCTGGACCGTGAATCCGCAGCGTGATTCGTTGCGAGAACTGGTGCAGCGGGTACGCTACTTCGCAACCGAAATATGCACCGCGCGCGACATCGACCTGAAGTTTGAGACCAACAGCGAGGAATTGGACCGGGAAGCCAATTCGGAAATCCGGCGCGACGTCTTTTTGATTGCCAAGGAGGCGATTCATAACGCGGTACGGCATTCCGGATGCAACCGAATTGAAGTGCGTTTTTGTATTCCGGGAGAGCGGCTGGAAATGGAAATTAGCGACAACGGGCGAGGACTTTCGCCGGGAGCAGCGGATGGCAACGGGTTGGCGAGTATGCGGCAGCGGGCGAGATCACTGGGCGGAAGCATCGAGTGGCGTCAAGCAAAGCCGCTGGAGTCAAGCGGCGGCACGAGCGTCTTTCTGCAAATGCCGCTCGGCTCCTCGATCTTGAACAAACTGCGGCGAAAGCTACCTGTATAGATAGCCGCTTTCGCCGGCTGGCGGTATACGCTGATAGCTTCTCCTTTATGCAGAGCTCTCTTATCCGCGTCGCGCTTGTGGAAGACAGGCACGAGATTCGCGAAGGTTTGCGCGAACTGATCGCCGGAAGCGCAGGATTCGAATGCTGCGGAGCGTATGGAAGCATGGAAGAGGCGCTGCCCGCCATCGGACTTGGCGAGCCGGATGTGGCGCTGATTGATATTGGATTGCCGGGAATGTCGGGCGTGGAGGGTATCCGCGAGATTCGCCGCAGGTATCGGCGCATCAGATTGCTGGTGCTTTCGATTTACAACGATGACGGGCGGGTTTTCAACGCGATTTGCGCGGGAGCGTGCGGCTACCTTCTGAAGAAAACTCCGCCAGCCAAGCTGCTTGAGGGCATTCGCGAAGTAGTGGCCGGTGGCGCCCCGATGTCTCCCGAGATTGCCAGCAGAGTTCTGGCGCTGTTCCGTGAAAATGCCCCTCCGTCGCAAGCCGACTACAACCTGACTCCGCATGAACTACGTTTGCTGAAGCTGCTGGCAGAGGGGCATAACTATAAAGCAATGTCTACCCTGCTAGGCGTGACGGTGCACGCTGTTTCATTCCACATGCGCAATATATACGAGAAGCTGGAAGTGCATTCGAAATCGGAAGCGGTGGCGAAGGCATTACGCCAGCATCTGATCGAATAACGGTTCGGCGCATTCGGGATATCAGCTACCTGCGTAGGTAGTGACAATAGATCGAATCAGGGTTTAACTACTGACAAGGATTTCGGAGAATGTAAATGAACTTTTTGTGCGGTAATGGCGCTGGCCTCGGCATCTCTGGTTGTATAGGAGTGGGTTGTGTCCTGGCGATGAGCTTGTGTAGAGCCGGCGGTTCGGACAAGCTGTCGCCTGGCGAGCACGACGCTCCAATTCGCGACGTTCAGCTGCACTACACGGTCGCCGGGAAGGGGCCATTAGTGTTCGTCTGTTCGCCTGGTTGGGGTGCAGGGTCGTTTTACCTGCAGCAAGGCTTGGCTCCGCTAGAGAAAAACTTCACGCTTCTGTTTATCGACACGCGCGGCAGCGGCAAGTCTTCCAAGCCGCAAGACGCGACCCGGATGAGCGCTCTCGAAATGGCGGAAGACATTGAGGCGCTGCGCAATTATCTTTCGCTCGATCAAATCATGCTGATGGGGCACTCGGATAGCGGGGCCATCGGGCTGTTCTATGCGGAGCGCTACCCCGGCCAGCTGGCGAAGCTGGTAGTGATTGATGGCGTCTCCTATGGGCACACCGCGCAAGATCAACAAGAGACCGAGAACGAGCGGCAGATTAAGGGACGCCTGGCTACTGATGCGCGATACAAGGCTGCGCTTGAGCCATTCAAGCCGACGGCGGAGGGAGACGCGGGAATGATGCAGGTTATGCAGCATAATCTGCCTTTATACTTTGCCGATCCGGAAAAGAACCTGCCGGCGTTTGCACGGACCATCGAGGGCATGACCCCATCTTCGTTCGCAGCGAAAGCGAATATGGCGGCGAACCACGGGCCGCAAATCGATTCAACTTCGCGGCTCGGTGAGATTAAAGCGAAAACGTTGATCGTCGTAGGCAAGCAGGATTGGGTTTGTCCGGTGATGGTTGCTGAGGATTTACACCGGGCGATTGCCGGGTCGGAATTGGTGGAGATAGAAGGCAGTGGGCATTTTCCATGGATTGAACAGCCCGCCGCTCTGTTTGAAGCAATTTCAACGTTTCTCGGAAGGTGAAGGCAACTGGTGGCGAGGAGCGAGCAATTCGTAGACTCTTTTGCCGACGCGGATTGCGTGGAATCACCACGATGCTCAACGTTAGCTGAAGCCGTCCCGTTTCACGACGTGACGAGACGCACGATTGTAGAGAATATCCGCTTTGTGCGTACCGATATAGAACCATCGTGCGAATGTTGATCGTCATGGCAACGAGCCACCCGCCGAGACGCGAGGCGCCGCGAGCGATATTGTTGATGCGAGAGTGCCAGAATATCAAGGTTGTTTGAGCTGCGAGCCGAACTTTGCCGCGTAAACGCGCGTTAGAACGGCGCCGAAAAAGAAAATCTGCGCACAATAGTAAATCCAAGCGACGAATGCCACTAAAGAACCGGCAGCTCCAAAAGCCGATCCCACGGTAGCTTTCGTGAAATAGAGAGCCAGCAGAGTCCGGCCCACTTCGAAGAGCACGGCGGTTACGACCGCACCTATTCCCACATCCCGCCAGTGGATTGGCACATCCGGCACCAACTTGAATATCAGGCCGAATAGCGCGGCAATCGCGATAAACGAAACCGCAAGATTGGCAATCTCTCCGGCAAGGGCTGTACTCATCGGTATAAGGCTGCCGAAGTGTTGAGCTATCAACTCCAGCGCAACGTCCAATACAGTGGAGAGCAATACCAAGACACCAAACGCCAACACTGTTGCGAAGGAGGCAATCCGCTGGCGCACAACATCCTTAACGCGCGTCGCGGTGACCGGCGCCTCCCAGATGGTATTCAGCGAAGCTCGCAATTCGACAAACACGGTGGATGAACCAAACAGAAGCGCGACGGTCGCAATGATACTGGCGAGCAGGCCGTTTTTGGACTGCTGTACGTTTTCTATGAGGGTTTTTACAATAGCCACCCACTCATTTCCGGCAAAGTCTCTCACTTGATCCAACAAGTGTTGCTCAGCGCTGTTGCGCGCAAAAACAAGACCGCAGATCAAAACAATGAGAACCACCACGGGCGCCAGCGACAGCAACGCGTAATAGGCCAGTGCCGCGCTCAGCCGCGGCGCATTGTGCTCATTCCACTTATCCGCAGCGCTTTTGCCGAGCAGCCAAATATCCCGCGCAGTCACGTTGGGTTCCCTCTAATGTTCGACGCCCTAATGTGTGAATCTAAGACACGTAACATCTGCGAAAGAATCGGCATCTCATGTGCGGATGACTGGATGTTGAGGCGGAATCGAGCGGGGATAGTCTTGCTGCTCCTCATGGTGGCTCCGCGACTTGCGTCGGCGATGCGCGACTCCGACCCCGAAAGATTTCGGGGTTTGAAAGTGATCGACATCCGCTACGATCCAGCAGAACAACCCATCGACAGCCGGGATCTCGCTTCAGATCAACTTGTGGAAGTTGGTAAGCCGCTGAATTTAGCGCAGGTGGGCGCTACAATTGATCGCCTGTGGGCAACAGGCTTGTACCGAGACATAAAGGTCTACGCGGAAGCGCAAGGCGGTGGCGTGGGATTGCGATTCGAAACCGTTCCGGCCAGGTTCATTGGCCACGTAGAAGTGCGCGGGAAGATAAAAGATCCTCCCAATCGGTCAGAGATCAGCGGTGTAGCCCAGCTCGACTTGGGCGCCCCCTTTGACCGCGAGTCCGTCGACACAGCGCGTCAACACGTGGAACGTGAATTGCGTATGAACGGGTTTTTCAAAGCCGCAGTATCGGTGACCACCGTCGAAGATCCCGTTACGCATCAAGTAATGATCGGATTCATAATAGATGCAGGGAAGCGCGCGCGTTATCAGACGCCCGTTATTAGCGGCGACACTAAGCTGCCGGTCAACACGCTATTAATCGCGAGCGGCTGGAGAATTCGTGTGATCCATCGCTGGCGTTTGGTCACGAAGTCACTTACAGATGGAGGGGTAAGTGGCATTGAGCAACGATATGCGAAGCAAGACCGGCTAATGGCGTCCGTGGAACTGGTCGCCATGGATCCGAACGAAGCCGGCAATCGCGCTACTCCTCATCTTCAGATCGACGCTGGGCCGAAAATCAGCATCAGGGCTCTTGAGGCAAAAATTTCAAAGGGAAAACTGCGGAAATACGTTCCGGTATATGAAGAGGGTTCTGTCGATAATGATTTGCTTACCGAAGGCGCTCGCAACCTGCGCGATTATTTTCAATCACGAGGCTATCCCGACGCAGACGTCACATTTAAGCGCGAACCGACAAAGGACGACCAGCAGATCATCAACTACTATATTTCTGCCGGGCCCCGACGCAGGTTAGTGAAGGTGACGATCGCCGGCAATCAGTACTTCCCGGAACAGATTCTTCGTGAAAGGATGTTTTCGGCGAAGAAATCTTTGGTTCTACGCTATGGCCGATATAGTGATAGCTTCCGCACCAAAGACGAGGAAACTCTCAGCGACCTTTATAAGACGAACGGCTTTCGAAATGCAAAAGTTTCGTCAAGTGTCGATGAAAACTATAAGGGGAACGAAAATGATCTAGCGGTGACATTCCACATCACCGAAGGGCCCCAGTGGACATTGGCCAACCTGGAGATCGAGGGTGCAAAAGATTTGGATTTGTCACCTATTCGCGATCAACTCTCCGTGGAAAAGCAACCGTTCGCGGAAGTAAATATATCGACAGATCGCAATCGTATTCTGCAATATTATTCCGCGCATGGTTTCCATACGGCTACCTTTCGCTATGCAGAGACGCCGGACGACGCGACAAATACAGTTCAGCTGCGCTATTTCATTCGAGAAGGAGAGAGAGAATTCGTTCGAAAAGTTCTGATTTCGGGCTTGGACATCACGCGGCCTTCGACCGTCGCCAAAAGTCTGGATCAAATTCAGCCTGGCGAACCTATCTCATCCTCAAAGATCGGCGACGTGTCTAAGAAGCTCTCGGATTTGGGAGTGTTTGCGTCCGTCAATACCGCCTTTCAGAACCCCTCCGGGGACAACGCTTACAGATATGTTTTATTTGACTTCGACGAAGCGAACCGCTACACGTTCAATACAGGGATCGGCCTGGAGGTCGGTGAGTTTGGCCAAACGACCAATTCCCTCTCCGAAGCAGGCGGAGCGAAGGGAATATCGCCAATTTTCTCTTTTGATATTAATCGCAATAATTTTCTAGGACGAGCCCAGACTCTTTCGCTACAGACGCGCTATTCCACGCTGGAGCAGCGAGAATCTTTGAATTATATTGTGCCGCGATTTCTCGGATCCACCAATCGAACTCTTACCATCTCGGCACTCTATGACACCACGCAAGATGTCCAAACGTTTTCCTCAAGGCGGGCCGAAGCTTCGGCACAAGTCTCCCAGCGGTTGAACCGCGCATCAACACTGCTGGCACGCTTTGCGTACCGGCGGGTGAGTGTCGGCAATTTATATATTCCCGCTCTGCTTGTTCCGCAGCTCACGCAGCCGGTACGCATAGGCATTTTCTCCCTCAGTTATATTCAGGACCATCGCGATAATCCATCGGATGCTCATCACGGTTTTTACAACACTATCGACACCGCACTTGCTGGCAGCTTTTTTGGATCGCAGCGAAGTTTCGTGCGGGTGCTCGCACGCAACGCCACGTATATGCGAATTGGCCGAAATTTTGTATTCGCGCGCCAGACGCAAGTTGGCGTTATCCTGCCTTTCAACGTTGCACAGGGCGTGAGCGATTTCGATGCAGTTCCCCTACCCGAACGATTCTTCGGCGGCGGAAGCGTTTCCATGCGAGGTTTCGGCGATAACCAAGCCGGTCCGCGAGATATCGGCGCCGTAAGCGAAATGGGTCCGGCCGCGAGCAACGCAACCGGTTTCCCGATTGGAGGCAACGGTCTATTCTTCAATACTCTCGAATTACGGTTTCCGCTTCTAGGTCCCAACGTGAGCGGCGTCTTCTTTCATGACATGGGAAATATCTACACGAGCTTCGGGGACATTGCGCTTGCATATAAACAGAACGGGAACTCCAACTTCAATTACGCAGTTCAGGCGCCTGGTTTCGGGGTGCGTTACAAAACGCCGGTGGGCCCTCTCCGCGTCGATTTTTCCTATTCCCTCAATCCACCGAGTTACCAAGGGTATAGCAACAGCCTTACCATCCAAGAACTTTTAGCTTGCGGCACTGGCTGCCCTAGCGGGCCGCAACGCTTGAGCCATTTCAACTTCTTCTTCTCGATAGGCCAGGCCTTCTGATGCGCGCGACGTTAAGCCTTATCTTATTAGCAACTTTTTCAGGACGCGCCGAGCTGCTCGATCAGATTGCGGTGGCAGTCGATAAATCGATCATTAAAGATAGCGATATCAGGCGTGATATTTGTCTTACTCAATTCCTGGACAATGAACCCCTCCGAATTGACCAAGCAGCAAAGAGGAAAGCCGCCGGGAAGTTGATTGATCAAGTTTTTCTTCGAGAGGAGATTCAAATCGGCGGGTACCCGAAGGCAACAGTGCAAGCTATCGATTCCGCGATAGCCGGCCTGGAGAACACGCGCTTTCACTCCGAAGCCGCGCTCCAAACTTCATTGAAGAAATACGATCTCGATGAAGCGGAACTGCGCCATGAGCTTGGCTGGCAGCTCACGGTTTTGGAGTTCATCGACGCACGATTTAAGGCGGCGGCCATCGTCCAGGATTCCACAGTGGATGCATATTATCGCCAGCACATTGCCGCCCTCAAGAAGAACAACCCACAGGCGCACGCCGAGGAGTTACGTCTCGAGGCCCGCAACATTCTCGAGGGTGAAGAGGTGAATCGATTGCTTGACGCGTGGCTCCAACAAAGGCGCAAAGAGGCGAAGATTACCTTCCTCGAAGTTGGCTTGACATGACTACACTAACTGTACAAAGCAAGAAGACCTTTCAGACTACAACATTACTGCTGGCGGCGCTGATTGTTTTGGTATTGGTAACCGGATCTGTTGTCCAAACGCAATGGTTCTCAGATTTGATACGCAGCAAGATCATCAAAGAGCTGGAGAATTCAACCGGAGCCAAAGTGGAGGTAGCCGGCTTCCGCTTTGAACCCTTCCGTTTAACCGTTCGCATTACGGGACTGGTAGTCCACGGGACAGAAGCGACAACGCAAGCCCCCTTGGCGCAAGTTAGTTCGCTTGAGCTCCGGCTTAAACTTTTCACTGGATTCCGGAAGGTATTTGATCTGGCTTATTTGGACGTCGATACGCCGCGTGTCGACATAACTGTCAATCCCGATGGATCGACCAACATTCCTGAGCCTAAGGTGAGGGCCAAACCCAACTCTGAGTCGCCGCTTGCTACCGTCGTTGATCTGGCAGTGGGAGAGCTTCGCCTGGAAAACGGCTTACTTGTATACGGTAACCAAACGATTCCTCTGAATGTGCGCGGAGATGATCTGCGAGTTTCGCTCGACTTTAATTCGCTGCGATCAGCTTACCAAGGCTTCGCGCGGATCGATGCGCTGAAAGTAGCGGTCAGGCGTAATCCGCCTTTAGTTGTTCGCGTCAACCTGCCGCTTGAAATTCGACGGGACGGCTTGAGTTTGTCAAAAGCTCAGTTGGATACCGCTTCGTCGCATGTGCTCATTAGTGCCTCTCTCAACAACGCGGGCGCTCCCCAACTCGCGGTCAGCGCCGGCGCGAAACTTTTTCTGCCCGAGATCGGGCAAAGCCTGGCGCTACCGATGGCGACAAATGATCCTGCTCTGTCGAAGTATTTAACTTTGGACCTCGATACAAGGATTGATCAAAAGGCAAATACTGTCGCGC
>Ga0182012_10002523_pt1 | contig 19748 bp, 21 predicted proteins | sample 612S2SmetaG_FD_120486 | JGI IMG/M metagenome (GOLD analysis project Ga0182012, IMG submission 120486) | Permafrost microbial communities from Stordalen Mire, Sweden - 612S2S metaG | ecosystem: Environmental > Terrestrial > Soil > Wetlands > Permafrost | place: Sweden: Stordalen | collected...
CCCGCCAGCGTAACGATGAAGGACGGGATCTTGAAATAGGCCACCCAGTAGCCCTGCGCCGCGCCGATCAGTCCGCCCAGCGCCAGGCAGATGATGGTGGCCGGAATGAAGTTGACGCGATAGCTCACCATCAGCACGGCGGCGACCGCGCCGACGAAGCCGGCCACCGAGCCGACCGACAGGTCGATATTCCCGGTCACGATCACCAGCAGCATGCCGAGCGCCATGATGACGATATAACTGTTCTGCAGCACCAGATTGGTGAGGTTGAGTGGGCGCAGCAACGTGCCATCGGTCATGAGCTGGAAAAACACCATGATGGCGCCCAGCGACAGCAGCATGCCGTATTCGCGCAGGTTGTTCTTGAGAAAGCCGGCGTGCTTGCGCTCCTCGTCAGCCGCCACGGTCTTGTCGGTCATGGCCGTCTGTCTCCCTTGCGCATGATCGCGCGCATGATCTTTTCCTGGCTTGCTTCGCTTTTCGTGAACTCGCCGACGAAGGCCCCCTCGTGCATGACGCAGATGCGGTCGCAGATGCCCAAAAGTTCCGGCAGTTCCGACGAGATCACGATCACGCTCTTGCCTGCGTCGGCGAGTTCATTGATGATGCAGTAGATTTCGTATTTGGCGCCGACGTCGATGCCGCGCGTCGGCTCGTCCAGGATCAGCACCTGCGGATCGGTGAAAAGCCATTTCGACAACATCACCTTCTGCTGGTTGCCGCCGGAGAGTTTGCCGGCCTCCTGGTAGACGTCGCTGCAGCGGATGCGCATGCGGCTGCGATAGTCACTGGCCACCCGGAGCTCCCGGATGTCGTCGATGACCCCATTGCTGGCGACGCCATCGAGATTGGCAAGCGTGATGTTCTGGCGGACGTCGGCGGCCAGCAGCAGTCCGAAATGCTTACGGTCCTCGGTGACATAAGCAAGGCCGGCGTCGATGGCGCGATCCACGGTGGACATGTCGACCTCGCGGCCCCGCAGCGTGGCGCGGCCACTGATGTTGCGACCCCAGGATTGGCCGAAGATGCTCATGGCGAATTCCGTGCGGCCGGCGCCCATCAGCCCGGCGATGCCGACGATCTCACCGCGCTTGACGTGGAAGTTGACGTTCTTGATCACCTGCCGATCGACGTGCAGCGGATGATAGACCGACCAGTTCTGGACCGCGAATACGGGCTCGCCGATGTCGGGCACGCGCTCGGGAAAGCGGTGCTTGAGATCGCGATCCACCATCTTGCGGATGATGCGGTCTTCCTCCACCGGGCCGCTGCGGCAATCCAGCGTGTCGACGGTGCGGCCGTCGCGCAGCACGGTGATCCGGTCGGCAACGCGCGCGACTTCGCTCAGCTTGTGCGAGATCAGGATGGCCGACATGCCCTTGGCGCGAAATTCAACCAGCAGGTCGAGCAGTGCCGCGCTGTCCGCTTCATTGAGGCTCGCGGTCGGCTCGTCCAGGATCAAAAGCCGGACCTTCTTGGATAGCGCCTTGGCAATCTCCACCAGCTGCTGCTTGCCGACGCCGAGATTGGTGATCAGCGTGTCCGGGGTTTCGTCGAGGCCGACGGTGGCAAGCAATTCACGTGAGCGCCGCTCGACAGCGTCACGGTCGATCACGCCGAAGCGCGATGGCGGATTGACAAGAAATATGTTCTCCGCGATCGACATCAGCGGAATCAGGGCTAGTTCCTGATGGATGATGATGATGCCGAGGGCCTCGGAATCGGTTATGTCGCGGAACCGCCGCTCCTCGCCGTCGAAGACGATGGCGCCTTCATAGCTGCCATGGGGATAGACGCCGCTTAGCACCTCCATCAGGGTCGACTTGCCCGCGCCGTTCTCGCCGACGAGGGCGTGGATTTCGCCCTCGTCGACGGTGAAGGTGACATCGCTCAGCGCCTTCACCCCGGGGAAGGACTTGCTGATGCCGCGCATCTCCAGAATAGCGTTCATGGCCCGGTCCCAGCGGGTATGTGGGGATCGCGATCGTTCAGCGTGTGGCGATCAATTGAATTGCGATTTCTTGTAGTAGCCACTGTCCAGCAAGACGTGTTCCCAGTTGCTCTTATCCACGGCGACCGGCTTGAGCAGATAGGACGGCACGACCTTGACGCCGTTGTTGTAGGTCTTGGTATCATTCACCTGCACCGGCTTGCCGCTCAATGCGGCGTCCACCATGTCGGCGGTAACCCTGGCGAGGTCGCGGGTGTCCTTGAAGATGGTGGAATATTGCTCGCCGCGCAGCATCGACTTGATGGAGGGCACCTCGGCGTCCTGGCCGCTGACGACAGGCATTGGCAGGTCGCCGCTGCCGTAGCCTACTCCCTTCAGCGAGGACAGAATGCCGATCGAGAGGCCGTCATAGGGAGAGAGCACCGCGTCCACCCTCTTGTTGTTGTAGAAGGCGCTCAAAAGATTGTCCATGCGAGCCTGGGCGGTGGCCCCGTCCCAGCGCAAGGTCGAGACCTTGTTCATGCCTGTCTGGCCGCTGGCCACCACCAGCTTTCCGCTGTTGATATAGGGTTGCAGCACGGACATTGCGCCGTCATAGAAGAAATAGGCATTGTTGTCGTCGGGCGATCCGCCGAACAGTTCAATGTTGAAGGGGCCCTTGCCCTCCTTCAGCCCGAGCGCCTTCTCGATCGACTGCGCTTGCAATACCCCGACCTGGAAATTGTCGAAGGTCGCGTAATAGTCGACATTCGGGGTGTTGCGGATCAGGCGGTCATAGGCGATGACGATGATGCCCTTGGCCTTGGCCTGGCTCAGCACGTCGGACAGGGTGGTGCCGTCGATCGAGGCAATGACCAGGACCTTGGCGCCCTTGGTCACCATGTTCTCGATCTGCGAAAGCTGGTTCGGGATATCATCCTCGGCATATTGCAGATCGGTGCCGTAGCCGCGCTCCTTCAGCACTTTTACCATGTTGTCGCCGTCGGCGATCCAGCGCGCCGAGGATTTGGTCGGCATGGCAATGCCGACTGTGGGTTTGTCCTGCGCAGACGCCGGCCCGGCGAGGGCGACCGCGGCGAGGGCAAGGGCTGATAGCGTGGTCTTGATCGGGTTCATGCTTCACTCCCAGGTTGTTGGACGTCAATCACCGCTTTTTTTGCGGAGTTCGTTTACGCGGCGGTACCGCGCCTATCGAGGATGCGCCCGAGGGCGCATCGATGGGGCCGCATGGCTGGAGGACCCCCTGGTGGCATCAATGCTTCGCCATCACGTGGTCTCGCTCAGCCCATGGCGCCGTGCCGGCTTAAGCCGTTCAGGATCACGCTGGTCATGTAGGTTGCCGCTTCGCTCGCATCCCCGCCGACGATGGCGTCGACGATCCGCTGATGCGACGCCAATACGATTTCGCGCTCGGGCGCCTTGACCGGCGCGCTCAGCAGGAACGAGGCGCGCAGTGCCGCCTCTATCACGCCACCGATCGAGCGCATGAACGGATTTCCGGAGGCTTTGGCAACTGTGAGGTGCAGGCTGAGATCGCCGTCGGCAAAGTCAGCCGAGTCGGACGGCGAGGCCCTCATGTTGGCGATACTGCGACGCAATTCCGCGATATCGGGATCCGACCGCCGTTCAGCGGCGAGCGCAGCCGCGCGGGGCTCGACCGCCAGCCGGATGTCGGCGAGGTCGCGCAGAAAACGCTTGTCTATGCCGGCGTCGAGATGCCAGGCCAGGACGTCGATATCGAACATGTTCCAGGCGGCGCGGGGCCGCACCACGGTGCCGACCCGCGCCTTGGTGCTGAGCAGTCCTTTTGCCACCAGCGTCTTGACGCTTTCGCGCAACACGGGTCGGGACACCGCGAACAGCAGGAGGAGTTCGGTGTCGCCGGGCAGTTTGGCGCCTTCGGCGTAGCGGCCCGCTATGATGTCGATGCCAATGCTGCGCGCGATCGCGGCATGGTTGGAATGCGCGCGCTGTGTCGGGATGGAAACGATCTGGGGGGTCATGGCTGCTTCACCACCAGGGGGCGGCAGCCCAACCGCCGGGCGAAGCTCGCCACAGCCGTCTCCGCAATGCCGCGCCAGATCAGTGGGCCGACGATCGTGCCGTTTACGGTCAGCGGGCCGACCGCAAAGTCAATACCGCTGGAAGTGATAACGAGGATCATGCTGACCGCGACGACGCAAACAGAGGTTCTATCGACGGGGAATTTGACGGTCACGCCCGTCGGGAGGCAGTTCGAACACTGCACCGGCGCTCGCATCGCGACCATCGAACGCAAAGCCGACCGCGACGGGCAGGCTTCTGAGCGGCATGCGTACCACGGGCAATTCCTCCATCACGGCCCGCGGCGCCTCTTGTGGACGCTTAGGGTGAAAGAATTTATCGCACACCCAGAAGGAGCTGACTAGTCATACTATTTTACTATTGAGCTCAATTTGCCTGCACAAGGTGAGCCGGGCACCTTCGCCGGGCATTATTTGGCCGCGGCCTTTTGTTGACCAGTCTCCGCGTCGAGCCCGACCGTGCGTCCGGCAAATCCCGCGGCATCGAAATAGCGCTGCGACAGCACGCGCTGGTATCTCAAGATGGTTTGCAGGCCGTTCGCCGCCGGCTTTGAGACGAGCTTGTTCTCCGCCACCTTCGGGGTTATGCCGTTCGGCAAGGCTTCCGACATCACCCGTCCCTGCAGCCCGCCGGCCGCGGAGGCGTGCAAACCCAGAAGCTGGGCAATGGTCATGCCGACATCCGCATTGCTGACCGGCAATGCGTCGGCATAGCCGGCCTTGAAGTCCGGTCCGATCGCCGCCATGAAATTCATGGTGTCGCCGCGCCCAAAACTGCCATGCATGCCCTGGCCCTGACGTAATACGGTGTCGGCGACTTCGACGGAACAGTTGGTCGGCTCATTGCAGCCTTCCACGTAGGAGCGGAAATTGACCACGATCGAGGGGTTCGGCGTCACCGCTTTGCCTTTGAGCGCGATCTGCGACATCGGCAGTGTGCCGGGGAAGTGACCGAGCTTGTCGTCGACGAAGATGCCGCTGACATAATCCTGATCGAGTAGCGCCTTGACGGTGCGTTCCGCCAGCTTCTTGTCGCCCTTCGGCAGGTAGATCAGGTCCGAGCCGCCATTGGTGGCAACGACCAGATCGGGTTTGGTTGGGTCGCTGCCGAGTACGCCGTTGCCGGCCTTCGGGTGGGCCTTATCGGCGACGCGGGCGTTCTTGTCGTTGGGATCGAACAGCGGCAGGTCGAGCGCTTTCGCCAGATCGATAGCCAGGAAACCCATCGGCAGGAAATCCTTCGGCGTATCGTCATAGCTGACTTTCGCAGAGGGACTGGTCTTGCTCTCCTTCGAGATCGTCGAGAAGCCATGATCGGCCGAGACGATCACGTCAGTGGTGGCGGCCAGGCCGAGATCGTCGAGGGCTTTGCGCAGTTGGGCCAGATTATTATCGGCGTTCCGGATGCCGGCGAGCGAGGTCGGCCCGTTGATGCCCGGCGTTACCGTATTCAGACTATCGCCCTGATTGTGCTGTGATCCGTCGGGATCGCGCGACCAGAACACCAGCACAAACGGCTTGTTCCGGGCCTTGAACATCGGCAGCACGACCTTGCTCGCGACATCGGCGAAATAGGCCTGCTGGACCGTGTTGGGCACCAGTGTGCCCGGGGTTTTGGCGTCGCCGGCCTTGCCGTTGTCGCCGCGCGAGGGCGTCGCCAGCGCCAAGCCTGCCTTGGTCAAGGCCGCCTTCATCTCTTCCGAAACCGGAACGCCGTTCTTGGCGCCGGTGGAGTCGTCGATAATGATCGAGTGCAGGCCGGCCGCATCGGGGTGGTCGGTATGGTCGAAGATCAGGGTCGGGCCGACCTTGCCGATCGCCGCAGTGCTGAAACCCTTGGCTCGGGCCATCTTCAAAATGGTCTCTTCATTCAGATAGTCGCCGTTGAAATGCGCGTCGATATCGCCCAATACCGCGTCGTTTTCGATGAAGGGGACGACAGTGTCGCCGGCTGGCTGCGACGAGAAACCGGTAAAGATGGTGTTGCTGAAGGTTCCGGTGTCGCCGAGATAGTGCCCGGTAGCCATCGCCGATCCGTTGGCCATGGTGAAAGTCGGGAACATCGAGTGCGGATTCTTGAAATTGACGCCCTTGTCTCGGGCTTCGGCCATGGCAGGGGCGGTTTCCGGAGTAACCATCAGTGCGCGCAGTCCGTCCGGTACGAACAGAACGAGGTTGCGGGGCGAATTGTTCTGGGCGCAAGCGTTGCCTGCGGACAGCAAGGTCAGGCCCGCAGACAGCAGCATGATCGAGCGGCGCATGGAGTTTCTCCCTGAGAGGCGGGCTTCGGCCAGTTCAGCCGTCGCCCCTGTTTAGTTTTGCTATACGACAACTTTGTTACAGCCCGCCGCAATCATGGTAATCCGGAGAGGAAGCTGCTCCGGCAAACTGCAACGCCAAGCGGACTTTTCCGCCGGGGGTATAAGCTACGAGCGGGTGCGGGCCGCATTCTGCGGCAGGTTCGCTATGTCATGGCACTGATGGCCAAAGCAGCTGAATGCCCAACCCCGGCCGGTCGCGATTCAGCGAGACTGACAGCCCGGGCGCACTACCTCATTCCAGTCGCGGGGACATGCCCTTGATGGGCCGCGGTTTTGCAGGGCTCAGGTTCTTGGCGCGCGGCGCAGTGCCAGCCGCGTTATCTTCTCACGGATCTCCGAAACATGCGGGATACCTATCATATCCTCTGCCTGGGTGAGGATTTGCCCCCGTACCGGCAGCGGTAGTTTGTGCCAGCACAGCAGGACTGCTGCGCCCAGCTGGTGGATGATGATGTCGTCCGGTGACGGTTCTCCTGCATCCATTGGTCGGCCTTGGTTGGAGCATCGATATAGCGGTATACGGTTATGGCTTTATTGAGGTTTCACCCAACATTGGGTTCCCGCCCGTAATCTTGGAAGGCCGTTGGGTAAGGCGATCGATCAATCGCTCCGTAGTGACGCCTCGTCAGGGGGCGAACGGCGCGGGCTGGGGATGAACGGCTGTTGCCTTCTCAGCTGACCGGTCCGTTCGCCGGCACGCCCAAGACAGAAAATTCTGGCATATCTTCCGTTGCCTCCGTTCTTTTTTGCTGTACGAGGGACTGGCTGTGCCGGATTCCGCGTGCCAGATGGGCTGCCCGGGTTGGCCTCAGAGGTTGCAAGTAGCAAGTCCATGTTCAAACGTATTCTGATCGCCAACCGCGGCGAGATAGCCTGCCGAATCATCAAGACTGCCCGCCGGATGGGCGTTGAGACGGTGGCGGTCTATTCCGAGGCCGACCGGGACGCCCTCCATGTCGAAATGGCCGATTCTGCGGTGCTGATCGGGCCGCCGGCCGCGGCCGAGAGCTATCTTGTGATAGAGAAGATCGTCGAGGCCTGCCGCAAGACCAGCTCGCAGGCCGTGCACCCCGGCTATGGATTCTTGTCCGAGCGCGAGGCCTTTCCGCGCGCGCTACAGGACGCCGGTATAGTTTTCATCGGGCCTAATCCAGGCGCCATCGCCGCGATGGGCGACAAGATCGAGTCGAAAAAGGCAGCGGCAAAGGCCAACGTTTCCACCGTTCCTGGCCATCTCGGCGTCATCGAGGACGAAAGTCATGCGGTGAAGATCGCCGATGCCATCGGCTATCCCGTGATGATCAAAGCGTCCGCCGGCGGTGGCGGCAAGGGGATGCGGATCGCTCATTCGACCTCTGAAGTCGCCGAAGGCTTCGGTCTCGCCAAGGCAGAAGCCAAGGCGTCGTTTGGCGATGACCGGGTTTTCATCGAAAAGTTCATTGTCGATCCCCGCCATATCGAGATCCAGGTTTTGGGGGACAAACACGGCAACGTCATCTATCTCGGCGAGCGCGAATGTTCGATCCAGCGCCGCAACCAGAAGGTCATCGAGGAGGCGCCGTCGCCGCTATTGGACGAGGCTACCCGCCGCCGGATGGGCGAGCAGGCAGTCGCGCTGGCCAAGGCGGTGAATTACGACTCGGCCGGCACAGTGGAATTCGTCGCCGGTCAGGACAAGAGTTTCTATTTTCTGGAGATGAACACGCGCCTGCAGGTCGAACATCCCGTGACCGAGTTGGTAACCGGGATCGATCTGGTCGAGCAGATGATCCGGGTTGCCGCCGGGGAGAAGTTGGCGCTGGCCCAGAAGGACGTCACGCTGACCGGATGGGCGGTGGAATCACGGGTTTACGCCGAAGACCCATTTCGCAATTTCCTGCCTTCGATCGGACGGCTGGTCAAATACCGTCCGCCGGTCGAGAGTTCCTCGGACGGTATCACCGTTCGCAACGATACCGGTGTGCAGGAGGGCGGCGAGATCTCGATCTATTATGATCCGATGATCGCCAAGCTGGTGACCCACGCCTCCTCGCGCGTCGCCGCCATCGAGGCGCAGTCGGCCGCGCTGGATTCCTTCTATATCGACGGCATCCGCCACAACATTCCGTTCCTGGCCGCACTGATGAATCATCCGCGCTGGCGCAGCGGCCATCTCTCGACCGGCTTCATTGCCGAGGAGTTTCCCAGGGGATTTGCGGTTCGCGTGCCCGAAGGCGAGATCGCCCGCCGGCTGGCGGCGGTCGGCTCGGCCGTTGACCATGTGCTCGGCGAACGCAAACGGCGGATCTCCGGCCAGCTCAACGGCGCCCTCGTTCAGCGAGAGCGGCGCCGCGCGGTTTGGCTGGATCGTGACGAAATCGCGCTCGAGATCATCCGCGAAGCCGACGGGATCGCGGTCAGATTCCTCGATGCTGGCGGGCTGGTCGGCCATCCACATCACCTGGTCTCGGCATGGAAGCCCGGCGATCCGGTTTGGCAGGGCACCATCGACGGCCATCCAGTGGCCATGCAGGTGCGCCCGATCCCCAACGGCTTTCGGCTTGCCCATCAGGGCTTCGAAGTCGCGGTCAACGTTTTTACCGATAGCGAGGCGGGGGCGGCCCGGCTGATGCCGGTCGGCGCCAAGGCCGATACCGGCAAGAAGCTGTTGTGCCCGATGCCAGGGCTCGTGGTTTCGATCGCGGTGAGCGAGGGCCAGGAGGTCAAGGCTGGCGAAACGCTCGCCGTGGTGGAAGCGATGAAGATGCAAAACGTGCTGCGCGCCGAGCGCGACGGCACCGTGAAGAAAATTCACGCCGCGGCCGGTGCGACCTTGGCGGTGGACGCGCTGATTCTGGAATTTGCCTGAACCCGGATTACCGCTTCTGGCCAGACTTCCGGACCGGTCCGGGAAGCGATAATGTTTCTTCGGCCTTGTCGATATAGATTAAGTGATTGCAGGTTTTTAGAAGGATTTCCTGATGGCTTTCCGGAAGCGGCGCGATGCCCTGCGCGCGATCCTGTCGGGATCAGCCTGTGTTCGGCCGGGCTCGGTGTATGATGCCGTCTCGATCCGCATTGCCGAGGATCTTGGCTTCGAACTCGGCATGTTCGGCGGCTCGGTGGCTTCACTCGCGGTGTTAGGGGATCCCGATATCGCGCTGATTACGTTGACCGAACTCGCCGAGCAGATGCGGCGAATGTCGCGCGCGTCGACTCTGCCGGTGATGGTCGATGCCGACCACGGCTATGGCAATGCCTTGAATGTCCGCCGCACCGTTGAAGAGCTGGAACTTTCCGGCGCCGCCGGCCTGACCATTGAGGACACCTTGCTGCCGCAGGCTTTTGGCGAGGCAACGGCGCAGCTGATTTCGCTCGCCGAGGGCGTCGGCAAAATGAAAGCGGCGCTGGATGCGCGCGCGGATCCCGCGCTCGTCATTATCGGCCGGACCGGTGCGGCATCGATTTCGGGGCTCGATGATACCATCGCGCGGGCCCAGGCCTATGAGGCAAGCGGCGTCGATGCGCTGTTCTTCACCGGCCTCAAGCGCATGGCGGAGCTGGAGGCCATCGCGGCGGCGACCAGACTGCCGATCGTGCTCGGTGGTGCGCCGGGGGCTATGTCCGACCCCATCGCTCTTGCCGAACTCAGGGTAAGAGTAGCGCTGCAGGGTCACGCGCCGTTCGCTGCCGCCACCCAGGCAGTTTATGAGACGCTCAAAGCATTGCGTGAGGGACTGCCGCCCGTTGCCTTGAAAGGCCTGGCGTCATCCGAATTGACTAGTCGCCTTACGCGCGAGGCCGAGGTCAAGCTGCGCGCCGCGGAATTTTTGGGGCTGCAGCGATAGATGAGCGCCGCGATCCGGCAGGTGAAGATCTGGGGGAGGGTGCAGGGCGTCGGCTACCGCGCCTGGGTCGAGAACCGGGCGCGCTCGCACGGACTTGAAGGTTGGGTTCGTAACCGCCGGGATGGCAGCGTCGAGGCGTTGTTCGCGGGCCCACCGGAGGTGGTGGCCGATCTGATCGCGCGGTGCCGGCGCGGCCCTTCCACCGCGAGAGTTGATGATGTCGTGGAGGAGTCCGCTGTTGCCGATACCTTGAATCTGCGGCGGCCGGGCGAGCGGTTTTCGGTACTGCCGACGGCGTGAAAGCAGGCTGCCCGCAGACACAATGAGGGCCCGCTGCTCACTGATCAGGTCGTCTTCTCCTGCAGGGGCGGACCGACCGCGCCGAACACCGCGGAGAAGTGTTGTCGGAGCGCGATGTCGACAGCTGCCATGCTCGCGGGTTGGCCGAGATCGGCCAGGCTGGTCACGCCGTAGCGCAGGTCCGTGACACCGCAGGGCACGATCCCATTGAAATGGGTCAGATCGGGCGCCACGTTGATGGCGAAGCCGTGGTACGAGACCCAGCGCCGCAGGCGCACGCCGATCGCGGCGATCTTGTCCTCAAAGCCCCGGCCCTTGTCGGGCCGGCTGACCCACACGCCGACGCGATCCTCGCGGCGCTCGCCGCGTACGTCGAAAGCTGTGAGCGTACGGATGATCCATTGCTCAAGGGCCGCCACATAGGCTCGCACATCGGGCCGTCGCCGCTTGAGGTCGAGCATCACATAGGCGACGCGCTGACCGGGGCCGTGATAGGTGATCTGTCCGCCACGCCCGGCTGCAAATATCGGAAATCGGGGGCCGAGCAGGTCAGATGCCTTGCCGCCTGTGCCGGATGTGTAGAGCGGGGGGTGTTCCAGAAGCCACACCAGTTCTGGCGCCTGTCGAGCGGCGATGTCGGCAACCCGCGCCTCCATTGCCGCCACGGCTTCGAGATAGGGCACTGGCGCTTCGGATATCCGCCATTCCGGCGCATCGCCGCCATCCGGCCGCGCAAGCGGCGTCAAATCGAGGCTTTGGCGATCGTTAACCATCGGCTAACCATAACGTGTTGATGATCTCCCGCCATCCGCAATTTTGCATCCGGCAGTACGGTCGATCTCCTGTGCCAACCCTCGATAAAGTCAGTGTCGATCTCATGGTGGTGCTCGGCACCACCACCATGCCGGTCCACCAGGTGATGCGGCTGAGCCGCGGCGCCATCATCGAACTGGATGCTACCGAAGCGGACGAGGTCAAGATCCTCGCCAATAACCTGCCGATCGCCAGCGGGGTGGTGCTGGTCGATCGCAACCGTATCGCGGTCGAAGTCAAGCAGATGCTGCCCAGGCTGCCCGGCAGCCGTTGAGCGGGCGATTCGCGTCGCAGCCCTTGTCCCCCCATCCCCGATTTGTTACATCGGCGCCGTTGACGATCTGGCGCGGTTCCGCGTCGATCTCTTCAAGCGCTCGTGGCGGAATTGGTAGACGCGCTGCCTTGAGGTGGCAGTGAGTAACATCGTGGGGGTTCGAGTCCCTCCGAGCGCACCATGATCGTGCAGTAGCGTGGTGGCGGCCAACCGCAAGTCGGAGGTGTGATATTGGCGGCGCCGCAGCTGTAGCAATCCGAAACGGCGCATCCATTGCCGTGCTGTGACAACATTGACGCACATCGAAGGGATACGGCTGGCAGGCTTGGCGATGGCACTTGAGGCAAGCGCGCGGCCCAACTTACCGACGCGCCGGCTGCCGATCGATAGGAATACCCCCGCATGATCATCCTGAGCTACGTCTATCGGTTTGCCTCCAACTTCGTACTACTGGCGCTGGTCTACCTCAGCTTGAATTTCCTTGAAAAATACCAGAACCGCGCGATCGTAGCCATCCTTGTGCTGGTCTATGCGGCCATGCGGGCGGTATCGGCGCTGCGGTCGTTTTATTTCTTTCAGCGCATCGAACGGCTCGAGGGCGAGACCCGGCGTCTTGCGGGCCTCGCGGCGGAAGGGCCTTCCGCATCCGCCGCGCGCCGGCAGATCGTCACCGATGTCAGTACGCTGCGCCACGCCGGCGAAATGAAGTCCTATATCGACCTGTTGTTTCTCACCCTGGTCGTGGCACTGTGCGTCTCAAAGATCGTGACGGATTGAATCGCTAAACGCTCGCGCCTCTGACCTGAACCATGTGCTTCAGGGCGTGCCGGCTGTGATGCGAAGCAAGCCTGCCACCGTGCCCGGCTAGGTGTTGCCGGCCGGAACGTCGAGCTTGCCTGGCGTGCCTTCGAGAGATTGTACGCCGCGACGCGCTGGAGTCGGCCGCAACAGGCTTTGCGGCGCGGTCTGGTTCAAGTTCGGCCTCGGTCTTCTGCTCCTGGGGACGCGAGGCCATCGCAATGGCAGCGAACGTCCCTTCCGGTATCTCGAAAATACTCTCGGCCGGAACGGGCAACTCGATCGCAGTGCTATCGGAAGCAAGCGGCCATTGCCGAGGCCACGGCGCCTGCCGCGGCAGCGGAACGCTGTGCATGCCGTGGCCGGCGTGATCCAGCAACTCCGCCATCGTCATCGATCGTTCATCGCGCCAGTCCAGATCCGATAATAAAGAGGGTGCCGCCAGTGCGCCGGCGTCGGCAAATACGAAAGTCGGAATTTTGGGCCAATGCGAAATCGCCACCGTTTCCGACGGCGGATGCAGCTGCCATTGTTGCGGCTCGGTCGGAGTCGCGGGCCGCTCGGGTGTTGCCGGCACTACATGAACGATACTGTAACCGCGCGCCTTAAGCTCCTGCAGGATTCTAGGCAAGGCTGCGACCGTCCGCGCCTGGATATCATGCAGCAGCAATATGCCTCTGCCTTTTTGCTCAAGCCGCTTTATTGCCAGTTCGTAGACACGCGAGGCCGAGATATGCCGCCAGTCGTCGGCAAGAAAATCGGCGCTCCAGACCTCGATGCCACGGGAGGCGAGATAGTTCTCGACAGCGTCGGCGCGAAGCAGGCCGGGAATGCGGAAAAACGGCGCGGGCGCGTCACCTCCAAGGGCGGATGTGACCGATGCGATGCCATCGTCGATCTCCTGCTGGGCGCGCTCGACCGACATCCGGTTCATCGTCAGCGGATGATCCTCGCTGTGGGTGCCGATGGTATGGCCGGCGTCGCGCAGCTTACGGACGCCATCCGGATAGGCCTCGGCCATTCGGCCGATGGTGAAGAAAGTCGCCTTCACGCATTGGGCGGCTAGAATATCTAGAATTTGATTGCTGTTGCGCGGTAGCGGCCCGTCATCGAACGTCAGCACCACCTCATGATCACTGAGCGGCAGTGTTTCGGGATACTGCATGGTGCCGATACGGGGATGCGCCTTCGGATCGACCACCAGGACTCGCGAGGTACCGAGAGCGTCAGGATGGCCCGGGCAATCGCCGGCCAGGACCGTTCTCGGGGCGAGACAGAACAGTAAACCGAGAGAAAATACCATCCAAAGCCGTTTGTTAACGTCAACGCACAGATTACCGATCATGAAATACCGTCCCTAATCCTAAATTACCCGGGAAATTCGGCGCCGCAGCGTCGCTCAAGAGCGTCCTTCATACTGAATCCCATCCTAATGATTTCAGGATCACGGGACGCCGTCAAATGCAACTCCGGGACCCGTTGGCACCAGATCGACAACGCGATAGCCATTGTCACGCAGATGGCGCAAAAAGGCCGGCAGGATGGCCGCGGTTCGCGACTTCGTGTCGTGGAACAGGATGATCCCCTTGCGGGCGACATTGAGCCGGTTGATGATTAGCCTCAGTTCCTGTTGCGGTGTCATGGGATCCCAGTCGCTGGCCCACAGATCCGCGCCGAATACCACGAGGCCTCGGGATTGCACCAGCGCAAGGGTCGCGGGCGTCGATTCGAAGCCGGGAAAGCGAAAAAATGGCGTGCTGGGAGTCGATGCCGCGATCCCGTGAAGCGCCATCTCATCGGCGGCGATGCCCCGGTCGATTTCCTCGATAGCCTCGCTCGTGGGGATCCGCATCAGGCTGCGATGCGACCAGGTGTGATGCCCGATGGTGTGGCCCTCAGCCGCGATCCGCCGCACCAATTCCGGATGCTCCGAAGCCGGCTTGCCGATCAGGAAGAATGTGGCACGCACGCATTGTGCCGCCAGCGCCGCCAGCACGCGCGGCGTCGTTGATGGCCACGGGCCGTCGTCGAAAGTCAGCACGACCTCGTGATCCAGCAGTGGCAGCGTCTGCGGAAAGCTTTTTAGCCCAACCCGCGGCAGGGTCGCGGCATCGACGCTCATGATGCGCGAGGTGCCAAGCGTTCCCGCTCGCGGACAGTCGACTGCCGCGGCCGCCGTAGCTGAGGCGATGGTGGCGACAAGCGCCGTGGCCAGTGCGTTAACGAACTGACCAGCCTGCCTTTTCCGGCCCATTTTTAGCATTGCGCTTGGTCTTGCGTATTGGCTAATGCGTCAAGGGACAACTCAGACGAGCTGAGCAATTCTGTCAAACCGGCGAGGATCGGCATGGCCGAAGATATCGAGGTTGTTCAACCCGTCGATGCATCGGCTTCCGCTCATCTGCCGATGCGCGAACAGGACGGTGAGATTCGTCCTGAATATGTTGAAGCGATCTCGCGCGCGATCCACGCCGCCGATAGGCCATTGCTGTGCACGGTCGTAGCGGAACTTCACGAGGCCGATCTCGGCGATTTGATCGAGGCCCTCGAACCGGAGGACCGGGTCAGGCTCGTGGAGCTTACGGGCGCGGACTTCGACTTCTCGGCGCTCAACGAGGTCGACAATGCCGTCCGCGAGGAACTCCTTGAGGAACTCGAACCCGAGACGGTCGCCGACGGCGTCCGCGAGCTTCAATCCGACGATGCCGTCGAATTGCTGGAGACGCTGGACGCTGAGGACCAGGAGGAAATCCTCGATAAGCTGCCGCCATCCGAACGCGACGCGCTCGAACGCAGCCTGGAATATCCGGAAAATTCGGCCGGCCGGCGGATGCAGACCGAGTTCATCGCGGTGCCCCCGGAATGGAACGTGGGTCAGACCATCGACTATATGCACGACACGCCGAACTTGCCGGACCGCTTTTACGAAATCTACGCCGTTGACAAGATGCAGCATTGGCACGGCGCAGTGTCGCTGGACGCGCTGCTGCGATCGCGCAGGCTGGTGCCCCTGGCCGAGTTGATCGACGCGGACCGCCGTCGGGTCTCGGTCATGGATGACCAGGAAGAGGTGGCGCGGCTGTTCGGCAAGTATAATCTGGTGGCCGCGCCCGTCGTCGATACCGCGGGCCGTCTGGTTGGCGTCATCACCATCGACGACGTGGTCGACGTGATCGAGGAAGAGGCTGACGAAGACCTCAAGGCGCTGGGCGGCGTCACCAGTGACGAAGCGCTATCCGATGATGTCTGGACCATCGCGAAAGGCCGCTTCAACTGGTTATTGGTCAATCTGGCGACCGCCTTTCTCGCGTCGTCGGTGCTCGGTCTGTTCGAAGGGCAACTGCAAAAAATGGTGGCGTTGGCAGTGCTTGCACCGATCGTTGCCAGTCAGGGCGGTAATGCCGCGACCCAGACCATGACGGTCGCGGTGCGCGCGCTCGCCACCCGCGAGCTTGGATCGCATAACGCGCTGCGCGTGGTGATGCGCGAGGGGCTCGTTGGCCTGGTCAATGGTCTTGCATTTGCTATCATTACCGGCATCGCCGCGGTGATCTGGTTCAATATACCGGCGCTGGGCGTCGTGATCGGTCTGGCGATCGTCTGCAATTTGGTCGCCGGCGCGCTCGGCGGCATCCTGATTCCTATGGTGCTGGAAAGGGTGCGGGCCGACCCGGCCGTGGCGTCCGGAACGTTCGTGACCACGGTCACCGATGTGGTCGGCTTCTTTTCTTTTCTCGGCATTGCGACGCTGTGGTTCGGGTTGAACTAGCTCCGTGTGCACGCAGGCATCGTTAATCGGACCTTAACGCACGTCGCCGACGATCGCTGCGCGTGGAGGCGAAAATGCAGCGGTTGCGGCTCAAGTCCGACGGACGGATCGTGGAATTGCGAGACGGGCAGGAGGTTCCGTTGGTGACGGCCGGGACTGTTGCCCGGTCCGAGGACAAGGCAGGCTTGCTGGCGGTGCGCGATCTCCGCCGGCGCGCGCGGCTGACGCAGCGGCAATTTGCGACGAAGCTCGGCGTACCCGTTGATACCATTCGCAACTGGGAGCAGGGCAAACGCATGCCGCGGGGGCCGGCCCGCGCATTGCTCGCCGTGATTGCCCATGCCCCGGAAGTCGTGTTCGCGGCTTTGGCGAAGGTCTGACATCAGACCAGGCCCGATCGCGTGACTTGGTTTCGAAAAAGCGTCAATTCCGAAGGAATCGTGATTTCGAAAAAGTCTTGATAAGGCTTATTCTCGAAAACAGTACGGATTTCCCGCGGCCCTAGGTTGGCAGCGCAATGGCGACGGGACATAAGGGAGTTGGATTGTACGAGTGCTCGCAAATGCGATTCATCGAGGCCAACGGCGCCAAAATCCCAGCCATCGGGCTCGGTACCTGGGAGCTGCGCAGTCGAACCTGCGCGCGTCTGGTCGAGCAGGCCCTGAAACTCGGCTACCGCCATATCGACACCGCTCAAGTCTATGAGAACGAGCGCGAAGTCGGCGAAGGACTGCGCGCCTCTCGGGTGAGGCGCGACGATGTCTTCATCACGACCAAGATATGGACCACTCATTTTGCGCCCAACGATCTCGAGCGATCCACCAAGGACAGTCTGACGAAGCTGCGGCTTTCCGAAGTCGACTTGCTGCTGCTGCACTGGCCTAACCCACATGTACCCTTGGCTGAGACGTTGGGCGCGCTGGCCCATGCCCGAAAACTCGGGATGACCAGGCACATCGGCATTTCGAACTTCACCGTGGCGCTGCTCGATGAGGCCATCAGTTTGTGCCCGGAACCGCTGGTGTGCGACCAGGTCGAGTATCATCCCTATCTCGACCAGACCAAGGTCAAGGAAGCGTGCGCCCGGCACGGGCTGGCTCTGGTCGCCTACAGTCCGGTGGCGAAAGGCCGCATCAAGAACGATCAGACACTGGCGCGGATCGGACAGACATACAACAAGACCGCCGCCCAGGTTTGTCTGCGCTGGCTCGTGCAGCAGAATGTTGCTGCGATCCCCCGGACGTCCCGGCTCGAGCGGTTGTCGGAGAATATCGACATCTTCGACTTCGCGCTTTCCGACGAGGAAATGCGGGACATAGCCGGCATGGGAAGCCCCAAGGGTCGGTTGACCGATTTCGGCTTTGCGCCGAAATGGGATTGAGGCCTCCGCATTAGCCGCTATGCTGGCGGTCGGGGCGCATTGAATCTTGATCACGAGCAATGGAACTACGACAGGTCGTAAGCGCCGGCATCACGGCATCGGCAATTGCTCATCTGTCGGTACTGGTGCTGGTGATATTGCTCTCGGAGGTGCATCCCTTCGCTACGGTGACGGCTGAGCCGATCACGGTTGATCTTGTTTCGCCGGAGGAGCTAAAGCCGGCATTAGACCAGCAAGAGCCGCTTGCCATTCAAGAGCCGCTTACCATTCCAAAGATCACGCCTTTCGATTCCTTCAATCTTGGATCGCAATCGGCATCGTCTCCGCCTGCCGCTCCTGCGGCGGCCGCCCCGCCACCGGCGCAGCCACGGCAGCAGGCGGCGCCGACTACGCCCGGTTCCAACCGGCAACAGGCCGATGCCAGGTCGCAGCCGCCATCGCCACAACCTGCCTATACCCCACCCGAACCGGATCCGACCGTCAAATATCATGTGTTGCTTGGCTTGCCACCCGAGCTCCCTGTTGAGCCGCCGAGTAAATCCGATGACGGCGTTGAGGCCCCGGCGTCAAAGGCTGCTGACATTGGCGCCGGCATCAAAACGGAATTCCGACGTCATCTCAGGACCTGTTCAAAGCTGCCTGGATCGGTCGCACCTTCCGACGATGTCAGGATCAAGCTGCAAGTATTCATGACACCCGAAGGCAGGCTTGCAGCTGAGCCCAAAGGGCTCGAGGGCAATCATCCGTTGGATAAAGGGCCCGCGCTCATGCAAAGCGCCATTGCGGCCCTTCAGGCCTGCCAACCCTATACGATGTTGCCACCCCAGCGATACGGCGAATGGAAAGTGCTCGATCTGGTGTTCACGCCGCGGGATTTTGTCGGCGGCTGATGATGGGTTGAACGCGCGCCATCAGCCATGGTGGCATCAGATACGGAGGGTTATCTTAGCATGACGTTGAAGCTCGTGATCGGCAACAAGAACTATTCGTCGTGGTCGATGCGGCCGTGGCTGGCGTTGCGCGCCAACAATATCGCTTTCGAGGAGATTTTCATCCCGCTCTATACCGGCGACGCCGATAAGCAGCGGATCCTGAGCTTTACCCGTTCGGGCAAGGTGCCGGCGCTGATCGACGGCGACGTTACGGTCTGGGATTCGCTGTCCATTATCGAGTATGTCGCCGAGAGGTTTCCGCGAGCGCAGCTGTGGCCTATCGACCGGGCGGCGCGGGCGCATGCGCGTTCGATCTCGGCGGAGATGCATTCGGGCTTCCTGGCGCTGCGCAACGAGTGCGGCATGAACCTGCACCGCCCAGTCGGCGCCATCGCGCTGTCGGCGGATGCGCGCGCCAATATCGCCCGCATCCAGGAAATCTGGATCGAGTGCCGCGAGCGCTACGGCACGCTAGGGCCATTCCTGTTCGGATCCTTCAGCGCTGCGGACGCGATGTATGCGCCCGTGGTGCATCGCTTTCTGACCTATGCCATCGAGGTGGCGCCCCCGGCGCGCCAATTCATGGAGGCGATGATGTCCTTGCCGGCCTTCCAGGATTGGACCCGTGCCGGCATTGCCGAGACCATCGTCATCGAGAAATTCGAGACGCTGTGAGGCGGCCGTCGCTGAAGCCAAGCGGAGATTCCGTAGAGCTTCTCGCCGGCGACCCGATTGTTCGGCCGTGACAGGTGCTCTTTGTTTGAAGGCCTATCCATTGGTGGGACCTGAGATCTCCAAAGCCCTCTTCGCTCGCGCCTGATCGGATGATCCGGATCAAGTGAACGCGGGTTGATCCGTCAAAATCATCTCAGCTTCCCTTGGCGGTCCGGACGGCTAATTCGGCCTGACAAAGTCCGGTATCTGGAAACCGCTTATCGTGCGCGCGCGGAACCGATCGAACGGCATTTATGGTACTGAAAAATCTGCAAAATACGCACATTTGCCATGTCCGGAGGCGGCTGGTCAACGCCGCTGCCGCTGTGCTATATTTGCGTGGGGTTCTTTTTAGTCGGCCGTTGCTGCGGGACCGTAGGCGCGTCCGACGTTTTTGCGTGAGGGAGAGGGCGTTGAAACATAAATTCACCGTCGGAGAGAGCGTCTATTTTACTGCAAGCAATGTCGCGCGTCCGGCCGCCAGCGGCACCTATGAAGTGGTTCGGTTGCTTCCGACTGACGGCGATGATTGCCAGTACCGAATCAAAAGCTCGACCGAGGCTTTCGAACGGGTGGCCAAGGAAAGTCAGCTCGACATTTCCTGA
>Ga0182012_10002525_pt1 | contig 19735 bp, 13 predicted proteins | sample 612S2SmetaG_FD_120486 | JGI IMG/M metagenome (GOLD analysis project Ga0182012, IMG submission 120486) | Permafrost microbial communities from Stordalen Mire, Sweden - 612S2S metaG | ecosystem: Environmental > Terrestrial > Soil > Wetlands > Permafrost | place: Sweden: Stordalen | collected...
TGGCCGTGGAGCTGAACCGCGAGATCGTTCCGCGGGTGCAGTGGGCGGCAAGTGAGTTGCACGCGGGCGACCGGTTGGAGATCGTCCACTTTGTGGGCGGCGGGTAGCCGAAGGCGGCGCGCCTTGATGGACCGATAACCATGGACCTCTATCAGAAGATCCGCACGATTCCCACCAATCCCGGGGTCTACCTCTACAAGAATGCCGAGGGCGAGGTCATCTACGTCGGCAAGGCGAAGAACCTGCGGGCGCGGGTGCGCAGCTACTTTGGCGAAGGCGCGGCGGAAAACGCCAAAACGGGCAGCCTGCTGCGCGAAGCCGTGGACATTGAGTACATCGTGGTGGGCAACGAGCGCGAGGCTCTGGCCCTAGAGAACAACCTGATCAAGCAGAACCAGCCGCGCTACAACGTGCTGCTGCGCGACGACAAGACCTATCCCTACATCAAGCTGACGCCGGAGAAATTCCCGCGCGTGTATGTGACGCGCAAGATGAACAAGGACGGCGCCAGCTACTTTGGTCCGTATCTGCCATCGAGCCTGGCCTACCGCGTGCTGGACCTGATTCACCGCAGCTTTCAGTTGCCATCGTGCAGCATTGACATGACGCGCGACCACCCGCGCCCATGTCTGCAATACCACATCAAGCGCTGTCTGGGGCCGTGCGTGAAAGGCCTTGTGACCCCGGAGCGCTACGGCGAGGCGGTGAAAGATGCCCGGCTGCTGTTGGAAGGGCGCGGCGGTGAGTTGACCGCCAGCTTGCGCGAACGCATGGACGTGGCTGCCAGCGAGACGCGCTTCGAGGCTGCGGCACGCTATCGCGATCAGATTGTGACCATCGAGCAGCTGGGCGAAAAGCAGCGCATGGACCGCGCCCACGGCGACGACACCGACCTGATGGGTTATCACTACGAGAACCACCTGCTGGCCGTGAACCTCTTTCACATGCGCGAGGGTCGGGTGCTGGGCCGCCGCGAATATTTCTGGGAAGACCTGCCGGAGATGGAGGACGCGGAAGGCTTCCAGGTGGGTGAGTTCTTCAGCGCGCTGCTCAAGCAGCTTTACCTGGACGCGCATTACATTCCGCGCCAGATTGCCGTGCCGGTGGACTTTGACGATCGCGAGGCACTGGAGGATATTCTCAGCGAGCGGCGCGGGCATCGCGTGCACATTGAGGTGCCGCTGCGTGGAGAAAAGCGCGCGCTGATTGACTTTGCCGGCAGCAACGCCCGCCAGAGCTACGACCAGCGCTTCCGGGTGATGAAGCCCAAGCTGGAGGCCATGCGAGAGAACCTGCAGGAGACCTTTCTGCTGGCGGAGCCGCCGCGCAGAATCGAATGCTTCGACATCTCGCACATCCAGGGCACGGAGACCGTGGCCAGCATGGTGGTGTGGGAAGACGGCAAGATGAAGAAGTCCGACTATCGCAAGTTCCAGATCAAGACCGTGGAAGGCATTGACGACTTCAAGAGCATGTATGAAGTGGTGACGCGGCGCTATCGCCGGTTACAGGATGAGAAAAAGCCATTGCCCTCGCTGGTAATGATTGACGGCGGCATTGGGCAACTGCGGGCCGCGGCGCGCGCGCTCGAAGAGCTTGGCCTGGCGGCGCAGCCCGTGGCCTCAATCGCCAAGCGCGAAGAGTTGCTCTACCTGTACGGACATGAGGACGAGGCGATCCGCCTGGACCGGCACTCGCCGGTGCTGCTGCTGATCCAGCAGATTCGCGATGAGGCACACCGCTTTGCCATCACCTTCCACCGCAAGCGGCGGCAGATGAGAGACCGTTCGACCGAGTTGCGCGAGGTGCCGGGCATTGGCGAGACCACAACGCGGCGGCTGCTGCAACACTTTGGCTCGCTGCGGGCGGTGCAGCAGGCAGACCTGGCCGCCTTGGGCTCGGTGGTTACGAGCAAGCAGGCGCAGGCCATTCTGGATTTTTTCCACAAAGACGACGAGTAATATTTTGCGGCGCGGACTAGTGGGCTTCGGCGGCGGTGCGCGCGGCGGTGAGGCCGAATTGGATCGTTGAGTCGAGGTCCATGTGCGGCACCGGGCTTGCGCTGGCCGCCTGGTAGAGCATCACGGCCTGGTCGGGACGTTTGACCTTATTCATGGCGATGCGCGCCGCCGAAAGCAGTGCCATCAGCGAGCTGCGCTCCTGCGGATAAGCCTGCGCCAGCTCCTGGTATTCGCCAAGGGCGCGCTCGTACTCCTGCCGCTCCTCAAGGGCGTGGCAGAGCTTCAGCCAAAGATCCGAGGAGGGCAGGCCGCCGGAGTTGACCAGCGACTGGTAGTCCTCCAGCGCCTTCGGCAGGTCCTGCTGAACGAGATGCAGGGCGCAGAGCTTTTCCAAAGTGGCGGAGTGGCCGACAAGGTTCTGGGAGCGCCAGTTGAGCTCCTGGCGCAGTTGCAGAGAGCGCTCGGCGACGCCGTAGCGTGCGTCATAGCTGTCCAGTTCGGTCAGCGCGTGCTCGGTATTGCCTTGGTTTATGTGCTGCTGAATGTCATCCAGTTCAGAGTCGTGCAGCGGGTCGAGGTCGTCCTCGATGTTGCGGTTGATGGCGTGTTCGAGCCCGCTGAAGTGGATGGCCATGGCGGCGCAGGCTCCAAAGATGAAGCCTCCCACGTGAGCCATGTGGGCCACTCCGCTGCTGGTGCCAAAGACCGTGCCGTAGAAGATCTCCATGAGAAACCAGATGGGCAGCAGCCAGTAGGCGGCGGCGGTGAAGCGTTGCGGACGGAAGAAGCCCCAGAACCAGATCATCTGAATCTGGACATTGGGGAAGCGCACCAGGAATGCGCCCATCAGGGCGGCCACCGCACCGCTGGCGCCGAGCGTGGCTATATGGCTGCCGGGATTGAACCAGGCATGCACCTGCAGCGCAAAGATTCCGCCGAGGAGATAGACCACCAGGTAGAGCGGACGTCCCCAGGCTTCTTCCAGTACGATGCCGGCCAGCCAGAGGAACCACATGTTGCCGATGAGGTGCAGCCAGCCTCCATGCAGGAAGTTGGCCGTGATGTAGGAATACCAGGTGGGATTGGCGGGGACGAAGGTCCAGCGCTGGGTGAAGGAGGACGACTGCAACTCCTCGTACTTGGCGCAGAGCTGATCCATCTCCTGCTGCAGGACGAAGGGATCGTCAATCAGCCGCACGCGGGCGTCCCATGCATCCGCCAAAGGGCGCATGGAACTCTGCGCGGCGGTCCAGAAACTGGGATGGCGCTGTTTGATCTCGTCCACAAGTTGCACGCCCACGGGCGGCACGGTGAGTTCCGGATGCATGGCGGCCAGAAGGCGAATGTGCAGGCGGACCTCGGCCAGTTCCGGCGGCTCCTTTGCCACCGTGCCCATGGTGAGGAGGAAAGCCACGACATTGACGATGATGAGACCGATGGTGATGACCGGCCAGCGCCGGGCCGTCATGTTCTCATGACCAATCGGGATCAGCATGGGACGGACCTCAGCCGCAGTTGCTCTGGCTGAATTCTGCATGCAAGCCGCCCCGGTAGGCAACGCAGAAAATGGCCGGGAACCGCAGTACACAACAATCAGAAGTCACATCTCTGACGGGAATCCGGTAGGATGAATGTGTGAAAATTGGCCACAATTTTGTTGGGATGACGCAGTGCGGATGGCGGCCTGCCCTGCGCCGCACGGTGCGGCTGTGCATGCTGGCCGCGCTACTGGGCAGTGCGCTGAACGCCGCGGCGCTGCCCGCCACTGTCAAGGCACCGCAGAAGCCATCGCGAGCAAAAGCTCCGCGGGTAAAGACTCCGCAGGTGAAAGCACCTCGTCCGCTGCCGGTGCCTGCGCTGCCGGCCGATGCGCAATCATCCGATGAACAAAGCGCCACGCAGCCGGCCAAGGCAGCGGCCGTAAAGGCCGAAAAACAGAACACGCTCGAGCAGCGCATCCGCCAGGTGCTGGAACGGCCCCTGCTGCGCAATGCCAACAACGGAGTGATGGTCTACGACCAGACGGAGCAGAAGACACTGGTGGCCATCCACGAGGAGCAGCTCTTTACCTCCGGCTCCACGACAAAGCTGGTGACGCTGGGAGCGGCGCTGGCCTTGCTCGGCGAGGACTACCGCTTCCACACCAAAGTATTTCGAAACGGGCCTGTCACCGAGGATGGCACGCTGGAGGGCGACCTGGTGCTGGTGGCCGCTGGCGACCTGAACCTGAGCGGCCGCGTGCTGACCGGCGACCGCCTGGACTGGGAGGCGCGCGACCACGCCTACGCCGGCTCGCTGCCGGGCAAGAGCGTGGCCGGCGATCCGCTGCGCGTGATGAAGAAACTGGCGGCGGGCGTACTGATGAAAGGCATCTGGCGCGTGCGCGGACACATCCTGGTGGATGCCTCGCTCTTCCCTTCCACGCAGACCGAGCCGGCGACCCATACGATGATTTCTCCGGTGGTGCTGAACGACAATGTGATTGACGTGATTGCGACCTCCGCCGAACGGGAGGGTGGCGCGGTAAAGCTTGAGATGTCGCCCGAGGTTCCCAGTCTGCGGGTGATCAACCGCGTGCGCACCGGAAAGACCGACGCCACCCCCGACCTGCACTTTGATGAAGACACCGTGGAGGCCGATGGCAGCCACACCGTGGTGCTGGGCGGAGTTCTGCCGGCGGGACGTGAGCGCGCGCAGGCGGCCTACAAGGTGAAGGATCCGGTGCGCTACGCCGCCGAGGGATTCCGCGAGGCGCTGCACTGGGCGGGCATTGTTGTTGAGCCGCCGGTGGAAGAGAGTCTGCCGGCGTGGGTGCCGGAAGATGTACCGGACGGAGACGCGACGGGCGGGGTTACGAATAACGTTACGAATAACGTCGCGAATAACGACGCGCAGAACAATGCGCAGAACGGCGCGCAGCACACGGAAGCGCGCAGCCGTGGCCCTCACCATGATGAGGAGTTTCCGCAGACCAGCGAATTGGTGGAGCACGTTTCGCCGCCGCTGGCGGAAGAGGTGCGGCTGACCTTGAAGGTAAGCCAGAACCTGCACGCGGCCACCATGCCTTACCTGATCGGCTGTATCGCAGGCCACTCCGCTGCTGGAAGTGTCGGTGGCGATGCCGCGCAGCGCGGACTTCTGCTGGCGAGGCGCTGGCTGCAAAAGGCGGGACTGGAGCCGGAAAAGGTCTCGCAACTGGATGGCGAGGGCGGCGTGGGATCCGCTTTTTCGCCAAAATTCATGGTGCGCTATCTGGACTTCATGAGCCACCAGCCCTACGGCAAGACCTTTGCCGCGGCCTTGCCCGTGCTGGGGCGCGATGGCACTCTGGCCGAGGTGATGAGCGACTCTGCCGCGGCCGGACATGTGCGGGCCAAGACCGGATCGTATGTGGTGGCAAACAACCTGGGCGGCGGAGTGATGCTGCTGGGCAAAGGACTGGCGGGTTACATTGATGCCGCCAACGGACACCGGTTGATCTTCGCCGTCTTCGTAAATAACCTGGCCCTGCGCGACATGCAGGAAGTGGGCAAGGTGGGCGAAACCCTGGCGGAGATCAGCGCGCTGGCCTGGCAGTATGCTCCGCCGGTGGCCACGGCGACAAAACCTGCTCCCGTGGCATTGAAGGCGGCGACAAAACCCACGGCTAAAGGCTCCACGGCGGCACGTGCGCCCGTAAAAGGCACTCCCGCAAAAAACCCCGCAAAGAAAAGCACAACGCAGCCGGTGACGAAAAAACCTGCGCACAAAGCACTGGCGGCCACGCCGGACTAAGTTTTATTCATTACAAGAAACAAACTAGGTAAGTGATTGGTGCTCCATGGCCTGCTGCGCCAGGTGCAGCGCGCCGACGTAAGACTCCTGCGCGCTGAGGCGGACCTTGACCTCCGGACGGTCACTCCGCACGACGTTGCCAAAGACCTGGCGGATGCGGGCGCAGTTGGCGAAGACGCCGCCACTGAGAACGATCTCAACCGGCCCCGGCGAAATCCAGAGACGGCGCACGACTATCTGTGCGGCCCGCGCCAAGCGGGTTCCGGCGGAGGTCAGCACCTCGGAGGCCAGCGGGTCACCCTGTAACTGGGCTTGCATCACGATGGGAAAAAGCTCACTGAAGTTGGGAATGGAATCGCGGTTGCACTCCTGTACAAGTTGCTCGCGGGTGGCGATGCGCCAGTGGTCCATGATGGCCGTGATGAGCGAACTGCTGCGCCCCATGTCGAGCGCCTGGAGGACCTCGACGAGGGCGCGCTGACCGATCCAGTGGCCGCTGCCCTCGTCGCTGACGAAGCGTCCCCAGCCACCGGCGCGCGCAAACTCGCCACGCTCGTTGCGGCCGAAGGCGACGGAGCCGGTGCCGGAGATGCAGATAACACCAGGCGAGCCCCGGAACTCGGATTCCAGCGCGATGAGCGTATCGCCCACAACCCGTAGATTGGTGCGTGGCAGAAGGGTGGCCAAAATGCTGGTGATGGCCTCGGCCATCTGCGGAGAGGCAGCCCCGGCGACTCCGGCGCAGGCGCTGGAAACGTCATTGGCCGTGGCGTTGGCCTGGCGGAGTGCGCCTTCGATGGCTTCGGTGAGCGCGGCCCGGGCTTGATCGGCGGGGACGCTGTTGAGGTTGCATCCAGCTGCGGTGTGAGTGCCCAACACGGAGCCTGCACGCGCGACCGCCGCCGTGGTTTTGCTGCCGCCGCCGTCAATTCCCAGTACCAGGGACACAACTACCTCTACTTTGTCCTGCAAGAAGGCCTATTGTGGAAGAATACAAGAGAATCCAGCACGGAGCCATCCCCAGAACGGGGGATGACGCCAACAGCGCCTTGCATGTTTTGGGAAGGGTCACACCGGATGACAGAGAAGCACGCGGCTCATGAATTGCCGCGCAGCCTGAACGCCTGGCACGCCATCAGCATCGTAGTGGGAACCATCATCGGCAGCGGAATCTTCCTGGTGCCGGCGGAGATGATGCAGGCGGTGGGCTCGGCCGGGATGGTGTACGCCGTGTGGATCGCCGGCGGCGTGCTGTCATTTTTTGGCGCGCTCACCTATGCCGAGTTGGGCAGCATGAAGCCCGCGGCGGGCGGCGAGTACGTCTTCATTCGCGACGCCTACGGCAGCCTGGGCGGCTTCCTCTATGCATGGACGTGGTTCATCATCGCCAAGCCCGCCAGCATGGCCACGGTGGCCATGGGGACCGTACGCGTGCTGGGCGGGCTGAAGGGCATGGAATGGACGTCGCGCGTGGCGCTGCACCTATGGCTGCCCCTGAGCTGGGGACAGGTGGTGGCCATCGCGCTGTGCGTGGCCATCAGCGCCCTGAATTACGCGGGCGTGCGCCGCGCGGGCAACTTCCAGTTGTTCTTCACCGGGTTGAAGGTTGCGCTGGTGCTGGTGATTGCCGCAGCCTGCTTTGCCTGGAGCGGCGGGAGTTGGAGCCATTTCTCCGGCGTGGCCACGGGAGCCAAGGGCGGAGTGGCCGGCTTTATGGCCGCGCTGGTAGCGGCCCTGTGGGCCTACGACGGATGGAACGACCTGAACATGGTGGCCGGCGAGGTTCGCCAGCCGGAGAAGACCATTCCGCGAGCGTTGATTACAGGCGTGGCCGTGGTGGCCGCGCTCTACATGCTGATGAACGCCGCCGTGCAGTACGTGCTGCCGGCCTCGGCGGTGGCCGCCAGTGGACACGCCGCGGCAGACGCCATGCTGTTGGCCGCCGGAGCTGGATGGGTGTCCCTGGTGGTGGCCTGCATGGCTCTGAGCATGTTGGCGACCTTGAATGGCACGGTGATGAGCGGCGCGCGCATCCCCTACGCCGCGGCACGCGACGGGCTGCTGTGGCACGCATTGGCCAAGGTGCATCCGCGCTACGGGACCCCGGCGGCGGCCATCGTGGTGCAGTGCGTCATGGCGTCGGCCCTGCTGTGCGTCTCGGGACGCTTCCGCGAGTTGTTCTCGCTGGCCATCTTCGCCGAGTGGTTGTTCTACATGATTGCCGCCAGCGCAATTTTTGTCTTTCGCCGTCGCGAGCCGCAGGCCGCCAGGCCCTACCGCGTGTGGGGATTCCCGGTGGTGCCGGCCGTCTTCGTGCTGGTTTCTGCCCTGTTGCTGTACTACACCTTCCTCGATAATCTGCGGCTCTCGCTGGGTGGAGTGGTGGTGATCCTGGCCGGGCTGCCGGTCTATGCGTACTTTGCACGCAAGAGAAAGGCCCGCGCGGGCGAGCCTCTGTAGAACCATTCGCCGGCGGAATTTGGCCGTTGACCTCTACACGGCGGCGTGGTGCGCGGCCGTGATCTTCTCGTAGATCTTCATGTATTCACGGGCAGCCACTACCCAACTGAAATCGCGCTTCATGCCGTTCATCATGAGCTGGCGCCACTCCGATTTCACCTGGAAGACATTGAGCGCGGTCTGCACGCTGGTGAGCAGGGCCTCCGGCGTGTACTCGCGGAACTTGAAGCCCGTTCCGGTGCCGCTGCGCGCATCCCAAGGCTCGATGGTGTCGTCCAGGCCTCCGGTGGCGCGCACGATGGGCACGGTGCCGTAGCGCAGCGAGTAAATCTGGTTGAGGCCACAGGGCTCGTATCGCGAGGGCATGAGGAACATGTCGGAGCCGGCCTCGACCTTGTGCGCCATCACGTTGTCGTATCCGAAGCGGGCGGCAAAGCGCCCGGGATACTGGCGGACGAGGCGGCGGAAGAGATCCTCGTACGTCTTGTCTCCGCTGCCCAGCACGCAGACGCGCACATCCTCATGGGCCAGGCGGTCTGCGGCCAAGGCGATCAGGTCAAATCCCTTTTGCGCGGCAAAGCGGCTGACGATGCCAATGACCGGGGCGGTGGTCTCCGGATCGAGCGCAAAGCTCTTGAGCAGGTCGCGGCGGCAATCCTGCTTGCCGGCCAGCGTTTTGGAAGAATAACGCTCGGCGATGTTGCGGTCGCGCGAAGGATCCCACTCGTCGTAGTCCACCCCGTTCAGGATGCCGGAGACGGTGCTGCTGCGGCCGCGCAGCACGCCCTCCAGTCCGAAGCCGTACTCGGAGGTCTGAATCTCATGGGCGTAGCGGCGGCTGACCGTGGTGATGTAATCGGAGAAGACGAGCGCGCCCTTGAGGAAGTTGACCTTGCCGAAGAACTCCAGCTTGCTGATGGTGAACAAATCCCACGGCAGCATGAGCAGCGGCAGGGTGTCCGGAGGGAAGACTCCCTGGTAGCCGATGTTGTGGATGGTGAAGACCGTGGGGACGCCGCTGAGCGAGGGGTCCTCCTCGTAGAGCGAGCGCAGAAGGACGGGGATCAGCGCGCTCTGCCAGTCGTGGCAATGGAAGACGTCTGGCACGCCGAGAATCTTGCTGGCCTCCAGCACGGCGCGGCAGTAAAGGGCGTAACGCTCGGGATTATCCGTGTAATCGCCCAAGGGTGTGCCATAGAGCGCATCGCGATCAAAGTAAGGGGGATAATCTATAAAGTAGTACTGCACGCCCTGGTGCAGACCGCCATCCACGACCGAACAGAAGCGGTAACGGTCATCAAAGGGAATGGTGATACTGGCAATGACCGTGGAAGCGTGCGGCAAAAGCGTCTGCCGGTAGAAGGGCAGGTACACTGTTGCCTGGTGTCCGAGTTGGGCGACGGCACGCGGCAGGGCTCCGACGACATCGGCCAGACCGCCGGTCTTGGAATAGGGAACGCACTCGGACGCGGCAAAGACAATATGCACGAAACCTCCGCGGAGGACGTCTACGGAAAACGGCGTCCTGGCGGGAGGCAAAAGCGAAGGCCACCCGCGCAAGGGTGAAGTGTAACGGGCAACGGAAAGGTGGTCAACGGTGGCGAAGGAAGCGGGCGAACAAAAGGTAGCGGCGAGGAAGCCAAAACTGGGACAGAACTTCCTGGTGGATGAGGGCGCCATGCAATCCATCGTGGATGCGCTGGGCGACATCAGCGAGGCGACAGTAGTGGAGATCGGCCCGGGACGGGCGGCCATTACCGCTCTGCTGGCACGCCGCGCCGCCCGCCTGATCGCCATTGAGGTGGACCGTGTGCTGGCCGCGCAATTGCGCATGAAGTTCGCCACCCAGCCCAATGTGGACGTGCTGGAGGCGGACATCCTGCAGGTGGACCTTGGCACCGTTCTGGGCGCCACGCCGGGCCCCTTGCGCGACCTGCGCCCCACGGGCCGGCACAAGGCCCAGGTGGTGGGCAACCTGCCTTACTACATCACGTCAGACATCCTGCTCAAGCTCTTTGCCGCCTCCGAGCGCATCGAACAGATTGTGGTGATGGTGCAGAAGGAGGTGGCCGACCGCGTGGCCGCCCATCCGGGCACGCGCGACTACGGTTTGCTGTCGGCGACGGCGCAGATGTACGGCGAGGTGACAAAGCTCTTCGAACTGGGGCCGGCCGCGTTTGATCCCCCACCGGATGTGCGCTCGGCGGTCTTCCGCATGAGGATGCATCCTCGCTTTGCCGAGCTCGATGTGGATGAGAAGGGCTTTCTGAATTTCCTGAAAGTGTTGTTCGCGCAGAAGCGGAAGACGGTTTCCAATAACCTGAAAACGGCTTACGATAAGGCCGCCGTCGCCGAGGCGCTGAAGGCTGCGGAAGTCGTACCCACGGCGCGCGCCGAGACCCTGCCGCTGGAAGCCATGGCGCGGCTCTATCGTGCCATCCGGCCGCAGGCAAAGTAAGCAGAGGAAGACCACTATGACACAGGTTCGCGAGCCGGCCGTGGCCGGACAGTTTTATCCCGGCAAGCCGGCGGAGTTGCGCCACGAGGTGGAGGAGTTTCTCTCGGCAGGCAGCGCGAAAGCTTCCGCGAAAACTGGTACTCCCACTTCGAAGCTGCATGCTCTCGGCATCATCGCTCCCCACGCGGGCTACGTGTACAGCGGCGCGGTGGCCGGCGCGGTGTATGCGCGCATCGAAGTTCCGCGGCGGGTGATCGTCCTGTGCCCCAACCACACCGGCCTCGGCGAGGCGCTCAGCATCACGAGCACGGGCAGCTATCGCACGCCGCTGGGAGAAATCCCGTTGGATGATGCGATGGGTGCGGATCTGAAGGCCGGATTCCCCCTGTTGCGCGAGGACGCACTGGCGCAGCAGCGCGAGCATGCCGTCGAGGTGCAGCTCCCCTTTTTGCAGATGGCGCAGCCGGATCTGACCTTTGTGCCGATCACCGTGGGCACCGGGCAATTTGAGGTGCTGGCCGCGCTGGGTCTGGTGTTGGCCAAATCCATTGCCGCCTGCGCTGAGCCGGTTTTGATTGTGGCCAGCAGCGACATGAACCACTACGAAGGCGACGACGAGACCCGCGTAAAAGACGCACTGGCCATTGAGCAGGTGTTGCAGTTGCAACCCAGGGGCCTCTACCAGACGGTGCGCAGCCAGAGCATTTCCATGTGTGGCGTTGGCCCGGCGGTGGCCATGCTGACAGCCGTTCTCAAACTGGGTGCACACAAGGCGGAACTGATACAGTACGCCACCAGCGGCGACGTGAGCGGCGACCGCGAGCACGTAGTGGGTTACGCCGGCATCGCAGTAGTGTAGTTCTAATTTTTCCGGAAAACTTCAGCGGTGGGTGATTCCCTGCCTTGCCAGGGTGGCGGCGGCATGGATGTGGCAGATGGCGATGGCAAGGGCGTCGGCGGCATCAAAGGGCTTGGGCAGTTCGTCGAGTTTGAGCAGTCGCGACACCATCAACTGGACCTGGTGCTTTTCCGCCAGGCCGTAGCCGACGACGGCGCTCTTGACCGCCAGGGGCGCGTAGGCCACAACGCTCAGGCCCTGCTGCGCGGCGGCCATCATGGCCACTCCGCGCACGTGTCCCAACTTCAATGCGCTCTTGGCGTTCACCGAGTAGAAGACGTCTTCGATGGCGACCACCTGCGGGCGATGCAACACCATCTGCTCGGTCAGCCCGTCGAACACGGTCTTCAGGCGCAACTCCAGAGCCAGCTTCGGCGACATATGGATGGCGCCCGAGGTCAGGCAGGTGAGCGTGTGGCCGTCGCCTTCCACCACGCCATAGCCCGTGTATTCACCGCCGCAGTCCACGCCCAGCACTCGCATGAATAGGAGTGTAGACCATCCCGGGCCGTGGCGGCAGCCTGGATGACCTTGCGAGGCCATCGGGATCCCTCTTGTGGAACGATTGGGTCTGCCTGTGCATAAAGTTTTGTGAGTCTGTCTCCAGGACGGCCTAAGCTTGCTATTCTTGAAGGCAACCTGGAGGGTCACCTCCGCACTGGCCGTCTGGATTTCTCACTTTTCAGTTCGTCTGCTGCACGAGTTCTTCGTTGTTCCTGGAGAGACGATGGATACCTGTTTCCGGCGCATCTGCCTGATTGCCCTGCTGGCTCTGCCGGCCATGCTGGTGGCGGCTGAATCTGCTCCGCTCAGCGACCGCGTGGTGGCCTACCAGATTGAGGGCCGCTACGACGCCAAGACGCACACCTTGGACGCCACCGAGTTGCTGACCTACACGAACAAGACCGGCGTCATGTTGGACAAGTTCCCCTTCCACCTCTACCTCAACGCCTTCCAGCCGAAGAGTACCTGGATGACCGAGTCCCATCGCGCGGGTCAGCGCGACACGAGCACGGATGGCAAGTGGGAAGACAAGCACTTCGGCTCGAACGAGGTGAAGTCCTTGGAGGTGGTGGGCCAGGGCGACCTGACAAAACAGATCAAGTTCATCTCACCCGACGATGGCAACCGGGACGACCGCACGGTCTTTGAGGTGCCGCTGGCCAAGCCCCTGGCACCGGGTGAGAGCGTGCAGTTCAAGATTCACTTCGTCGCCAAGTTTCCGGAGGTGGTGGCGCGCACCGGCTACAAGCGCGACTTCCTGATGGCTGGGCAATGGTTCCCCAAGGTGGGAGTCTTCTGGCATGGCGCATGGAACTGCCATCAGTTCCACGCCAGCACTGAGTTTTTTGCCGACTTCGGCACCTTCGACGTGAAGCTGACGCTGCCCAAGGGGTGGAACGTGGGCGCCACCGGATTGCCCACCGGACAGAAAGACAATGGCAACGGCACGGAGACCCTCAGCTTCCACGCCGAGGATGTGCATGACTTCGCCTGGACAGCCGATCCCACGACGAAGGTCGTCGAGGACTCCATCACTCTGCGCGGACACACCGTGAAGATCCGCATGTTGATGCAGCCCGGACACATGGACAGCGCGCCGCGCTACATGTCGGCACTCAAGGGCACCATGCGCAAGTTCGACGAGTGGATTGGTGAGTATCCATATCCGCAGATTACGGTGGTGGACCCTCCGCACGGAGGCGGGGGAGCGGGTGGCATGGAGTATCCCACGCTGATTACGGCGGACACCAGCTGGTGGATGCCCAAGGCGTTGCTGGAACCGGAGCTGGTGACCGAGCACGAGTTCGGCCACCAGTACTGGTACGGCATGGTGGCCACCAACGAATTTGAAAACGCGTGGATGGATGAGGGCATTAACAGTTACAGCGAGGCCAAGGTGATGGATGCGCTGTACGGCAAAACCACCTCGACACTGAACTCGCGGCTGGCAACCCTGGGCGAACGCGGCAGCTACATGCTGGAGTACAGCGGCTCGGCCGACAGAGATCCGCTCTCGCGCCCGGCATGGCTGTTCATTGATAACAGATCCTATGCGGGCATCACCTATGGCAAGACGGCACTGTCGCTGCTGACGCTGGAGAGCATTGTGGGCGAGCAGCAGGTTCTGCATGGGCTGCACGTGTACTTTGAGCGTTACAAGTTCCAGCATCCCAAGCCGGAAGAGTTCACGGCCACCATGAACGAGGCCATTGGACAGAACCTGGACTGGTACTGGCAGCAGGCGATCTACGGCACGCAGGTGCTAGATGACCGCATTCTGCGCGCTGACAGCCAGCGCCTGGACTGGTGGGAGAAGAAGGACGAGAAGAAAGGCACCACCATCTACCACACCGAGGTGTGGGTGCATCGCCGCGGCACCTTCGACCTGCCCGTAACGCTGGAGGCGAAGTTCGACGACGGCAGCAAGCTGCGCGAAACGTGGGACGGCCGAGACCGCTGGAACAAGTTCACGTGGGACCGCAAGGCCAAGCTGGTGGGCGCCGAGATTGATCCCGACCACGGCCACGTGCTGGATCGCAATCCGTTCAACAACAGCTTTGTGGTGAAGTCCGACGGGCGTGCCACCGGCAAGCTGGCCGGCTACTGGACGTTGCTGCTGCAATGGGCCGAACAGGCCCTGAGCTGGCTGGCCTAGGAGATGACGACAATGAGTGGAAGCGTTCGCAGTTCTGCCGGATTGGTTTGGCGTCATCAGCGGATTTTATGGTGGATTTTCCTGGTCAACCTGGCGCTGGCCTACCTGGGCTCTCTCCCGGCGAGGGCAGTGCTGCATAGCGTACTGGACCACAGTCTGGAGTCGGCCAAGCTGGTGACGGGCTTTGACGTGGGTGCCTTCGGCGCCCTCCTGATGCAGCCTGAGGTGAACTTCGATATCATGGCGCCTTCGCTGCTGTTCTCCGCCGTGGTGTTCTTCTTCTACCTGCTGCTGCTGGATGGCGGCATCTACAGCGTGTACCTGGAAGACCGCAAGCTGAGCCGTGGCGAGTTCTTTCTGAGCGCGGGGCTGTACTTTTGGCGGATGTTCCGCCTCGCCTTGTACTCCCTGCCCTTCTTCGCCATCGCCATCGGAGTCAATGGCGGCATCGCTGTTCTCAGCGGCAAACTCAGCACCGAGGCCCCGCGGGAGGCGTTGGGCTTCTGGGTGGGCATCGGCGGACGGGTGCTCTTTCTGTTGATGGCGCTGTTCGTGCGCGCGTGGTTCGACCTGGCGCAGGCCCGCGTGGTGTTCGACAACGAGCGCAAGGTGCTGCGCACGGTGGGCCGCAGTTGGCTGTTGCTGCTGCGCTCCGGCGGACTCTACCTGCGCTATTTGGGCATTGCGCTTACCAGCATGGCTGTGTTCGCGGTGGGCATCGCACTGTGGGTCTATGTTCCGCACCACGACACCATTGGCAGCTTCGTTGTGCTGGAAGTTGTGACGGTCTTCCTGCTGGCCACGCGGCTGTGGATGAAGGCCACCAGCGCGCGCTGGGTTTCCCTGCTGCCGCTGGAGTTCGTGGCGGTGTCCGTGACTGAGGTGATCGAGCCGGTCGCACCGGAGGCTCCTGCTGAGACCATCGCAGAGCCGCCAACGGCGGAGGGTGCAGAGCCTTCCCCTCAGGAATAGCGCGAGGCAAAACAACCAAGCCCGGGGCTTCGGCTCCGGGCTTTGCTTTTGCAGAGGCATCGAATTTCGCGCTGCAGGTGTACGTTCTTTGCCCGGCTCTTCGCGGACACCTATGCAAGGAACGCTTCGGCCTCCGTGAACTACTTCGCCTTCGCCGAAGGCGCGCAGTCTTCCATGTCACCCTGAATCTTGCGCACCGCGTGCGGCACAGCCTCCCAGATCGCAGCCAGGTTTTCTACGGCCGCCCCCGGGCTGCCCGGCAGGTTCAGCACCAGCGAGCGGCCACGCACGCCGCAAACGGCGCGGGAGAGCACGGCACGAGGCGTTTTGCGCAGGCTGGCCGCGCGCATCGCCTCGGCAAAACCCGGGATAACGCGGTCGAGCACCATGGCGGTCGCATCCGGCGTCACGTCACGCGGACTCAGGCCGGTGCCGCCGGTGGTCAGCACCAGGTCAGCCACACCGTCGTCGCACCAGCGACGCAGGAGGGCTTCGATCTCCACCTGTTCGTCGGCGATGATCGCGCGCTCCACGACCGTCGTGTCATGCGCGGAGAGCCAGTCGGCCAGCGCCGGACCGCTCTCGTCCACGCGCTCGCCGCGCGAGCCGCGATCGCTTACCGTCAGGATTGCCGCGCGCAGTGTCATGGGGTCACTCCCTTTGTCTCGGGTTCAACCACCGCCCGATCATCCGCCGACGCCGCCGCGCTGGCCTCGTCGTGCGCCGTGTCGCCGGCATTCGTCGCGACCTCTGCGGGGAGCAGATTCTCCAGGCAGTAACCGGCATGGACGGCCTCGACCGTGGCGTCGGCGACGATTGCCGCAATCGCTTCTGCCGACGCGCGCAGGGCTGTCGCCTCGGGCTTCGCGCTCACAGCAAGCTGCGCCATGGCACACAGAGAGGGCAACTGCAGCCACCACAACAGCTCCTCATAGCCTTCCTGAACGAAGTACGAGCGGCCCTCCGCCTCATGCGCGCCGGTCAGCCAGCGAACATCCGGGTCCTGCCAGATGGCGCGCGTCAGCAGAGGACTGGAAGTTTCCACCACTTCCGCATCCACTTCTTCCTCCGCATTCTTCGCCACGGAGGGCTCGGCCTTGCCCACGCCCTTCGCAGGGGATGGCGGCTTCGCGGAACTGTCTTCACCGGCGAATGCGCCGGCCTCCACCAGCAGAGCCACCTTAACGCGCGCTGCCACGCGCCACGGCTCTTCGCCTTCAAAGCCGAGCGCAGCCAGCGCCTGGCCCAGCGGCTGGCGCAGATGCAGCTCATCGAAGACTCGCAGTGCAGTCACTCGCAGTGCAGTAATTGCCGAATGCGCAGAATCCACGGACTCCGCCAAGGTTTCCAGGGCGACCCATGCCAGCACGGGTCCCCACAGCGCGGTGGCCGTCAGTTGCGGACTCCGACTGGGCAGCACGCGGCGCGCGGCAGCCGTCCACGGAGTGGCAAAATAGGTCTCCACCGCGGGCAGACCGAGCACGGCGCGCAGATGCCGGCAGAAATTTTCCTTCAGTGCTGCTGGATTCTGCGGCTTCGAAGAATTGTCACCCGGGCGACTGCCCAGGAAGTTCTGCGCCTCGGCGAGCAGCGGACGGCAGCGCGACCAGGCGCGCTCTAAGAAGTCTGCGCGCAGAATCTCGAGTTCTTTCTGCTTTGCCGCGCCGGTGGCCGTGCGGGAGAGTTCCGCTGCCTGACGCACCAGCGCCGGCTCCAGCAGATGACAGAGTGCCCTGTGCACGGGCTGCAGCTCAAAGGCCAGCAGCGCCTCGTCGAGATCGGCCACGCCGCGCCCACCCAGGTGATCACAGAGTGCGTCCCAGGGCTTCTCGTCGCTGGCACGCAGCTCGCGCCAATCAAGCAGGACGTGGCACTGGTAGGCGTGCAGCTCCACGGTCAGGCCCTGCTCTGCCAACTGCACCGAGCGCCGCAGATAGTGTAGCCCGCTCATGCCGTCGCGGAAGGCGATGACCACGGAAGGATCCGGATTCAGCAGCAGTCCCTCGCGCAGGCGGCGCTGGCGGAGCTGGCCGCCGGCGCCCTTGTCGGCAAAGGCCGCGGACCAGTCCACGGTGCCGCGCGTGTGCCCGTAGTGATTGTGGTAGAGCACCAGCGCGCGCTCTTCTCCAGCGCGGTTGGAATAGGCGAAAACGTTCTCGTCCACCGCACCATCTTCACGGAAAAAGTCATATAGCAGGAAGTTGGCGCTCTCCGCAAACAGATAACGCTTGTGCAGCAGCGGCGCCAACTGGCGCTCGTGGCGCTCCACCAGCCAGTGGTCGGCATCTTCCTGATGGCGCGGCCAGCGGTACTCCATGCCGTACTTTTCGGTGAAGCCCTCGATCTGTCCATGACCAAACATCGGCAAGCCAGGCAAGGTGGACATGACGGCCGCAACACCAAAGCCCTTGTCGCCGGTGCCGAACTGATCCACCGCCGTACGCTCGTCCGGGTTGCTCATGAAGTTGACGTAGCGTTTCAGAATGTCAGGGTCGAACTCGATGGTGTTCTTGATCACCGAGCGGTACTTGGCGTTCTCCTCGTCGCGCATCATATTCATGAAGGCCGAGTTGTAAACGCGATGCATGCCGAGAGTGCGGACGAAGTAGCCCTCCATCAGCCAGAAGGCCTCGGCCAGCAACAGCGTGCCGGGAACCTCGGCGGCGACGCGATCCACCACCTCGCGCCAGAACTCCTGCGGCATGATCTCACTGAACTGCTGCGTGGTCATGCCGAATTCGGCGCGCGACGGGATGGCTCCGCTGCTGCCGGGGTTGGGAAACCAGAGCCGCTGGAAGTGGCGCTTTGCCAGGGTCATGGCGGCGTCAAAGCGAATGACCGGGAAGAGACGCGCCACGTGCAGGATGGTCTGGATGACCTGCTCGCGCACCGCCGGATTCAGGTAGTCGAGCTGCGCCGTGTCGTTCCAAGGGAAGCTGGTGCCGTCGTTGCCGTGATAGACGTAGCGCAAGTCTCCGGTGCGGCGGTCGCGGCGCTCAAAGACCACGGCCGCGTCCGTCTGGTCATAGTAGTGGCGCTCAATGCGAATCTCGACGTGCGGATCGGCGGAAAGGTCCGGGCCACTGAAATCGTAAGCCGGGTAAGGCTTGTCCGGACGCGAAATGAACCAGTCGGGATGCTCGGCCACCCAGGGCGAGTCAATGCCCATGTGGTTGGGCACCATGTCACTGGCCAGGCGGATGCCGCGATGGAAGCAGCGGTCACGCAGGCGTATGTATGCTTCTTCGCCACCCAGGTCGTCGGCAATGCGGTAGTCAAAGAGCGAATAGGCGCTGGCCACGGCGTCGTGATTGCCACAGAGCTGCTTGATGGTCTTCGAGGCGCGGCTGCGCTCCCAGATGCCGATCAGCCACAGCGAGTTCATGCCGCGGCGGGCCAGGTCGTCGAGCTCTTCATCCGGCACCTGGTCGAGCTTGTCAATGTGCCGCGCGTATTTACGGGAGAGTTGCGCCAGCCACACGTAGGTGCTCTTGGCGATAAGCACCGCGGTCGGCATCCAGGCCTGGTCGGCGCTAAAGCGCTCGTACTCGTGCGCGGGATCACCGAAGACGGGAACATCGGAGTGCGAGGACATTCCCGGCCACTGCTGGGTTCCCTGCTCGCGGCGGCGGCGTGCGGCTTCCTCGGCGGCGCGGGCGGCTTCGGCGCGGGCTGCGGCCTCGCTCTCGGCGTCCGCGGGATGAAAGCGCATCCAGATGGCCAGCTCTTCTTCGCGCAGGATGTCTCCGGCGATGAGCAGGTAGCGGTCGAGATCGCTGCCAAGAAGGGTCTTCCAGCGGGCGCGGATGAGGGTGAGCTGCTCACTGAGCGAGCCCGGAGCGGCCTCGGCCGGCGCGCGCAGCAGGTCGTACAGATTGACCGGCGCGGCGCCCTCGATCGGAATCAGCGGGCGGGTGGCAAAATACGACGGCAGTTGCAAGGCAACCTTGCGATAAGCCGTCTGCGCGGCCAGCTCGCTGTCCTCAAATAGCTCGGCAAAGGGCCGGAAGGCCGTGTTGCGATTGGCCATCCAGAGCAGGACCATCTCTTCCATGGCGGCCGCGCGGTGTGCGATGCCATTGGTAGAGCCCTTCAGCCATTCCTGCGGCGTCTGGCGGCTGGCATAGACGGTTGAGCCGGGAAAGTGCTGCACGAAGGCCAGCAGCAGCTTGTCCATCTCGCGCTCGCCGATCTTTTCGGCAAAAAAGCCGAGCGCATCGGTCATCACCGTTGGGTCGTACTGCTTACGATAACGGGCGATGACGGCGTGGCTGGCCTCATCAATCAGGCCCATGGCGTACAGTGCGCCGGCGTTGACCGCACGCTCCGGATGGTTGCGCGCGTCGCGCACCTGGTTCATGCGGTAGGCCAGCTCGCGCGCCGCCGTGACGCTGGCGAACACCACGTTGCCATTAAAAGAGAAGAGCGTCTCGGCAAACCGGTAGCGATCGCGTACCGCCCGCGAGATGTGAAATTCCATCATAAGGAGTGCTTCCCGGGCGAGGCCCGAATCACCATGATGCCAGATGCGCCGCGATTCGGCATCCCGGCAA
>Ga0182012_10002528_pt1 | contig 19718 bp, 18 predicted proteins | sample 612S2SmetaG_FD_120486 | JGI IMG/M metagenome (GOLD analysis project Ga0182012, IMG submission 120486) | Permafrost microbial communities from Stordalen Mire, Sweden - 612S2S metaG | ecosystem: Environmental > Terrestrial > Soil > Wetlands > Permafrost | place: Sweden: Stordalen | collected...
CGCCAGGTGGAGCTGATCCAGCCGAGCGTGATCTGCACGCTGGGCAACTTCTCAACGAAGCTGCTTCGCGGTGATCCCACCGGCATCACCCAGCTGCACGGGCGCCCGGAGATACTCCTGCTGGGCGCACGCGCGGTGCGCCTCTACCCGATCTACCACCCCGCCGCGGCGCTGTACACGCCGCGAATGCTGCAGACGCTGCGCGAGGATTTCCAGAGGTTGCCGGCACTGCTCGCGCAGGGCGCCCCGCCACAGCCCGAACCGGTTCAGGCCCCACTCGAGCTGCCCCCGCGCGAGCCTGAACCCGAGCAGCGCCCGCCGGTCGCTCAGGAGCTCCCGCCGGCGGACCAGCTCGGCCTGTTCTAGCTGCCGTCCAGTCGTGAGCGGCGCGGGAAAATCCCTGCAAAGCAGGGGGTTTACGGAGTGCAACCGAACAATTGCGGGACAGGTCCTAAAGTCGCCCGCGACAGCGGCCGATGATGAACATGTCTCCATCCCTCCAGGAGTAACCGACCGGCCCGCGCCCCATTCTCCCGCGGGCCGGTCATCTTTAACGGCGCAGGTGCGCTGCGGCGAGGCTCTAGAGTCTGGCGGTGGCCTCGCGCAGCATCGAAACCGCCGGCCCCCAGGAGACCGAATCGCTGGGGGCGCAGCTGGCGCGCCTGCTGCGCCGCGGGGACCTGGTGCTGATCCGCGGCGAGCTCGGCAGCGGCAAGACCACCCTGGTGCGCGGCGCGGCGCGCGAGCTCGGCGTCACCGGCCCGGTGACCAGCCCCACGTTCAGCATCGGGCACCGTTACGAGGCTCCTCGGGTTACCGTGAGCCACCTGGACCTGTATCGCCTGGAGGCCCTGCAGGACGAGGAGCCGGACCTGCTGGAGGACTATCTGGGTGACGGTCGCATCGCGTTCGTGGAGTGGCCGCCGGAGGCGGCACGCGAGCTTCAGGGCGCGCGCATGCGGGTGACGCTCAACCATCGAGGCGGCGACAGGCGCCTGATCGAGGTTGAGGAGATGGCCGCCGGCGGGAAGGATGGGCAGGAGCGATGATCATCCTGGGCATCGACACGGCCACCTCTGCCACCGCCGTGGCGCTGGCGGCGGGCGAGGGCGCGGCGGCGCGCGAACTGCGGGACGACCCCGCTCCGGGGGCACACCCCGGGCATGCGACGCGGCTGCTGGCGATGGCCGACGAGCTGCTGCGCGCCGAGGGCGTGAGCTGGCGCGAGGTGCAGCGGATCGCTGTGGGCCTGGGCCCGGGCGCGTTCACCGGACTGAGGGTCGGAGCGGCCACCGCTCGCTCGCTCGCGCAATCTCTGGGCGCCGAGCTGGTGGGTGTCTCGAGCGCGCTCGCGCTGGCGCACGGAGCGCTCGTTGCCGGTGCGCCGGCCGCACTCGGCGGCCCTGGCACAGGCGCGCCCGATCGCCTGCTCGCGGTGATCGACGCCCGCCGCGGCGAGGTGTTCGCCGCGGCGTATGAGCTGGGCGCGCGCGAGGGGCTGGTCGAGCTGGCAGCGCCCGCGCCCCTTCCCCCGCAGCAGCTCGCGGCGATGCTGGCGCGGCTGGGCCCGCACGACGGGCACGAGTCCGGCCAGGCGCCCGCGGCGCGCGCGCCTGCCGGCGCGGGTGCGCATGCGAGCGTGGGGGGCTGGCTGGCGGTGGGCGACGGCGCGCTCGCCTATGAGTCGCAGGTGCTCGCCGCGGGAGCGCAGCCGGCGCCGCGCTCCTCGCCGCTTCACCGGATCGCCGCCGCCTCGATCTGCGCGCTGGGGGCGCTTGCTCAGGCGGGCACGGCGCTGGAGCAGGTGCTCCCGGACTACCGCAGGCGCCCGGATGCGGAGCTCGCGCTGGAGGCGGCCGCGGCGGGGGGGAGCGCGCGGTGAGCGAGCGCTCGGTGTCGCAGAGCCCCGCCGGGACTGGCCCGGGCACCGAGATCCGCCGTCTGGGCTACCCGGACCTGCCGCAGGTGATCGGCATCGAGCGTCGCGTGTTTCCCACGCCGTGGTCGCTTGCGATGTTCGTGCTGGAGATGTCCAAGCAGACCGGCATCTGCCTGGCTGCGGTCTCGCAGGGGCGCCTTGCGGGATACCTGATCTGCTCGCGCTACGAGACGGTGTGGCATGTGATGAACGTGGCGGTGGACCTGGCGCACCAGCGCAGCGGCGTCGCCTCGGCGCTGCTGGGCGAGCTGTATGCGCGCGTGGGCGATGAGCGCGCGCGCTACACGCTCGAGGTCAGGCGCTCCAACGCCGTGGCCATCCACCTGTACGAGCGCGAAGGATTCCGCGCGGCGGGGATGCGCCGGCGCTACTACCAGGACAACGGCGAGGACGCGCTCGTGATGTGGCGCACGCCCGCCACGCTGCGGGGCTCGCTGGACGACGTGCCGAACCCGGGGCCCGTATGAGCGACTGCACCCGGTCAGGCGGGCCCCCGCTGTGAGCATCCTGGCGCTGGAGACCAGCTGCGATGACACCTGCGCTGCCGTGGTGAGCTTCGACGGCGAGGTGCGCTCCAACGTCATCTCCTCCCAGCGCGCGCACGAGCGCTTCGGCGGGGTGGTGCCGGAGATCGCCTCGCGCCACCACCTTGAGCTGGTCAACGCGGTGGTGGACGCGGCGCTCTCGGAGGCCGGCACGGCCCTGGATGACGTGGAGCTGGTGGCGGCCACGCAGGGACCCGGCCTGGTGGGCGCGCTGCTGGTGGGCCTCTCGAGCGCCAAGGCGCTCGCGGGCGCGCGGGAGCTGCCGTTCGCCGCGGTCGACCACCTGCAGGGCCACGTGGCTGCCAACTTCCTGCTCGGCCCCGATGGTGAGCCGGCGCTCGAGCCGCCGTTCGTCTGTCTGATCGCAAGCGGCGGCCACACGCTGCTGGCGATGGTGGAGAGCCATGACGGCTACACCGTGCTGGGCCGCACGCTGGATGACGCGGCGGGCGAGGCGTTCGACAAGGGCGCGCGGATGCTGGGGCTGGGATATCCGGGCGGCGCCGCCCTGGAGGCGCTGGCGCGCGGCGGCGATGAGGAGGCGTTCACGTTCCCTGGGTCCGCGGCGCAGACGGCGCGCGGCGGGCGGGGCCCGGACAGGCACGCGTTCGCTGACGGCCTGGACTTCTCCTTCGCGGGCGTGAAGACCGCGCTGCTGTACAGGCTGCGCGAGCTGGGGCCGCAGGCTGCCGCGGAGCGCGCCGGCGACCTGGCGGCCTCCTACCAGGCGGCGATCGTGGAGAGCCTGGTCTCGCGCGCGCGCCGGGCGATGGAGCGCAGCGGGGTGCACCGGCTGGCGGTGGGCGGCGGCGTTGCCGCCAACGGCGAGCTGCGCGCGCGGCTGGCGGCGCTGGATGGCGAGGTGCACGTGCCGCCCAGGGTGCTGTGCACCGACAACGCCGCCATGATCGCAAGCGCCGCGCGCTTCACCGCGCCGATCGCCTACCCCGGATACCTGAGCCTGGACGCCTACGCCACCGGCGAGCGCCCGCTCGCGGCGGCCGCGGGCTGAGGGCGATGGCCATGCGCGCCGACACACCGACGCCCATGATCACCGTCTACTCGAAGCCCGGCTGCCACCTGTGCGAGGAGGCCATGAGCTCGCTGCGCGCGCTGCAGGCAGAGCTCGGCTTCAGCCTGCGCGAGCTGGACATCACCGCCGATGAGCGGCTGCACCGCGACTACTTCGAGCGCATACCCGTGGTGCTCATCGACGGCGAGGAGCTCTGCGAACACTTCCTGGCCGAGCCGCAGCTGCGCGAGCGTCTAGAGTCACGCCGATGAGCTACGGCGAGCGCAGCACGGCTTCGGCGCAGGGCAACGCGGGCGGCGCAACCGCCTCCGCGGAGCGCCTGTCGCTCGGCGTGGCAGCGCGCCTTTCGCGCTACCTGCAGGTGCTCACGCAGGCCAAGAAGATGGGCAAGGAGACGATCTCCTCGCAGGAGCTCTCCGACTACACACACGTCAACTCCACACAGATCCGGCGCGATCTGTCCGGGTTCGGCAAGTTCGGCAAGCGCGGTGTGGGCTACAACGTGGAGGCGCTGGTCTCGCAGATCCGCAAGATCCTGCGCACCGCCGGCCAGCACAACATCGCGCTGATCGGCGCGGGCCACCTGGGAAAGGCGATCGCTTCCTCGGACATCTTCGCCGACCACGGCTTTCGCGTGGTCGCGATCTTCGACTCCGATGAGGCGAAGGTGGGGAGCAGCGTGGGCAGCCAGGCCGTGCGCCACATCTCCGACCTGAGCCGGGTGGTGGAGGAGGAGGACATCGTGGTGGGGGTGCTGGCGGTGCCCAACACCGCCGCGCAGCAGCTGGCCGACGAGCTGGTCGGCTCGGGCGTGAAGATCATCTTCAACTACTCGGAGTCGCTGCTGGACGTGCCTCCGGAGGTGACCGTCCACACCTCCAGTCCCGCGGTCGATCTGCTCTACGCGCTGTACTTCTATTTGACATGAGCTCATCCCCGGGGCGGGGCGCGTCACACTTTGGAGCGCGCCCCGGGTGTCAGGGCCAAGCGAGAACCGTCTCTGAGCCATGAACATCACGGACCTAGACCGAGCGGAGGAGACCTTTGCCGATTCGTCCGATCTGACGGTCGGCGTGGAGGAGGAGTTCTCGATCCTGGACCCTCGCAGCCTGGACATGGTCCCCAGGTTCGAGCAGCTTCGCGACGCGGCGCGCGAGGACCCGGTGCTGCGCGAGGCCGTGGCCGGTGAGCTGATCTCCTCCGAGATCGAGATCATCTCCGGCGCGGGCTCTGACATTCACGACGCGCTTGCCCGCCAGCGCGACCGCCGCGCGCGCCTGTTCGCGCTGGCGGGCGCCCACGGCGTGGCGCTCGGCGCCACCGGCACGCACCCGTGGGCGGACTATCGCGAGCAGCCGATCATCGACACGGAGCACTACCGGCGGGTGGAGGACGGGCTGAAATACGTGGCGTGGCGCAACAACACGTTCAGCCTGCACGTGCACCTGGGAGTGCGGGGCATCGATCGCGCTGTGCGTGTCTGTGACCGCCTGCGCGGGGTGCTGCCGCTGCTGCTTGCCATCTCGGCCAATTCACCGTTCCTGGACGGACGCGACAGCGGGCTGCACTCAGCGCGCACGCAGAGCTTCACCAAGAGCTTTCCGCGCTGCGGCATCCCCGACGTGTTCGGCGGCTGGCAGGCATACAGGGACTACATCGAGTTCCTGCTGCACACGGCGTCGATCGTGGAGTTCACGCAGGTGTGGTGGTCGATTCGCCCCCACTTCAGCTTCGGCACGGTGGAGGTGCGCATCTGCGACGTGCAGGCCAGCGCACATGAGTCCGACGCGCTGGCCGCGCTGATGGCGGCGTGCGTGGCGCAGGCGGCTCGCGACGAGGATGAGGGCGTGCCGGCGCAGGACATGCCGCGGCGTCTGATCGAGGAGAACTTCTGGCGGGCCATCCGCTTCGGCCTGGACGGGCGCCTGATCGATCTGGCGCAGGCGCGCGAGTACCCGGCCAGGGACAGCATCGAGCGCCTGCTCGCCTGGACGGCGCCGGTGCGCGCGGAGATGGGCGTGGAGCCGGCGTTCCCCGAGCGAAACGGCGCTCAGCGCCAGCGCACGGCGATCGAGGCCGGCGCAAGCCGCGAGGAGGCGTTCGCGGCGGCGGTGAACGAGACCAGGGAGACCTACTCACAGGAGGTGAAGGTATGAGCGCGGACATCCCGGGGCAGCCCGGAGCGGCGCAGCCCTTCGGAGCCGGCGGCGGGCAGGCGCCCAGCGAGGAGGAACTGCGCGCCGCCTATGAAGCGGAGCTTGCGCGCATCACGGCCACGGACGTGATCGCCCAGACGGCGGTCTCGCTGCTGAACCTGGCAGCGCAGCGCCTGCGACCCGCTCCGCGCGCGGGCGCCGAAGCGGCCGGGCCGGCGTCGCAGACGGGCGAGGAGGGAGTGGACCTCGAGCAGGTGCGCGACGCGATCGACGCCACCAGGGCGATGCTGGACATACTCGAGCGGCGCATACCGCAGGAGGTGCGCCCGCTGCGCGATGCGCTCTCACAGCTGCAGATGGCCTACGCGGCGGCTGTCAGGAGCGCGGGAGGCGAGCAGAGCGAAGCGGGCACGGCGCCGGCCGGCGCCGGCGCGGGGGCGGGCGCCGGGGGGAGCGCCTCGGAGACCGCGGGCCACGGCTCGGCGCCCGGGGCTCCCGCGGAGCCCGGTGGCTCGCCCGGCGAGCGGCCCGGCGGGGCGGGTGCGGGTGCCGGGGAGGGCAAGGAGCCGGGGCCCGGTCCGGCGGAGTCCAGCGGCAGGCTCTGGGTGCCGGGCCGCTGAGCGTGCGCGCCCATGTGGGCCACTGGCCCGCACGAACAGGGCGCGCACGATAGACTGCGGCCGCGTTTGCACCGGGTAGACGCTCGCGCTGAGCGAACCGGGCGTCAATCGTGCGCGCGAACATCCTCGCGCGGCACGCAAAATAAGACCGCGGAGGATTTCTGTTGAGCAGCTTTCTGACGAACCATGGGGTCGTCGTCGCCCTCGTATGCGCCGCATGTGCTGTGGCCTACGGCCTGCTGACCACGCGCGCCCTGCTGGCCCTGTCGCCGGGCAACGAGCGCATGCAGTCGATCTCAGGGGCCGTTCAACAGGGCGCTCGCGCCTACCTGAACCGCCAGTACACGACCATCGCAGGGGTGGGCGTGGTGCTGTTCGTGCTGCTGATCTTCGTGCAGAACATCGCGGTGGCGGGCGGCTTTGCGATTGGCGGAATCCTGTCCGGTTCCACCGGCTACATCGGCATGAACGTGTCGGTGCGCGCCAACGCGCGTGTCGCGGAGGCGGCCAAGGGCGGTGTCACGCCCGCGCTGCAGGTGGCCTTCCGCGGCGGCGCGATCACCGGCCTGCTGGTGGTGGGCCTGGCGCTGCTCGGCGTCTCCGGCTACTACGGGGCGCTCACGGCGATCTTCAACGACAGCCCCAAGACCACCGTTGACGCGCTGGTGGGCCTCGGCTTCGGCGGCTCGCTGATCTCCGTGTTCGCGAGGCTGGGCGGCGGAATCTTCACGAAGGCCGCCGACGTGGGCGCGGACCTGGTCGGAAAGGTCGAGGCGGGGATCCCGGAGGACGACCCCCGCAACCCTGCCACGATCGCGGACAACGTGGGCGACAACGTGGGCGACTGCGCGGGGATGGCGGCCGACCTGTTCGAGACCTACGCGGTGACCGCGGTCGCGGTGATCCTGCTGGGCGTGCTGACCTTCCACGAGGCCACCCGCGTGGCGCTCTACCCGCTGGTGATCGGGGGCGCCGCGATCATCGCCTCGATCATCGGCACGTTCGCGGTCCGCTCGAAGTCGGGCAACGTCGAGCGCGCGCTGCTGCAGGGCCTGATCGTCTCGGGCATCCTGGCGGCGGCGGCGTTCGCGCCGATCACCTACTGGCTGATGCGCGACCTCACGTTCAAGGTCGTGGGCAGCTCGGTCAACACCCCGAAATGGTGGCACCTGTACCTGTGCTCGCTGATCGGGATCGCGGTCACGGCACTGCTGTTCGGGATCACCGAATACTACACCTCGACCCGTTTCTCACCGGTCAAGAAGACGGCCAAAGCGTCCATCACCGGCCACGCCACCAACATCATCCAGGGGTTCGGCTCGGGCCTGCAGGCGACCGCGCTGCCGGCGCTGGTGATCGTGCTCGGCATCCTCGGCGCCTGGAAGCTCGCGGGCGGAGGCGTGACGGGCATCTACGGCATCGGCGTGGCGGTCATGGGCCTGCTGTCGCTGACGGGGCTGATCGTCGCACTCGACGCATTCGGCCCGATCACCGACAACGCGGGCGGCATCGCCGAGATGGCCGACCTGCCGGAGGAGGTGCGCAAAGTCACCGATCGCCTGGACGCCGTCGGCAACACCACCAAGGCCGTCACCAAGGGCTACGCGATCGGCTCGGCCGTGCTCGCGGCGGTGGTGCTGTTCGCGGGATTCCAGAAAGAACTCGAAACCAAGCTGGGCCACGCGATCTCGTTCGGCATCAACGAACCGCCTGTGCTGATCGGCCTGATCGTGGGAGGCCTGATGGTGTGCCTGTTCGCGTCGCTGTCGATCGAGGCGGTGGGCCGCGCGGGCGGCGCGGTGGTGGAGGAGGTGCGCCGCCAGTTCCGCGAGCACCCCGGGATCATGGACTACACCGAAGAGCCCGACTACGCCACGTGCGTGGACATCGTCACCAAGACGGCGCAGCGGGAGATGATCCTGCCCTCGCTGCTGCCGATCGGGCTGACGCTGATCGTTGGCCTGATCGACCAGCAGGCTCTGGGCGGCCTGCTGATCGGCGTGATCGTCGTGGGCTTCTTCTTCGCGGTGCTGATGACCGCGGGCGGTGGCGCCTGGGACAACGCCAAGAAGCTCATCGAGGACGGCGCGTTCGGCGGCAAGGGCTCGGATGCTCACGCCGCGTCGGTGACGGGCGACACGGTGGGCGATCCGTTCAAGGACACCGCCGGCCCTGCGATCAACCCGATGATCAAGGTGGCGAACATCGTTGCCATCCTGATCATCCCGATCATCACCTGAGGGCGAGCGGCCCGCGGCCCGTGCCCGTGCGACGCGCGGGCGCCGGCCGGGGCCTGGGCGGCGCGCGCCGGCGCGCGCGACGTAAGCTCAGTGGCAGATGAACGGGCGAAAGGCGCACCGCATGGGGACGTTGGTGTTCTCGCTGGCGATGGTGGTGATCGGCGTGGCGCTGATCGTTCAGGCGTTTCTCGCGCAGGGCGGCGTGAGCTCCTCAAGGTTGCTGCTGGGTGTGCTGTTCATGGCCGCCGGATGCGGCCGCGGCTGGGTTGAGCGCAGGCGCAGCGGCGGCGCGTCGTGAGCGCCAACGGCCCCATCGGGCCCGAGACGCCGGGCGGGCGCCACCGCGACCGCGCCGCGGCCGACCACGAGCGCGGGACAGCTGAGCTTGCTGCGCGCTCGCGCGTGATGCTGCGGCGCAGCCTGGGCTCGCCGGTGCTGTTCACGGTGGTGTACTCCTCGCTGGGCAGCGCCCTTTACTTCTCGCTGGGCGCCATCGCGGGGCACGCGCTGGGGCTGACTCCGCTGGTGTTCCTGGTGGCGGCGCTGCTGTTCACGCTGACCGCCATGACCTACGTGGAGGGCGCCTCCCTGCACCAGGACCGCGGCGGCTCGACGGTGTTCGCGCGCTACGCGTTCAACGAGCTCGTGAGCTTCGTGGCGGGCTGGGCGATCCTGCTGGACTACGTGATCCTGATCGCTGTCACGGCGTACTCGGCCACGCAGTACGTTCGCGTGTTCTGGCACCCCCTGGGCAACTACGGCGAGGCGCTGGGCCTGCTGCTGGCGTTCATCGCGCTGGTGGTGCTCTCCAACATCCGCGGCTTCAGTCACAGGCGCGCACGCCGGGTGGGGTTCCTGCTGGCGGGGGACATCGCGCTGCAGGCGTTCATCGTGGTGCTGGGCCTGGCGCTGTTCTTCACGCCGCACAAGCTGCTGAACCCGATCCACCTGGGCAGCGCGCCCAAGTGGTCGGATCTGGTGTTCGCGCTGACGATCGCGGCGATCTCCTTCACGAGCCTGGAGTCCGCGTCGGGTCTCTCGGGCGAAGTGCGCATCGGGCGCGACGGGCTGCGGCGCCTGGTGTGGAGCACCACCGCCACGGTGGTGTTCCTGTACGTGGGCATCGCGCTCGTGGCCGTCACGGCGCTGCCGGTGGTGCACGGGCACACCGAACTCGCGGGCCGCTACCTGGACGCGCCGATGGTGGGGGTGGTGCGCAACGTGCACCCGCATTGGCTGGAGGTGGCGCTCAAATACCTGGTGGGGGCGCTCGCGGCGGTGACGCTGCTGGCGGCCGCCAACTCGGCGATGCTGGGTCTCTCGCGGCTTGCGTACTCGCTGTCCACCAACCGCCAGATACCAAGCGGGCTGGGGCGCCTGCACCCGGTGCGTGGCACCCCTTACGTGCTGATCGCCATGGCCGGGATGATCTCCGCCGCGCTGGCTGCGACGGAGGATCTGGACTTCCTGGTGGGCATCTACGCGTTCGGCGCGATGCTGGCGTTCACGATCGCGCACCTGTCGATCGTGCGCCTGCGCTACAGCGAGCCCGCGCGCGACCGTCCCTACCGCGTGCCGCTGTCGGTGTCCTATCGCGGCGGCAGCCTGCCGCTGCCGGCGGTGTTCGGCGCGGTCGTCTCGGCGGCGGGATGGGTGGCGGTGATGGTGGTGCATCAGCCCGCCCGCTACGTGGGGCTCGGATGGATGGTCCTGGGCCTGCTGCTCTACGTGGTCTACCGCCGCGCCGATGAGACCTCGCTGCTGCGCCGCGTCACGGTCTCGCCGAAGGTGCTGAGCGCCGAGCACACGCCCGAGCGCGACTACGGCTCGATCCTGGTGGCGCTCTCGGGCGGTGAGCTGGACGATGACATCGTGCAGACGGCCGCGCTGCTGGTCTCGGGCGAGCAGACCGACGAGGCCGCCATCGACGCAGCCACGATCGAGGCCCTTTGGGTGTTCGTGATCCCGATGTCGCTGCCGCTTGACGCCAGCCTGCCCGACGTGCAGATCAAGCACGCCAGGGAGGTGCTGGCGCGCGCCAAGGCGGTGGGGGAGGAGTACACGGGAGTGCAGGTGGCCACCGCCACGGTGCGCACGCGCCGAGCGGGCTATGCGATCGTGGAGGAGGCCCGCAGGCGCGGCGTGGAGGCGATCGTGCTGGCCGCCGAAGAGCCCTCCTTGATCCGGGGAGGCACGCGTCTGGGCGGCGTTGGCGCGGCGCGCGAGAGCCTGACGGGAGACGTGATCAAGTACGTGGTCAGCAAGGCCGGCTGCCGCGTGATCGTGACCGCCCCCGCATCCCGCGACTCGCGCGTCGAGCAGGCACGCCGTGGCCAGCGCGCGGGCGCGCCCATCGTCTAACCTGCGGCCTATGCGGATTTCCCCAGTGGCATGTTCGTACTGATCGTGGGCGCCGGCAGGGTCGGCTCGGCCCTTGCCAAGTCCGCGCTGGCTGCCGGGCACGAAGTGTCCGTGCTCGACCAAGACCCGCTCTCGCACGAGCGCCTGGATGCCGGGCAGAGCACCACCTGGGAGGAGTCAAGCGGCCAGTTCACGGTGGGCACTGCGCTCGAGACCGATGCGCTGATTCAGGCGGGCATCGAGCGCGCAGACGTGTTCATCGCCTCCACCGCCGGGGACAACACCAACCTGGTGATCGCGCAGATAGCGCAGAAGCGCTTCGGCGTCGAGAAGGCCGTGGTCCGCGTGATGGACCCCGCGCGCGCTGACTGGTACGGCGAGCAGGGCCTGCACACGATCTCTCCCACCAAGCACGCCATCCAGATGTTCGAGAGCGCGCTGGCCGCGGACTAGAGGTGGGCGCATGTACGTGATCATCGCCGGCGGCGGCAAGGTGGGACGCAACCTCGCCAGGGAGCTCATGAGCAAGGACCACGAGGTCACGCTGATCGAGTCGCGCCGCTCCGGCTACCTTGCGCTGGAGGAAGAGTTCGAGCACGCGGTGCAGTACGGCGACGCGACGGAGCTGTGGGTGCTGGAGCGCGCGGGCATCCAGCGCGCGGACCTGGTGATCGCGGTGACGGGCGATGACGAGGACAACATCCTGGTCTGCCAGGTGGCCAAGGAGAAGTACCTGTGCGACAGGATCATCGCGCGCGTGAACAACCCGCGCAACCACGACCACTTCCGCCTCTTGGGAATCCAGCCGGCGGTGTCGGCCACCGACCTGATCCTGCGCCTGATCGAGCACGAGGTGCCGCGCTACGGACTGGTGCACCTGCTGGCGCTGGAAGAGGAGCGCCTCGAGATCATCGAGCTGGAGGTCGCGCAGGGAGCGCCGGTGGTGGGGGAGAAGGTCTCCGACGTGGCGCTGCCCGAGGGCAGCCTGATCATCTCGGTGCTGCGCGGCGGCTCGGGCTTCGTGCCCAAGCCGGACACCGTGATCGAAGAGGGCGACGAGGTGCTGCTGGTGCTGGACCCGGGCCTCGAGATGGCCATCACCGGCCTGTTCGCCGCCAACGGCCAGCCCGCCGCGCTCTGACGGCGTCCCCGGCCGGCCGTCCAGGGCCTTCCCGCCGCGGCGCCCACCGCGCACGCAGGCCGCGCTCCGGCCGATCACTGCCGCAGCCACCGCGCGCACGGGCGCCCTCGCGCGGGCACTGAACCGTCGGGGCATTGGGTATCCTGTGCGCCGAACACTGTCCGGGATAGTCCAATTGGCAGTGACGCCCGGTTCTGGTCCGGGAGATTGGGGTTCGAGTCCCTGTCCCGGAGTGAGCTTGCGCCCCGTGATTGCGGGGAGCTTGGTCTCTTGCATTGCAGGCGCGGCTTCGCGCTCGGAGGCAGCTCGCGCGACGATCGGGCCCCGGCGCGCGGGCCGGGGACAAGCACGGGCGTTCCGCCGACCGATCCTCTATGTTGCGTCTCGGAGACGGATTACCACCGTCCTTCCAGCCACCATTCCCCTAGAAGCCGCCCCGCGAGGGGCGGCTTCGACGGCTGTGGGACCGGATCGCGGCGCTCCCTGGGCCTGTCCTGGCATTCGGGGCTCTGTCTGGACGCCGGCGCCACCTATCGTGGCCAGTTGGAAAGCTCTCCCGTGAGATGCAATCTCGGCGTAGCGGACTGAGCATCGAGCTGTCGGGGCCGTCATCTACACTCGCCCGCATCTTGCGGCCCGCGGAAAAGGAGTCAGCGTGACACGGATACGACGGCTCGTGCAGGTCGCGGCCATTGCGGCTACGTCCGCCGCCTGCTTGGCGATGGCGCCGTCCGGTGCGCTGGCCTCGGCGAACATCAGCGGGACTTGGAACTGCTGTGGTGAAGGCGGCGCGGCCGCGCAGGACTTCCAGATCACCGACAGCGGCGGGTCGCTGAGCGGCCACGGCCTGGAGCCGGGCGGCTCCTCATTCGCGGTGATCACGGGCAGCGTGAGCGGCAGCAGCGTCACGATCGTCACGACCTATGAAGCGAGCTTCGACGCCGGCTACGTGGCGACGTTCACCGGCACGGTGGCGGCGAGCGGCACCAGCATGTCCGGCAGCTGGCAGAGCAACGCGGGCCAGTCGGGCACGTGGACCGCGACGCTGTCCGGATCGCCGGCGACGCCTGAACCGGAACCCTCGAAGGAACCGACGAAGAAGCGTAAGAAGGCGGCGAGCTTCACGGCGGTGTCCTGCTACATCTCGGTGACAGCGCCGAACACGTCCACATGCACAGCGCAGGTCGCGGGATACGGGGCGGCGCAGTTGGTCTCACCGACGGGCGCGGTCACCTTCACGGCCACGCACGGCACCATCGGCAGCGGCTGCACGTTGCAGCCAACGGCCGGCTCTCCGGGCATCTCCAGCTGCACGGTCTCCTACCTGCCGGCGCCCGGCCTGGCGGCGGGGGTGCTGCCGGGCGTCAGGGCGCACTACTCCGGCGACTCGAACTATCCGGGCTCGAGCGGCGAAACCAGCCTGACCCCGCAGTCCGTTGCGATCGACGGCGGTGAAGGCATCGACCAGGCCGCCCCGGAACCGGACGGTGCCAGCAGCGAGGGCATCCCCGTCGACCTCACCAACACGAATGCCTTCGCGGTGAGCGCCGACGCCCAGCTGACCGTCTCGGGCTACCCGCAGGTGGCCAACACGAGCTCCGTCGCGCCGCTGGCGCTGACGGCGCGCACGCAGGTGATCGGCCGGGCGGCATACAGGCTCGCCCCGCTGCAGACGCTGGCAGCCAAGGTGAAGCTCTCAAGGGGCGCACTGAAGCTGCTCAAGCGCCGCAAGAAGCTGAACGCGGTGCTGGTGATCACGACCAAGGGCAAGGGCAGGACCAGGACTGTGCGCCAGAAGCTGGTGATCACCGAGCCCTGAAGGGGCAGCAGCGCCGCCGGCTCGCTTCAGGCTGCCGCCTGCGAGGTCCAGTCCCTGTAGAGGTCGAAGTAGCGGCCCTCCGCGGCGAGCAGCTCATCGTGGGTGCCCTGCTCGACTATGTGGCCGTGCTCGAGCACCACTATGCGCCCGGCCTGGCGGATGGTGGAGAGACGGTGGGCGATCACGAACGAGGTGCGCCCCGCCAGCAGCCGGCGCATGGCCGCTTCGATGCGCCCCTCGGTGTGCAGGTCCACGTTGCTGGTCGCCTCGTCCAGGATCAGGATGCGGGGGTCGGCGATCAGCGCGCGGGCGAAGGCGATCAGCTGGCGCTGCCCCGCCGAGAGCTGTGCGCCGCGCTCGCCCACCTCCGTGTCGAATCCCTTGGGCAGCTCGGCGATGAAGTCCGCGGCGCCCACCGCGGTGGCGGCCGCGCGCACCTGCTCCTCGTCCGCTCCCGGTTTGCCGAAGGCGATGTTCTCGCGCACCGTCCCGGAGAACAGGAACGCCTCCTGGGGCACGATGCCCATCTGCGAGCGCAGCGAGCGGCTGGAGACCTCGCGCAGATCGTGCCCGTCGACGAGCACGCGGCCTCTGGTTGGATCGTAGAAGCGCGCGGCGAGCTTGGCCATCGTTGACTTGCCCGCGCCGGTTGCGCCCACGAGCGCGATGGTCTGACCGGCCGGCACATCCAGATCGATGTTCTCCAGCGCCAGAACCTCCCGGGGCTCGGCGTCCGGCGCCCCAACGCCGCCGTTGCCGCCGGTCACACCGTTGCCGGCGCCGCTGCCGGCACGGGCGCCGCCGCGGGCGCGCTTGCGGGGACGGTAGGCGAAGGACACATCCTCGAAGCGCACCGCGCCGCGGATCGGGCCTAGATCCGGCGCTCCGGGCCGGTCCTCGAGGTCGGGCTGGGTGTCCAGCAGCTGGAAGATCTTCTCCAGCGCCGCCATGCCCGACTGGTAGGTGGTGTACATCTGCGAGAGCTGCTGGATCGGTTCGAACAGGAACGACACCGTGGCCACGAACGCCACGATCGTGCCGATCGTGATGTGGCCGTCGATCGCCTGGTAGCCGCCGTAGAGCACGATCAGCGCCAGCGCCACGCCGGAGAGCATTTCCACCGCGGGGAAGTACGCTGCGTTCAGGCGCACGGTGACCATGTTCGCGTCGCGGTTCTCCGCGTTCAGCACCGCGAAGCGCGCCTCGTGCGCCGGCTCCTGGCCGAAGCTCCGCACCACGCGGATGCCCGACAGCGTCTCCTGCAGGTATGCGGTGATCGACCCGATCGTCTCCCGCGTGCGCCGGAACGCGCCGGTGGAGATCAGCCGGAACCAGATGCTCGCGCCCGCCACCACCGGCACTATGCAGAAGGTCAGCAGCGCCAGCTTCACGTCGAGGTAGAGCAGCACGCCGATCGCGCCGATCAGCGTGAGGCCCGACTGGAACAGCGTGACCACGGAGTCGGTCACCAGGCTTTCGAGCGCCTCCACGTCGTTTGTCATGCGCGAGATCAGCACGCCGGCGGGCCGGCTCTCGTAGAAGCCGATGGGCTGGCTCTGCAGGTGCTTGAAGATGCGGATGCGCAGGTCCGCGAGCGCGCGCTGGCCGACCCAGCCGACGAGATAGGTCTGGGCGTAGGTCATCAGCCACACCAGCAGCGCAGAGCCCAGGAAGGCCAGCACCACCAGCGCCAGGGTGCTGGTGCTGTGGCGCTCGATGCCCCTGTCGATGGCCGTCTTGGCCAGCAGCGGCGGCGCCAGCGAGGCGGCCGTGCCGAGTATCAGCGCCGTGAGCATCGCGATCACACGCGCGCGGTAGGGCCGCAGGAGAGCCAGCAGGCCGCGCAGGTTGCGCCCGCGGTTCTCGCGGCTCTGGCGCTGCCCGTCCCAGCCCTGCCCCCAGCGACCGCCGGGCCCCCCGGGACCCACGCCCGCGCGCACGGCGCCGCCGCCGCCTGCGCGCCCGCCTCCGCCCATCACGGTGGGGCTCATCTGATCCTCCTGCCCATACCCGTGCCCGGCCCGGCGGCGCCGTTGCCCGCGAGCACCGCGGGCTCGTGATCGACGATCAGGCTCGCCTCGCTGCTGCGCTGGGTGACGATCTCGCGGTAGAGCTCCGAGTCCGCGATCAGCTCGTCGTGGCTTCCCTGCGCAGCGATGCGCCCGTGCTCCAGCAGCACGATCCGGTCCGCCAGCGCGATCGTTGAGAGACGGTGGGCGATCACGAAGGTGGTGCGCCCGGACATCGCCTGCGCAAGCGCCTCCTTGATGCTCTGCTCCGTGGACGCGTCCACCGAGGAGGTGGCGTCGTCGAGCACCAGCACGCGCGGATCGGACACGAGCGCCCGCGCGATCGCCAGGCGCTGGCGCTGCCCGCCGGAGAGCGTCAGGCCGCGCTCGCCCACCTGGGTGTCATACCCCTGGGGCAGCTCGGCGATGAAGTCGTGCGCCTGTGCGCGGCGGGCGGCGTCTTCGATCTCGGCCATGCTCGCCTGAGGGCGCGCGTAGGCGATGTTCTCAGCCACGCTGGCGGAGAACAGAAAAGGGTCGTCGCTGACAACCGCCACGGCCGCGCGCACGTCGCGAACGCGCAGCTCGCGCACGTCGGCGCCGTCCAGCAGCACCTCGCCGGCCACCGGGTCATACAGCCGCGAGATCAGCGCCACCAGGCTCGTCTTGCCGGAGCCCGTCGCCCCGACCAGCGCCACCGTGCGCCCCGCCGGCACGTCCAGGTCGATGTGCTCGAGCACCGCTCTGCCGCGCTGGTTGGCGGCCGGGCCCTCCACGGGCGCGGGGGCGTCTGCGCCGAACTCGTCGTGTGCATCCTCGTAGCGCAGCGTCACGTCGCGGAACTGCACGCGACCATTGCCCGCCGGCAGCGGACGCGGCGCAGGAGGGTCGGTCAGACGCGGTGCGCGGTCGAGCAGCTGGAAGATGCGCGCCCCGGAGGCGGTGGCGCGCTGGGCCAGGTTGAGCGTGACGCCCAGCGAGCGCATGGGGGTGATGAGCATGTTCAGGTACAGGTAGAACTCGGTGAACTGACCCAGCGTGAGGTGCGCGTGGATCACCGATCTGCCGCCCAGCAGCAGCACCGCGGCAAGTCCCAGCTGGGGCAGGAATCCGATCACGGGGTTGTACGCCGCTTCCAGGCGCGTGGCCACCATCGCCTGGCTGAACACGCGCCCCACCGTCGCCTGGAAGCGCTCCAGCTGGCGCTGCTCGCGCGCGAACGCCTTCACCACGCGCACGCCGGAGATGTTCTCCTCCGCGTCCGCCGTCAGTTCTCCGATCCGCTGCTGGGTCTCCTGGATCGCCGGCCTCGCGCGCCGGCCGTAGCGGTAGGAGATGACGATCACGAACGGCACCGGGATCAGCGCGATCAGACCCAGGCCCGGGTTGATCGCGATCATCACAACGCCCGCCAGCACGATCGTCAGGACCGACTGCAGGATGAACACGAGCCCATAGCCCAGGAAGAAGCGCACCGCCTGCAGGTCCACCGTGGCGCGCGACATCAGCTGGCCCGTCTGCTGATGGTCGAAGAAGCCCAGCTCCAGCTGCTGGAGCTTGCCGTACATCATGCGCCGCAGGTCGTACTCCACGCCCAGCGACACGCGCCCGGCGATCATCCGCCGCCAGCACGTCAGCCCCCAGCGCGCCAGCACCACGCCCAGGATCACAAGCGCGAGCACCAGCAGCGTGTGGCGGTCGTGGGCGCGCACGCCGGCCTGTCCGTGGGCGGCCAGCGCGCCTTTGCGAACCGCTTCAACCGCGTGGCCGGTCAGCGCGGGCAGTGCCACGGTCATGACCATCGCAAGGCTCGCAAGCAGCCACGAGACGCCAAGTGCGCGGCGGTAGGGGCCCAGGAAGCCCAGCAGTCGATTGAAGATCTTCATAGTTGTACGGTCAACGATTATCGCAGGCGCCCGCCCGCGTCCCTCGCGCGGGCCGCGTCCCGCGCGCCCGTCGCGTGCTCCTAAGCTGCGGATATGCCCGTGCCGCCGCGAACCGCAGCGAGGCCCGCGCCGCCGCCGGGACTGTGCGGCGGCTGCGCGCACCAGCGCCTCGTGCCCAACACGCGCGGCTCGGTGTTCTCGCTGTGCGAGCGCTCACGCGAGGATCCCGCCTACCCGCGCTACCCAAGCCTGCCCGTGCTGTCCTGCGCCGGATACGAGCCGCGCCCGGAGCGCTCACCCGGCGGCGGCGGCGACGCGCTCGGGCTCTGACGCGGGCCCGGGACCCTGCGCCCCGGAGCCCACGAAGTCACGGCTGCGCACCAGCAGGAACGCCAGCGCCGAGCCCACCAGCGCGATCGCCGCGGCGATCGCTGCGATCGTGGTGAAGGCGCCCGTGAAGCCCGTGCGGTAGGAGTGCTCGAGCGACGCCCTTGCGCCCGCGCTCAGCGTGCCCGCGATCTGCTTCACGTCGCCGGACTCCAGCAGTGTCGCCAGCTGCCCGTGCGCGGCCGCCAGGATCTCGCGCGCGTGGCCGCCGGCGCGAAGCGCCGCCGTGGTGCCCTTGGTGACGTCGTGCTGGAAGATCGCGCCGAGGCCCGCGATGCCGGTGGCGATGCCCACCTGGCGGAAGGTGGAGTTGATGCCCGAGGCCATTCCGCTGCGCTCGTGGGGCACCACGCCGATCGCGGTCGAGGCGAGCGGCGGGTTCACCAGGCCCACGCCCGCGCCCGCCAGGATGAAGCCCGGAATCAGCACCGTCCAGTGTGAGGTCGCGTTGAGGCCTGTCATGGCGATCAGGCCGATTCCGATCAGCAGAAGTCCCGCTCCCAGCAGCAGGCGCACGGGCATGCGCACGCTCAGTTTCCCAGCCACGGGCGCCACCGCGAAGGACAGCAGCGTGGTGGGCAGGAACCGCAGACCGGCCTGGATCGGGCTGTAGCCGAGCACGTCCTGGATGTAGAGCGTCAGGTACAGGAACATCGCGAAGAACGATGCGGACAGCGTGAACGCCGTGAGGCTCGCGCCGGCGAACGCGGGGCGGCGGAACAGGGCGAGGTCGAGCATCGGGCGCGACTGCACGCTCTCGGCCACGACGAAGGCGACCAGCAGCAGCGCAGAGCCGGCGAGCAGGCCCACGATCTCCGTCGAGCCCCAGCCCTTTTCGTTTCCCTGAACCAGCGCGTAGACCAGCAGGAACAGCGCGCCGGAGAAGCTCACCAGCCCGATCCAGTCAACGCCCGTGGCGTTCGGGTCGCGCGAGTCTTTCACCTGGGTCACCGTCAGGAACACCGCGGCCACCCCGATCGGCACGTTCACGAAGAAGATCCACTTCCAGCCGATCCCCGAGGTGATCAGGCCTCCCAGCACCGGGCCCACCGCCACCGCCGCGCCGGTGACCGCGCCGAACACGCCGAACGCGGTGCCGCGCTCCCTGCCGTGGAACGCAGCGGCCAGCAGCGCCAGCGAGGTCGAGAACATCATCGCTCCGCCCGTGCCCTGCACGGCGCGCGCAAGGTTCAGCATCAGCGGGCTGGTCGACAGGCCGCACACCGCCGATGCGCCCGTGAACACGAACAGGCCCGCGATGAACACGCGCTTGCGGCCCACCTTGTCGGCCACGGAGCCCGCCGTCAGCAGGAACGCGGCCAGTGTCAGGGCGTAGGCGTTGACCACCCACTGCAGGTCCGCGAAGGAGGAGTGCAGCGAGCGCTGGATGTCCGGCAGCGCGACGTTAACCACCGTGATGTCGAGCAGCAGCATGAAGATCGCCACCGAGACGGCGATCAGCGTCCACCACTTCCGGTCCATCCGCACCTCCCTCGAGTGACAGGTCATCCACGTCGACCCTCGGCATCCTGGCCGGGTGCTGTTCGGCGGGTTCCCAGGCTCCAGAGGCAGGTCCGGTCAG
>Ga0182012_10002530_pt1 | contig 19710 bp, 25 predicted proteins | sample 612S2SmetaG_FD_120486 | JGI IMG/M metagenome (GOLD analysis project Ga0182012, IMG submission 120486) | Permafrost microbial communities from Stordalen Mire, Sweden - 612S2S metaG | ecosystem: Environmental > Terrestrial > Soil > Wetlands > Permafrost | place: Sweden: Stordalen | collected...
CCGCGCAGGTTATTCACCTGGAAGAGGTTGTACTGGAGGCGCTGGAACTGGCCACCAATCTGGATGGTGTGCTTCCCTTTAGAGATACTGATGTTCTCATCAAACTGGTAGTTATTCGAAACGATAGTAGCCGGCAGGTTGCCCGCGCTTCCAATCGTCGTTAAGCCCGCAATGGTGATCAGCGGCAAACCATCTGTAAGTGGATCGCCTGGGACGTTACTTCCGGGAATCCCAATCTGCGAAGCGACCGGATTGCCTGCATTCGCGTCAGTGGTGTTGATGGCGATGCGTGACCAGCCCAGTCTGGCGGTATTCACAATAGACGGCGAGAAGATGTGATTCTCACTCATCACCGCCTGGTAGGAAGGCTCCTCTGAAATTCCGGAGATCACGCCGCCGACAGCAGGCGCAGGCAGCGGGCCGGGTTGATAAATAAGATCGGTAGCCTGGCTATAGCGGATGAAACCGTTATCGGCGTTGGTAAACCGGCGGTCGACCCGCACGTCGTACTCGTTTTCATCCGCGCTGCGAACCGGCGAATAAATGAAGTTGTTGACCGTGCCGGGTAGATTAGGCAGCGGGTCAAGATTGATCAGATTCAACGACACCGGGTTGATCATGCTGGCCGGGATCGCATTTCCAGCAAACGCTGTTCGCGTATAAGTGGACCCCGAAGGCGTCGTCGTCGTGGGGTTGTAAATGACGCTCGCCGCGCCGGCAAAATTACCTTCGCGATAGGCCGCCGTCGGGACCGAATCGACGAACGTCAGGCCCTGGCGGGTGCGCGTACCTTGGTAGTCGACGAAAAAGAACGTTTTCGGATCCGAACCCTTCTCCAGCGGTCCGCCGAACGTGCCGCCAAACTGATTGTTCTTGAAAGGGGCGATGGTCGATTTGTCGAAGAAGTTGCGCGCGTCGAGGTCCGAATTGCGGAGATATTCAAACAGCTCGCCGTGAAACTTGGATGTTCCCGATTTGAAAACCAGGTTCACCGTGCCGCCGCCGCCGCGGCCGTAACGCGCATCGGGTACCGATGTTTCCTCACGAAATTCCTCCACCGCGTCAAGGGGCGGGAACAGGACGATGCCGAGCCCATTGTGGTTCTCGCTGTCACTGACGCCGTCGAGAAGAATATGATTCTCCTCCATGCGCAATCCATTCACCGAATACCCGGTCGCGCCTCGGACTTCGCTGAGTGCCATTTGCCCCGTGATCTGGGTCTGCGCGGGAGTAGCTCCGTCGGTCAATCCCATCAGGTTGGCGAAGTTGCGCCCGTCGAGAGGCAGATTTTCAACCGCCGTCTCCGTCCGCACGTTCGACAAAGTGGTCGATTCCGTTTCAAGCAGCGCCGCTGAAGCCTCGACATCCACGGTGTTGGAGGTGTTGCCCGGCGAAAGCACGATGGTCAGCACGGCCCGCTGTGCAACCTCAAGAGTGAGATGCTGGCGCTCCGTGTTGAAGCCGCCTAGTTTTACTTCTACATCGTAGGCGCCCGGTGGAAGCGGCGGCGAAACAAATAATCCGTGCGAATCCGTCGCAGTTTGGCTCTCAAGGCCGGTGGCGGTGTTTTTCAGAATCACCGGTACCGCGGTGATGAGGCCGCCAGAAATGTCGTGAACTTCGCCAGTGATCAGGCCGGTGTCCACGTTCTGGTTTCGCGCAAGCGGCGCGACGGCCAATGCGACCAGTAGAAAGAGAAATAAGCGTTTCATTTTGTTTTTGCAGCTCCCTCCGAAAGACTTGCCGACCCCCAAATGAATCTCAGCTTTCCGTACTAGAAAAGCGTTGATGTTCCTAATGTTTATCTGTATGATCTACTTTATAGACAATGCCTGAAAGTGATCGATGTGTCAAGGGCTTTATGAACCAAATATTCGTCAATTTTGGCCGAGTCGTACTAGCCGTTGGATTTGTGACATGCGCTGTTGGGCAATCGAATCAGTGCGATAGCGGTATTTCCTCAGTCCGACGAAGCACAGAATCCTTGGCGCCGCCGGTTCAACCGGGAACCAACGCCCATGCGCGAGAAGGGATGGTTTGGATTGCGCCTGGTACATTCTGGATGGGGTCGGAGCATGCCGAAGCACATGATGCGGAGCCGGTGCATCAGGTTGAGGTGAGCGGCTTTTGGATGGATAGCACCGATGTGACCAACGCTCAATTCGAGCGTTTTGTGAGGGCCACAGGTTACGTGACGGTGGCTGAGCGAAAGCCGACGGCCGAAGATTTCCCGAACGCGCAGCCCGAGAAACTGGTACCCGGCTCAGTCGTCTTTTCCCCGCCTGCGAAGGGTGTGTCACTAAACGATTACATGGGGTGGTGGGCGTGGGTTCCGGGAGCCAACTGGCGGCATCCAGAAGGGCCCAAGAGCAGCATTGCAGGGAAAGAAAATCATCCGGTGGTGCAGGTGGCCTGGGAGGACGCGCAGGCCTATGCGGAATGGGTGGGCAAGCGGTTGCCCACGGAGGCTGAATGGGAATTCGCGGCGCGCGGTGGACTGGATCGCCAGCCTTACGTCTGGGGTTCGGAATTCAAGCCAAAGGGAGCGTTTCAGGCCAATACCTTCCAAGGCCATTTTCCGGATCACAACAGCGCGGAAGACGGCTATACGGGAACTTCGCCGGTGAAATCATATCCCGCGAACCGGTACGGGCTGTATGACATGGCGGGCAACGTGTGGCAGTGGTGCGCCGATTGGTATCGCGCGGATTACTATGCGCAACTGGCCAAGACCCGAACGCTGGTTCGCGATCCGCAGGGGCCCCCGAATAGCCTCGACCCGGATGATCCCGGAGTCGCCAAGCGTGTTCAGAAGGGTGGATCTTTCTTATGCACGGATCAATACTGCACGCGGTACATGCCCGGTACGCGCGGCAAGGGCGAACCGGAAACTGCAACAAATCACGCCGGCTTTCGCTGCGTGAAAGCGCCTAACTAACCCCCCCGAGGAAGGACATGTCGACGTCCTCTTACCCCGCGTCCCCTGACCAATCGCGACGGAGCGAGAGCTGTCGCCAGACCAAAAGGCACCAGAGAGCGAGCCCAACGCAGGCGGCAACGACCGCGCCCGCGGCATCTTCGCCAACCGCGCCGGGCTGGTCGTTTTCCGGGATCCGAATTCATGTTACGAAGAAGATATGCTCCTCGGTCTCCATGAACAGGTTATTCGCGGCTGGTGATGGTCCCTTTAGGATCATGGCCTTCTCGACCGGATAGAAATGGACTTACCATTGCTGCTCCTGCCTCTCACCGTGCACCAGGTGGCCACACACAATCTCGCCAATTTCAGCGCCGGTGTTTGGGTAGCCATCGTCTTTCTGACACTGTTTCCTTCCGTGGTGGCTTATCTCATCGATTCTTGGGCGCTCAAACACGTCGCGGCATCGCATCTTGCCGCGTTCGCTTATCTGCAACCGTTGTTGGCCACTGCGCTCGCGGCCGTGATGCTTCATGAAGCCGTATCGCCTGTGCTCCTGCTCGCCGGTCTGTTGATTCTCACGGGCGTTGTCGTGACCGAACGATCTCGCGAGGTCTAGCGGGCGCGGCGTTTGCGGAGCATGGCCCGAGCCCACAGGAAACCGGCGCCAACGAAGGGCAACAGGTAGAGCAAAAGATCCCACCTGCCGTATCCTGGCGGGGTCACTTCCACGGTCACGGTTCCTTCGCCGCTACCCTCGGAACTGGTGAGGATTATTCGTATCCGCCAAAGCTCCTGCTTGTCGAAGGGCGCGGAGGCGTCGTATTCCACCTGGCCGCGCAAGTCCGCGCGCCGGGCGGTGAAGCGGGCTTCGGGGAGGCGTCCGCTCACCGGCTGCACACCGATTTCCACCTTCACATCACTCGGGATTTTGCCGCCGGGTGGCGCTTCCAGCATCACGAAGAATGTTCCGGTTCCTATGTCGGGGTTGGACCAGACGGACACCACGCAAGGACCGATTTTACGATCCACCATGATGGCGAAGGGTGGTCCGTTGTGGGCGCACGCCAACGGAGCCAAGGCGAACAGGAGCAGAACGGCCGAGATGCGCATCTCAGTTAGCCACCCATATTCATAAACGTGCCGCGCATTTCCATGGGCTGGAGCATGAGCCAAACGGCACTTGCGAACAGGATCAGGCAGACCGCGGCCCAGGGAGTAAACGCCCGGTAAGGGCGTTCGTGGACATCTCCTTCAGCGAGGTGGTAGGTGACCAATAGCGATCCGGCGAGGCCGAGAAGAAGGAATCCCAGTTCGACAGGCTGCGCCAAGTTGCGAGGTAAGCCGGTCAAACTCCAGTTTGGTTCTCCGAGGATGGGCCAGTCGATGCGGGCCAAGGCACTTTGCGTTACCGGAATGAAAGTGAACAGTCCCGTTAAAAAGTGAAAGCCATAATGCGCCAACCAGACACCAAATCCGATGGGTACCAATCCATAGGAATATCGCAATGCCAGCGGCACGATGGCACGCTTGCTTCCGGCCCAAGTGCGCGTAATCCACGCAGCCACACCCAGCAGCACCACAGGCTCGACGAGAAGAAAGAATCCGAAGATGACCGCGAGCACGGGGGCTTCGCTATGGACATTCAGTCGCGTTCCAATCCAGGCCTCCAACGCGTATACCGGGCTGACCATGCCGAACGCGTTCACAAGCGCCCCAAAGGTGAATACCAGTGCCAGCGCGCCGATGTCTTTCCGGCGCGAGAAGAAGCCGATGCCGGAACGCCGTGGGTCCGTCATCAGCTCGCTTGCCGGTACGCGGCTGAGGATACCCACGTTGTCGTGGGGGCAAGCGTGAATGCAGTCCAGACAGAAAGTGCAGTCCATGTTACCCACCTTATGAGGTTGAAACAGAGCCAGTTCGCAGCCGCGCTGGGTTACCACGAAGGGTGAGGCCGCTTCACGCCGTCCGCGAATGCAGTCTTTGGTCGCGCAGACATTGCAAACACTCTGACGGCGCACTTTGATTTCGAGCGGTGACACCGTGGACGCGATGAAGTTGAACTGGCCGATAGGACAGACGAACTTGCAGAATGAGGCATGTTTGAAGAAACCATCCACAACGAGCACCGCAAGGAAGTAGGCCACGATCAGCACGGCAGTCCAGAGCGGCGAGGCCCAGAGATCGAAAAGTTCGTAAGTGAAAAGGATCAGCGCGAATAGGGCCACAGAGATCCATTTGTTACGCAGTGCACGAGGCCAGTTGAGACGCGGCTGGAACAAGCGGCGCGCCGCATTGCGCACCAGCATGAACGGGCAGGCAAGGCAGAAGAAATTGCCCGCCGCCAACAGAACCAAAACCAGCGCGCCGCGAAAATGAACCCAGGTGAGCGTAGTTGCGAGGTTCTTCGGAGCCAGCGTGGGCCCGAATAATCCGTGAACGATCATGGCGACGCTGACGATGAGCACCGGAATTTGAAGGAGCGATCGCGCGTGTCGCCACTGCAACAGACGGCCCAAGCCGGGAACCAGCAGCAGATCGAATTGGCTATTGGGAACGGACGCCCGTGATTTCAAACTGCTTTTCCACCTGTTCGCCAGAGGCCAGTTTCACATGAAGCAGGACAACCCAGTCGCCCGGCATCGTCAACTCTAACTGCGAACGATACCGGCCGGGTTGTAACTCCACGGCGTGGCTGAAAACCGGAGCCATCCCCGCGTGCGTCATGTCTCCTTCAAGGTCGATGTGAGCACCGGACACTGGTCGTGCGCTGGCGTCCGTCAAGTGAAGTGCGATACCGACCGGACCGGTGTGAGGCGGCTGGGGCGTGGTTTCGAATTCCACTTTGATTGCAGGCCCGGCGCCCGAACGGCTACCGCATCCACTCGCGAGAAGGATGGCCGCTATCGCTAGACTTCCGCGGCACACGTATTGAGCGCCGTCGGTCTCCAGGAGCACGTGCACTTATCCGAGTGCGCTTCACCCTTGGGAGGAAACATGTGATAGTACATGCCGATTACCATCGGGATGAATACGATGGTGTTGTAAAAGAGATGCAACTCGACGCGGGGAAACACCAGTTGCAGCACGCTGAACGGAACCGGCTTGTTCCAGAAGTTGTGATGCGTGGTGGCCTGAATGATCAGCAGCAGGTGCTCGATATGATGCCAGAACTGGATAACCAGCGCTACCGTCCACCACTTACGCGATAGGCCCGTAAACCCTGCGCGAAGAATCCAGATGCCCGCCAGCATGACGATGGCATAGCCGTAGTGCAGAACTTCCGACTTGATCAGCCACGGATACCACAGGCCCAGGACGCCGTTTGCCTGGGGCCGGGGCCATCCCATGATGTAAATCTGTGCGGCCTGCGCGAAATGCTCCGCCCAGTGCGCCAGCACGATGACCATGAAAATCTGTAGCGCGCGCTCATGCCATTGCGTGTTGAGTTTCTCGTAAAAGCTGGGACCCGCGGCAGATGCGAAACCCATGTTTGGAATGCTGGAAGCAGCCATCGATTACCTCAGTTTGTAGATATTACAATAACCACGACAGTGTGTCATATGTTCACGGAGTCGGTCAATAGTGAAAAAACGTTAATGGACTTCGTGCCGAAGAGCGGTCTCTAAGCCGTGCGCTGAGAAGCCGAACGGGCCTGGTGCGCTCTTATAGTCTAGGCGGCCATCCGTTCCTACAAGATAGAGCCGATCCGGCCAGCCTGTGTAGGCGCGCTCTGTGTTGTTATCTATCCCATCAAGTATCGCGGGAATCTGTATGCCGAGCCGCCGGACACAAGTGGAGGCCGTTTCGCCACGCTCTTCATTGGAACGAGGGGAAGCAAACAGCACCCCGTCGCGCACGTTGGCTTCCTGCGTCCAAAGGTCGGTCGGATGGGCCTCCTGGATATAAACCACGAAGAACGAGGCGCGGTCGCGATAGGTCTCGTACAGCTTGTTGAGCGCGGGAACCTCCCGGCGAAATGGCGGTCAAGTATAGCTCCCGAAGATCAGGACAACCGGCTTGGACCGGGACTCGGACGACAGCCTGACGAAGCGGCTGTGATCGACCGTTGCGAGTTCAAAATCCGGAGCCGCATCCCCCACTCTCAAGTGCCCCGCGCGCGCAGACATCCAAAATGTCTCGAATGGGAACAGTAGGAACGCAATGTCCGGAACCTTCGTCATGATCGCGCCGAAACGCTCCGGAGGCTGGCGCATTGCCGTGTACAGAGCCGCGCAGAGCATCCCGTAAAGGATCACTAATCCGGCGAGGCCGATCATCATGACTTTGAACAGACGCCTCATAAATCAAGACCCAAGATACTTCCCGGCCATCTGAGTGCCGGCCACGCGCGCGGCGATCTTCTGGAAGGCGATATCGCGCGAGGTGGAAGTGTCGTCGGAAAACGGAGCGAAGCCGCAGTCATCCGTCGTCCCCAACTGAGCCAGCGGCAGGTACTTAGCCGCCAGCAGCACGCGGTCGCGAACCTGATCGGGGGTTTCCACGGCAGGGCTGATCGGGTCGATGACTCCGATGAAAACGATCTGATCGGGTTGTAAGTGCCGGCGGATGATCTCCAGCACCCGCTCCGGATCTTTCTCGCTGGCAAGTTGAATATAGAAGCGGCCTACGCGCATTCGGAAAAGAGCGGGAAGTAAGTCCGCGTAATCGACGTCGGCACTATGTGTCGCATCCCGATCGCCCCCTGGACAGGTATGGAGGCCAATGGAAAGGCGCTCTCGCTGCGAGAAGTGCTCAAGAACCCGATTGTTCAGTGCGACGAAGCTTTCCAGCAGGCCGCCGGACGGATCGAGTTTAAGCGAGAGGCGCGCCTCGGTGAAGTCGATTTGGACGCTGTCTGCACCGCGCTCCAGGCACTGACGAATGTCGGCAACCGCTGCGGCAACCAAGTCGGACAGAAATGTTTCGCGAGCGTAACCTGCGATTCCGGAATCCGGATAGAGCAGGCTCAATGCCGACGCCGAGATGACTGCCTGTTTCACGGGTATTAGCGTAAGTCGCTTGACCGCCTCAAGGTACTTGACCGCGTATGCTCCGTACTGGAACGGCCCCTGTGTTAGCCGCGGTAACTGACGCGTGTGTCCGTCGGCGAACGGAATAACCACTCCATCGGAAGCCAGATTGGTGAGCCCATCGAGCGGGTAGGTTGCGAAACTGGGCTTGGTTTGCTCTCCGTCCGTGATTACGGGTGATCCCGTCTCTGCAAACCGCCGAATCGTATCCAGCAACGCGCGTTCGGCAATGCGATCGAACTCGCTGGCGGCCTTGTCCCCAAAGGCCGCGATCAGTTCGGCAGGCCGGGGAATGCTGCCGATCGGTTCGGTGGGTATCGAAATGCTCATCGCTTTGGCGCACCCACAGCCTGCAGATCGCGCACTAGCTTCATGTAGCCGTTGACGGCGACTCCCGCGGCCCTTTCCCTGTAGCTTTCGATGTCGGTGGGCGCAAACGTGCCCAGGCCATCCACATAACGGTTGTACATGCAAAACGCAGCGGCAATCAGCACCGTATCGTGAATCTCACGGTCGGTCGCCCCGTGGTCTCGCGCTCGTTCGATGTCGCTGGCCATCACGCTCTTGCCGCTTCTTTGAACCTTTCCGGCAATCGCAATCAGCGCCTTCAGCTTCTCTGAAATGGGAGCCGTTTCGAAGTCCTGTTTCACCTGCCGCACCAACTCTTCGTCGCCCTTCAGATGATAGGCGGCAAGCGCCCCGTGACTGGTCTGGCAGTATTGACAATCGTTCTCGCTGGACACGTAAGTGCCGATGAGTTCACGGTCCGCGCGGCTGAGACTATTCTCATCATGCAGTAACACCTGGGCAAGCTCGCTCATAGGAGCGGCCGTTGCGGGGCTGAATGCGAACAGCCCACGGATTCCGGGCAAGCCGTTATCTAAGTGAATATGTGGCATAGATAGTTGTAGATGGGTGATAATTGCGCCAGTCAAACCAATAATCCTTCTTGGCATCGAGCGGCGGCAGACAATGCCCGGTGAGCGGACCCCGAATCGCGCATCCCGAGAAGTTCCAGGCGCTGGAGCTCTCCGCGTCGAGCATCAGTTGATTGGTAGCCGGATCGGGTTGGCGAACGAATGTGGTGCCGGGCTCAGTGCGAAAGGCTCGAACCGAAAAGTCATCGGGTCCGATCAACAGCAGCACCGGTTCAGCGCCTACTCGGTCTTGAATGAGTTTCGCGGACAGGACGGCCTTCCAGGGGAACGCCTTACTGGCAGAGAAAGTTTCGATGCCTAACATCAACTCGCGTGGCTTCACGCCTGTCTTTGCTGTGTCGATAACGGAAGGATATCTCTCGACATACTTCTCCCAGCCCTTCCTCTCATACTGCGCGGCGAACTGCGCGTTTGGCTGTAGAACGAGACCGCGCGGTTGCTCTGCGCGCCAGAGAGCGAAGGTCAACTCATCGCTGTGAACGAGTTCCAGTTGCCTTCCTTTCAGAGGCCCAAAGATCGCCAATCCGGTGGTCTGCTGCCAAATGCTACTGGTTTCCTCATCGCGGAGAAGCGCGTTGCCGTTGCGAATGCCGGCCAGGCGGAAGGTGAGCACACGCCCGTCCAAGGTGCGCTTCCAGACGACGCCCGTGTGACACAGGGTGCAGTAAGTGGCTGCGATGGGAACGCCGCCCACTAGATCGTTGACAATGTGGTGATAACCCATAGCGCCGATCGGATAGGCATGTGTCTCTCCGCCCAGCGTTACGGACATGAGCATGTCGTCCTTATACAATCTCGTGGAAGCGGCGCCGGCGAAGGCCGGAGAAGGATAGGGATGAAACATCATCTCGAAAACGTTGAAACGGGTAAGCCACGCGCCGAAGATCGTCAGCAGCAAGCACAACACAAGACCCATGCGAGACAAGAGGCGCGTTCGCCTCCACGCCCAGATCAGGATACCTATCGCGATGACCACGCAAAGCGCCGACACAACGGGCCCGGCCTGTCGAACGGCCATCGCAAACGGGAATTCGCGCGAACCCTGGGGCCGGAACGGCCGGATCACATACATCGGCGCGATAAAACACAACAGAGACACCAAGGCGCAGGCCAAAGCGATGGGGATCGCTCGCAGAGATCTGGTGGTCAGTTTATGTGGGGCGGTTGCCTGCGTCATACCGATCTTGACAATCTATTCGCGAAGATAGCCGCGGGAAGCCAAGCCCTTGCCTTGCAGTCGGTGCGCCTCTTCGGACATCTCGGCGACGCCGGTGGAAGTAATCCAGCGGTTGTAGAAGTTAAATAATGCGCAGGTCGTAATGGCGTAGTAGATGGCTTCATCATCCCAACCGGCTTCCCGCACGCGGTCGATGTCCGCCGAATTGATATCGGGTAAGTTACGGGTGATCTTACCCACGAGACGAAGCATGGCTTTGTCTTTTTCATCCAGAGGCGCGTTTTCTAGATCGCGCAGAGCGCTCCACACGAGATCCTCGCCGCCCAGCATCTCGGAAGCCGCCGCGGCGTGCGCCTTCGTGCAGAAGCGGCACTCATTCTGAAAAGAGGTGTACGCGGCGATTAGCTCCCGCATCCCCGGCGAGATGCTGGCCGGCTTGCGAAGCACGCCTTCGGAGAACCGCGAGAGATGAACCGTGAACTCCTGCTGGAAAGCAAACAGATCCCAGATCTTGCTGTATTCCGTGCCGTTCTTCCTCGCGGATTCGATGAGTGTCCGGTAAACGCCTGGTTTCAAATCGGATTCCACACCGGGGAGATAGAGAGGCTGCATAAGCGATTTCATCACTGCTCGCGATCGCGGCTGTAACCTTGGTGAGCCATCCGGGCGCCCATCTGATGGTATAGGTCCGGCTCGGTTGGCGTCCACGTGGCAAGCCCGTCTACATAACGGTTGTACATGCAGAATGCGGCGGCGATCAGCACGGTGTCATGCAGTTCAAGATCTGTGGCGCCCGCGTCCCGAGCGGCCGCGACGTCTTCCGCGGACACATTCTTGCCACCCTGCTGAACCTTCCCGGCAATGGTGAGCAGCGCTTTCAGCCTGGGACTGACAGCAGCGTTTTGATAGTCCCACCGGACGGCATCCACTAACTCATAATTACCCTGCAGATGGTGCGCGGCCGCGGCTCGGTGGCTGGTCTGGCAGAAGTAGCAGTCATTTCGGGTAGAGACGAAAGTCGCAATCATTTCGCGCTCTCCGCTGGTCAGCGAGCTGGGGCCGCGCAGCAGCACCTCGGCCAATTCCAACATCGGGGGAGCCGTCTCCGGTCGAAAAGCGAAGCCGGCTGTGATGCCGGGCAGTCCTTCCGGTAGGTTGATATGCGGCATAGTTAAACTGTTGCAACCTCAGCTTTGCGTCCAAGGTCCTTGTTGACCGTTACATAGCCATTGCTTGCGACGATCGCTCCGCGGCCGCGGTAGAAGTCGGCGTCTTCGGGGGCCCAGGTCGCCAGCCCATCCACATAGCGATTGAACATGCAGAATGCGGCGGCGATCAATACCGTGTCGTGTATCTCGATATCGGTCGCGCCGCACGCTCGAGCGCGGTCGATGTCTTCCGGCTTGACCTGCTTGCCGCCCTGTTGCACTCTTCCGGCGATATTCAACAGGCTCTTGAGCTTATCCGAAACCTGCGCACTCTCGAAGTCCCGCTTGACCGTTTGAACCAGTGCTTCATCGCCGCCCAGGTGTTGCGCTGCTATCGCACCGTGAATATTCTGGCAATAGTAACAATCGTTTTGCGACGACACATAGGTCGCGATCAGCTCGCGCTCCCCCGGCGTCAGGCTGTTTCTACTCCATAACAGCGTCTCGACAAGTTCGTTGAGAGGTTTTGCGGTCTCGGGGCGAAAGGCCATGAGTCCGCGAATTCCTGGCAGTGCTTCGGGAAGATTGAGATGGGGCATATTTGTTCCGGTACGGGCAAGCTTATCGATGCCGCGCGCATCCGGCAATAGTCAAAAAACGCTAACTGCGGCTTGCACGGAGACACTACTCACAGTCTCTCGGTCTTCGAAGAAGCGCAGCAGCTCCGATGCCACCAGCTCCGGCTCGCACAAGGGAAAGAAGTGTCCTGAATCCAGAACGGCCACCTCGGCGTCCGGGAGCAACCTGGCAGCCTGCCGCGGACCTCTTCGTAATTCGTTGTGCCGGCGGCACCGGCTTTATGGACCTTCCGGGCCCGGCCTGCCACTAGGCCAGTCAATAGAGTACTTCAACCTTCCACCAGCGGCTTCGGTCGGCAACTGCTTTATCGACGCGGTTGCACTCGCCGATGGTACAACACTCGGTACCCCTCAAGGTGAAATCGCCGGGCACGACATTTTCACAATGGTTTTTACCTCACGCGCCCGAAAGGCTGCCGAATGGTCGAAATTTGAAACCTTTCTCAATTCCCTCGACGGCCTCACTCCCGGAACTGCCTTACAGTCAGTTTATTCTTACGCTGCTGGTCTCGCTGACCCGATAGACGCCACTAAGCTTCCAGTGGTTCGTACAGCAGACGATTGGACCAAGAGTCAGGACCTCGCCGCCCGTGAATGGGTGCGCGACAGTCTCCAACTATCAGTACGTAACTTCAAGATTCGACGCGATCAATTACATCTGTCCGATGAAGACGCCTGGCGAATGTTCCATGACGGAATGTTAAAAGAACTAGCTTACGCCGACTACTCTCGATTCGCCCGACGAGGTGCAGCGCGATGAAAATTCTCACCCTCTTAACAGTCTCCGCTTTCGTTAGCGCACCCTTTTTCGAGTTGGGCGCGCAACAGTACAATTGCTCAAAAATGCAGGCAGTTCAAGGGGCCAACCCCACGCCAACCCTCTTGCGGTATATGGCCCTTTGCGTATCAATTGTCCTGGAATTTTACAATCCAAACGATCAACACCGTCACTGGATCGGCTACCTCATCCCTTACTACGACCGCCGTTGCGCAGTCTTACTGCACCGGCTTTGTAGTCAACTGTCTGGGTTCTCTCCTGCCAACACCACCTTCGATTTCGCAATCCGGTTCAAATTGGATTTGGGTGCAAACAATTAAGAACTACCCCGCGTTTCTCGGTGGTGTTCTCGGCGGCTGGGGCTGCGGTCTTGCCTATTCCACAAGCACTGTGCCGCCAATAGTTCAACCTGAAAACTGGTGCCAATGCAACCAAACAACGTGTAACCAACCGGGTTGTACTCCGTGCGGCCCTCCCGCCTGTGTCGGCCAAATGTGTGGTCAAGTCTGTCTATCAACTATGTCTTGTTCCAACGGTGGGCAACCGGAATGTGTTGACGGATCGCCGGTCTGTGGAGGCAACACTTCCCCAATAATTATCAGTTGGGATGGTTCACCGATTGAGCTAACCAGCGCCGCTGCTGGTAAACTGTGGACTTTCTTCCCGAATCAACCGCCAATTCAAATCGCCTGGCTGGCCCCGAACACGACCCCGGGTTTCCTCGTTCTAGACCGCAACGGGAATGGGATCATTGACAACGCGACCGAACTCTTCGGCAATCATCCAGCCCAATCCAGCGACGAACAACGCAGTTCCCACCAACCACGGGATGTAGCCGGACCGGAAGATCAAGTAGCCCACGAGAACGAGATGAATTCCAAATACGATCAGCGACATGGACCAGTTGAAATGAAACGAATGGAGCAGAAGCCACACTTGCGCATGCAGCTGACCGGGTCCAAAGACGGTCAGGTAATAAGGTGTGGCGAGGAGATGATAAACCTCCAGCAGGCCAAACACACTGCAAAGAGCGACGGCGGCGTACACCAACTGGCACCACGCGGCAAGTAAAGACAGCGCTCTGTTCACCGGGGCCAGCAGCACAAACAGCGCCCAGGCAATGATGATGTCACCGATAAAGCTGGCGATGTAACAGAGAATCGCGGCGGCAAAAAGGCCTAAATGGGCGGAAATGTTCTGCGCCGTTTGATCGGCGTTGCTCGCCACCACCAGCTTCGGGTAAATAGAAAACTCAGCGTAGCTCACAGGATTGAACAGATAGGCACAGCCCGCCACCAGCGCCGCCTGACGCAAGGTAACGCCATCGTAGGAGTTTGCTCTCGTAGGATTTGACAAGGATACCCTCTTCATTGGCTTGCACCTTGCAACGGGTTTGCGGTGCGTGGTCCGCTGGCGGAGTCAGGCGGGACTAACGAAGCGCCGCACCAGGAGCAGAATCGCAGATGGTTTGGAACCGTCAGGCCGCATTTGGTGCAGGCCGCGGCGATCGGCTGACGCAAGACAAAGTAAAGAAGAAATCCGAGCAAGTGAGGAAACAGGGCAGCGACCAGAACCCAGAGGATCGGCCGCATATCGCGCCGCCTGGCGTCCGCAAAAACGAACCCGAGACACAGAACCCAGATAGCCGTCACGATGCCGAACACTAATGCCCCGCTGCCATACACGGACATCGTCTGCAACATAGCGCCCTGGTCGGCGGTCTTGTATCCCATAACCAATCCGATCAGCAACATGCAGCCCCCAATCACCAAAGCCCAAAGCTGAACTGTCTTCGGCACAATACTCAAAAATCGACGCAGTCTCATAGAGTCCTTTCTGCCCGGCGAATGCCGGCTTTCGATAACAAAGGCAACAGCGGAAACAGCAGCAAGACACACAACGAGGGCACGATCCAGAAAGCAAGCAGCCCCCGCTGCACCTCGATGCGCTGTATGTCGAAGACAGACGCGATCAGTTGCCCGAATTCCAGATCGACAAACGAACCGCCCAATGTGAGTACGACGGCCGCAGCGCTGATCAACGCCCATCGCCGGCGAACTGACTGCGCAGCCTGGACCTGTTGCGCCCGCAGCCTGAGGGACGCGAGAACCCTGGCATTTAGTGTTGTATCCACCTCGAAGGAAAAACCGCCGAGGCCCGCGATAACTCTGTTGTTGGCGCTGAGATACTCCTGGCATGGAGCGCAGGTGTCGAGATGCTCGCGAAGAGATTGTTCCCTCTCAGCCGGGATGCCGGCCGCCAGACTCTCGTCGATCATGCGCCGGAAAGTTTCGTGGTGGTCAATGTTCATGATGTTTTTCCCTCGAACCGCGGCCGCAGCGTTGCCAGCCCTCGATAAATTCGGGAAGCGACGGTAGAGACCGGCGCTCCCACAATGGCGGATATCTCCTGTAGCGATAAATCTTCTTGAAAGCGCAGAATGAGGGCTTCGCGATAGACGGGCTCCAGGGTTTCGAGCGACCGGGCAAGCCGGTCGGCATCGTCTGTCCGCGACGCGAGCGCAAATGGCGAGGGCTCATCGGAAGCAGGCGCCGGTCGAACGCCGCCGTCATCATTTGAGTCCAGACTGAAAATCCGCCGCTGGCGCATGGCATCGACCGCTATATTGCGGGCGATCCGGAAGAGCCAGGGCTCAAAGCGGGACTGCCCGTCGTAGGAAGAGCCTCGCTCCAGAACCCGCAGCCACGTCTCCTGCACCAGATCGTCAACCCCGTCGCGTCTGCCCAACAGGTAAATAAGATAGCGCACCAGCCGGTATTGGTATTGCTCGACCAGAGCCTCAAGGACAACGACTTCTCCCTGGCGCAACCCAATCGCGATTTGTTGCGTATCGCTCTTCATTGACGCCCCCGAAGTCAACCCATAGTCGAACATACGTGGTGTATACGAAACAGGGCGCGGGAATTACGAAGAGACTCGCATCAGCGATACTCCACGTCGATCTTCTGTAATATGATCAAAAACGTATCCGGCCGCTCGATCAGCCGGTCGATAGGAGAAACATCCTGAAACGTGCTCTTGCTCTCGCACTTCTGGCAACCACCGCCGTCTGGGCCGCCGAGCCCACGCCGCTCGATATCAAAACGGGCGAATGGGAATACACCGTAACCATGCATATGGCAGGGATGCCCCAGGCGAGCGCCGCGGGGATGCCGCAGATCCCGCCCGACCAACTCGCCAAACTCCCGCCCGAGCAGCGCGCCAGAGTCGAGGCCGCCCTGAAGCAGGCCGGTAATATAGCCAGCGGCAAACCCATCACCAGCACCAACAAGCACTGCGTCAACAAAGAAGATCTCACCAGAATGAATCCCATGGGCAACGCCGACAAGAGTTGCAAGATGACCGTGACGAATTCTTCGAGTTCCCGGTTTGAGGCGAAAGTGGTCTGCGATTCCCCCGACAATAAATCCACCAGTTCCATCACCGTCGAAGCGACCGGCCCGGAATCCAGCAAGTTTAGCCTGGTGTCCACGGGAACCGCCAATGGGCACCCGATGAACATGACCGTCAATGGCACCGGAAAGTGGCTCGGCGCAACCTGCTCAGATACGAAATAACCAGCCGTTAATTTCCGGGCGCATCCAGTTCGTACAGTGAATCCATGCGGTACCCGCGGTAGGTGATCGAATTATCGATCAGTTCAAACCCAAACGTGCCGTTCGGCAAAACTTCAAAAGCCTCTCCGTAGGGGCTGCTCGTATAATCCAGCCAGCCCGCTTCGAAGTGGTAGTCTCCGTTGTCCAGCCGTTGCGCGCTGCCGAGAGCCGGCGAAAATGAGGGCATGTTCACATTGACCTGCAGGCTGACGGTGAGTGCCGTTTCGTCGATGTTCAGCACCTGCCCACGGCTCACTTCGCCCGGGTTCTCATAGACCCTCGTGTTCCCGTTGTCGAATAGTGAGATCACCGAAGTGCCGTTCAATTCGTACTGGACGTCGTGCTGGTGGGAAAACCACGGCCACGGGTCAGTCGTCCCAGTCATGGTGAAGTTGCCCTTCTTCCCCAGCGTCCACAGAACGTCGCCCGTCCCCACGCCGTTATTGAAATCGATTTTCACCACCATATCCTGATCGCGCACGGAGGCGAGGATGTCGCCGCTCGATGGAATGTAGTCCAGGCTGTTCATATGCGTCCAGTCGTTGGCAACGGGCGCGAGGACAAGGGGCGGACAGTTTACGTCGGTCGCACTACAGGTTTCATTCAACGGCGCCTTCAGATTGACGTCCAGGTGATCGAACGCGCTCCAGGTCCAATCCACCTGCATATTCGTATCGAGATCCATGATGCAATCGCCGAGGATATCCACCGGCGCCGTTGCGCCCTGCGTTCCCGCTGGGAATATTTCCTCCTGCGATGCCTTCACCAGAGTGTGTCCGTTGGGCAGCACCTCAGAGTCGTGGTTGAACCCCACCACGGCCAGTTTCCCCAGCGCCGCCAGTTGCTGGTTGATCCGCGTAATGCTGGTCTGCCGAATGGTATTACCGGCCATATCGATTTGACGGAAAAGCTGCTGCCGCAGCCCCGTGTTCTCATCGGCTGGATACAAAAGGAAGGTCGCGCCCGGAGCGGGTCGAATGAAATACGTTCCGTAGTTCAAGGCCGAATCGTAGCCGGGATAGTACCAGATCACGCGCCCTTTCAAGTCCGTGGCCGTCGGGACGAAGTCGAGGTTGTTCGTGTTGACCGGGTTGCTGTAGCAATCGAGCAACAGGATGCCTTGGGTGGCGGAATCCTGCGAACTTGCCGGGATCGGGATCGAAATCGTCGGAAATGGCACTCCTTTCGGAATCGACCCTGTGGTGAACTGCCCGGTTGGCCCATTCGTGGAACTGGAGCCCGTAACCACGACGTAATTCATGCTGTAGACGGTGTGGGGATACATGCCGCCGATGTAGAAGTTCATGCTGTGGCCGGTGCTGCAAGGGATGGCGGTGGTTTGATTCGACGCCGCTCCGGTGCTGAACTTCACGTAGATCGTACTTCCGGAAGCGCACGCCGGGGCACTATAGAGCGCCACCAGGGGATGGTTCGTCGCGGAAATCACCGGCGTGCTGCCGCTCACCCGTGACTTGATACCGAAGGGAATCGTCACGCTGGCGGTGTTGTTCGTCGTCAGGTTTCGCGCGATCGCCCGAACCTGATAGTTCCCTTCCTGCAAATAGGGTGTCCAAGAGAAAATATTCGAAACGTCGTAATCCTGCAGAACCACGAACCCCTTACTGCCAGCCTCCACGGAGAACTGGTAATCGAGCGCTCCCGCGTCGGTATCAGATGCGCTCGCAGTCCATGTGACGGTGGTTCCCACGAGCTGCGGTTGCGCAACTGATGGCGTGAGTTGAAGCGTGATGGTGGCCGGGAGCGGCAGAGCCATCAATAGAGTCATAAACGGCAGCGATGAAAGAAAAAGACGGCGCAATCAACCACTCCTTCCAGAGGGCAAGGCAGCAAAACTAGAGTGTATGACTGAGGGTAGCGAAGTATCGGGGCGTCCCGCAACCGGTACCTCCGGTCGGGGATGCGACAAATGTCGTGATTCGTAAACTTCTGGCGGCCACGGAAGACGGCCATCAGTTCGAGCGGCGGACGACGAGTTCATGGGTTCCGAGCAACCGTCCGGGTCTCCCCATTTCGGGCTTGGTTTGCAGAAGCGCGACCGCATCGAGGATGCGCGCCGCTACCCGCGCGGCATGCTGCTCGGAATCTTTTTCGATGTAGGTCCGGAGGGCGGTAAGATGGGAGCTTTTAGCTCGCCCGGTTTCCCCCAGGAGTTCAACCAGGCGGTTACTTTTTCGTGACTGACGAATTGGCGCGCGTCGAGCTCAGATTGCGCAGCCTGGGTTTGGGTGAGTTGCCATTCTTCAGACTCAGCATATTCAGGATCGAGAGGGTTTCGGTATTCGGCTGTGCTCACCGCTTTAGTTCCCCGGAGCGTCCAGTTCGTACAGCGAATCCATGCGGTACCCTCGATACGTCAACGAGACATCGATCAGCTCGAAGTTATAGGTTCCCGCCGGCAATACTTCAATCGCTTCGCCATACGGATTGCTCTGGGGTGAAAGCCAGCCGGCCTCAAAGTGATAGTTGCCATTGTCCAACCGCTGCGCACTCCCCAGCGCGGGCGAAAACCCGGGCATGTTCACGTTGATCTGCAAACTCACCGTGAAATCGTCCTCATCAATGTTCAGCACCTGGCCGCGGCTGACTTCCGAGGGATTGCTCGCAATCCGTGTATTCCCGTTATCGAACAAGGCGATCACCGACGTTCCGTTCAACTGATACATCACATTGTGCTGGTGAGAGAACCAGGGCCATGGGTCAGTGGTGCCGGTCATGGTGAAGTTTCCGGTCCGCCCTAACGTCCAAAGGACGTCCCCTGTGCCGACCCCATTGTTGAAGTCGATCTTGATCACCTGATCCAGATCGCGCATGGAGAACAAAATGTCTCCGTTGGAGGGGATGTAATAGAGGCTGTTGCCGTGCGTCCAGTCGTTAGCCACGGGCGCCAGCATCAGCGGCGGACAGTTCGTGTCCGATGCCTTGCAAATCTCGCCGAGCGGCGCGACCTCATTGATGTTCAGGTAGTCGAAAGCGCTCCAGGACCAATCGATCTGCATGTTGGTGTCGAGGTCCATGATGCAATCTCCCAGAATGTCGACCGGAGCCGTTGAGCCTTGCGTTCCCGCTGGAAATATTTCCTCCTGCGATGCCTTCACAAGCGTGTGGCCGTTGGGCAGGCGCTCGGCGTCATGATTGAACCCGGTCACGCCCAGCTTTCCGAGCGCCGCCAACTCCTGGTTGAGCCTCGTAATGCTGGTTTGCCGGATGGTGTTGCCCGCCATATCGATCTCGCGGAACAACTGCTGCCTCACAATGGGGGCAGTTTCGCTGAACGAATAAAGAAGGAACGTTCCTCCAGGCACAGGACGAATGAAATAAGACCCGTAGTTCTGTGAATTGGCATAACCCCCGTAGTACCAAATCACGTGCCCATGAAGATCCGTTGCAAAAGGAACAAAATTCTGGTTGTTCCCGTTTGCGGCGTTGCTGTAAGAATCAAGAAG
>Ga0182012_10002531_pt1 | contig 19710 bp, 12 predicted proteins | sample 612S2SmetaG_FD_120486 | JGI IMG/M metagenome (GOLD analysis project Ga0182012, IMG submission 120486) | Permafrost microbial communities from Stordalen Mire, Sweden - 612S2S metaG | ecosystem: Environmental > Terrestrial > Soil > Wetlands > Permafrost | place: Sweden: Stordalen | collected...
CCAATCGCATTGCGAACGCTCTGGCCATCCATAACCGGGCCAATTCCGCCGTTTGGACTCCACTGCCCACCTGGCTGCGGACCATTTTGCGGTTGACCCCCACCCTGCTGCTGACCTTGCCCTTGCTGTTGACTTTCACCTTGTTGCTGGCTGCCTTGCTGACCCTGGCCATCACGCGCCATCATCTGCTGCTGATAATTCTGCCGCTGTGCCCTGTCATTTTGCGCCCGTTCCAACATCTGCCGCAAATTGCGCACTTCCGAAAGCGCTTCGGCCGTCTTGTCGCCCTGTCCGTTCTTTCCGTTCGGATCGCCAGCTTTCAAGGAACGTTGCACTTCCTGCAAATTTTTACTCAGCTGTTCAAGGCCATCCGCCATGCTGTTTTCAGCACTCAAGTTCCGCTCGCCATAGCCTTGGCGCATCCATTCCGACGTCTTCTGCATGCGCATCGCAAGTTCGCGCTGTTCCGCGTCAGCCAACGCCTTACGCATCTTCGAAGACGCGCCAGGTTCAGTGGAGGCCAGCTTTCTTTCCTGTTGCTGCATTTCGTTCTGCAACTGCTGCAGATCCTTCGCCAGGTTCTCTTTCTGTTTGGCGAATGCTCGCTCCTGTTCTGTTGGCAAGTGCGGCGGACCTGGTTCAGGCTCCCAATTACGGCGCCGGTCATAGCCGTAATAACGCGGATTATAAGGATCTTTTAACTCTGGCGTATCGTTAGGCCCCGGTTCCGGCTGGCCGGCACGCATCCTCCGATACAGCGAAGAAGTTTGGTCGTCGCCATACATCTTCTTTAACGATTCAGCGATCTCACGTTGCGTCTTTGCCATCTCCTCAGCTTTTTGCGACAAGCCCGCAACGGCGTTATCAGATTGCTTTTGCATAGCGCCATTCAGTAAGCTTTGTGCTTGCGCTAGATCCTCAGCGGCTCGCCTCTGTGCAGCCGGGTCATGGTCGCTCACTGCCTTGCGCATTTCATCTTCGGAACGCCGCAATGCCTCTGTTGCTTGACGCAATGCTTCCGACATTTGCCTTTGTTGTTGCTGGCTGCCACTGCTCTTGCCACCAGCTGAAGACTGGCCCAACGCAGACTGCTGACCACTCTGCCGCTGACTGCCCTGCTGCTGTTGACCACCTTGTTGTCCACTCTGTTGCTGGCCACTTTGTTGCTGCCCGGATTGCGACTGCTGGTTCTGCGCCATTTCTTCCATTTGGCGCCGTAATTCTTCAGCTTCGCGGCGCAATTGCTCTTCCTGCCATCGCTGTTCAAATGCCTGCTGTTGCGGCCGTTGCGATGCCAATTCTTGCTGTCGTCGCGCTAATTCCTTCAACTTCTCCAGCGCCTCATCAACCGCCTTCTGCTGATCGCTCTGCTGCTGCGAATTCTGCTGGCCCGTCTCATATTGATTCTTGCTGGTATCCATTTCTAGATCCAACATGCGGGCTAAGTCGCGTTGCGCTCCGCCACCGCCGCCTCCACCGCCACGCTGACCAAATGCAATCTGAATATCGCGGAACATGGATTCCGCCCGTAGTAACGATTGCAATGCTTTTTGCTCTATCGGCAAAGCGTCCCGCCACTTACCAGGCTTCAGCTCGTTTACCGCTTCATCCATCTGGCTCGATGCCTGCGTCATCAGCTTGGAGAAATTAGCAAAAGAAGATCCTGCGCCTTCCATCTCACGACTCGACATGCGTTCTGCCAGTGTCTTCGCTTGAGCCGACAACTTTGTTTCGGTATCCGACAAAAACTTCGCGTTTTCTTGAATGCTGGCTGCGTTATTCTTACGGCCGTCGCGCCACTGGTTCCACGTTGCTGCAATAATCTGCTTCTGCCGTTCCGAAATATCGCTGTTCTGTTGGCCGCCGCCTCCACCACCACCGCCACCCATTTCTTGCGATTGGCTGAATTTGAAATCGAACGGCTCCGCTTGCGCAAAAATGATTTCGCTTTGCGAGGTGTGTGTCGCGTCCCGCGCAGTCGCGTAAATCGACACCAGATCGCCCGGGATTAGCTTGAAATTCTCTAAAGATAACAGCGTCGTTCCCGAAGCTTCCTTCGTACCTTTGTTCTTCAGCAATGGCACCACTTGATCTGGTCCGCCATTCACCGAATAGTGCAGTTCCAGCGCTTCCACTCCAAAGTCATCCGCCGCTTCGACCGTCACCGGTACTTCCTCAATCGGCGACACTTTCGGATCTTTTCCCGGATTCGCTATGCGAATCGTCGGCGGTTCATCTTTGCCCGATTCAATGAAGTAATCGTCGCTAATGCGAATAGTTTCGCCATTGTCGATCGCCGCAACATGATAAGAACCATCTTTGCGTAGTGGTATCTTTGCCGTGAGCCAATTGCCCTCGCCTTTCGTCAGTTCAAGGTGCGAACCGTCCTCAAGCACTATCACGCCATGTTCTAGCGGCTTGTCTGTCAAAACGGAAACGTCGGCCTGTGTTCCTTCTACCGCGCGAATATCTCCACCCGGGTCCTGCACCACATCTCTCAAATGCAACTCCGCCGGGTAATGCAATGAAACTTTAACACGCTTCACTCCAGGTAAATCGCGCACCGAAATCTTAAAGTGCTTCGATTCCGCGCCGTCTGCCTGAACGTAATACTCAACTTGGTCGGTTAAACCAACAAAGCTGAATTGGTAGCCATTGCTTTCTGCCGCGGGCTGCATGGTGGTGGAATCCCACTTGGTCGCTGCGCCATATCTGGCGTGCAAGGAGACTTGATGGGCATTGAACCCTAGAAGGCGAGCCGTAATAAGTTGATCTGACCTTCGCCGAATTGTCTTATTGCCCGGCTGCACCGTCAATTCGTACAGCGGCTTTTTGTCGACGCTTCCGCTTCCCGTCCAAAACAACGATGCACCATAGCCCCAATAGCCGGGTCCCGCCGCAATGAGCCAAACCAAAAGACCGGTCGCGACAACCGCGCCACCCAGTACAGCGTAAAGCAGATTCGACTGTGCAAACTGCTCCGGCCCATTTTGCTGAGCCACTCGCAAGGCATCTTCTGCCACCAGCTCAATAAAAGGATTGGCTTCGTTGCGGCGCTCACTCACGGTCAACAAGCGTTCGCCAAAACTGGGCGCTTTCTGCTCTGCCAGCTTAGCCGTCAGTTTACGGTTCAATTTACGAAGTGGAATCGCCAGCGTGAAAACGATCGCGGCGGCCAGTGCAGCAAATAAAATTAGCCGTAACGGTAACACCACCGCTGCAGCAAACCGGTACTGATTGGCAATCCAAACCAGCAAAAGAGTGAGCGCGAGCGCTGCGCCAGTAGTGATTGCCGCTCCACGCGATGCCGCAAAAAACCGCAACCGCGCTTCCACGCGCCGCAAATAATCGTCGAGTTGTACGATCGCCGTCATGCCGTTTCCCTTTCCTCTTTTAGATAGCGGGTCGCGAAGACACTTTCAACAATGGCCGCTATTAGCACCAGCATCAAAACATACCGCCACAGACTCCACGGCGTAGTGGAACTTTGCGAACTCACGGTTTTACCCGCAGGATTCATACTCCCAGTATTGCGCCATAAAACGAGCGTCTCATCGGGAATCACTGTTAAATCGGATTCTCGCCTATCCGGATGCACTGCCACAAGCGCTCGCCGCCCGTTTGCGCTCTGCACCTCGTAGAAACCCGCATTCTCCAAAGCAAATGACAAAGCCTTCGTTGCCTCGGCTAGTGCCAACTCATGTTTGCCCGTTGGACCAATCACATCGGCTGCTGCAGTTTCTGTTTTGGAGTGTCTCAGGGTCGCTGGCGTGCCCACAACCACACTTGAAGGGTTATCGCTGGCGCCTGCCATATACAAACCCGATTGCACCACGAAAGGAAGATAAGAGGCATGCAGCGGAAAATCGCTGCTCGAGTTATCCAGCGTTCCAACGAAGGTAAGCACTCGCCCTTCACCCACTCGCTCTTCAAGCAATAATGGGGAGCCATCCACAAACTTCGCCAGCACTTTCTCAGTTGCAGTGGGAAGTATCCTAGCGCTACGCAAGAACTGTACATTATCGAACCGTCCCACTTCTACCAATGCCGGATGTTGTCCATCCACTTCGCCGGCCGCTTGGGACATATTCCCGCTGCTCACCTTCGCCGCCGTAATTGGAATTTCGCCGCAGCGTGCTGTGCTGATGCCAACTGCGATCAACAATCCCCCGCCCTTCTCCGCATAAGAGCGCAGCTTAGTCGCAGCGCTTGCCTCCAATTCTCCCGGATCGCTCAACACCACAAAAACAAACTTATTCAAATCTAGATTTCTAACCTGCTCAACAGCCGCCTGATCGACCAATAAACCGGCTGAGGTCGACGACTCCATCGCAGCTTTGTAATAAAAACCTTCACGATTCCGTCCGCCTGCATACAGAAACAATACTCTGCGCGGATCTGATCGCTCAACCGAAAACAGGTACGTGTCATCTTGCGGCAAAGCATCGTGCGGCTCTATGCGAATCTCGCCCCGGTTCGCTCCATATGGGACATCGAAACCCAGAAACTCAACCTGTCCCCGCCCGTTGGCTGGAATCGTCACGCTCTTTGTGGAAACAACCTTGTCGTTTAGCACCAGCGACACTTGTCGCGTTGCCACCGGCGTCTGCCAACCTGCGATTGTTGCGGTCAACCGGCTGCGTTTCGGATCGAAAATCTGCGAAGCTACGGTGACATTTTCAACCGCCCAATTCTCCTTCTTCTCTTCCGCTACCGAATGCAATTCAAGCGTTGTGCCAGGCTCCAACTGCAAATCCGCAAATCCTTTTGTGGGCAGCGAAGTTTGCTGCATATCGCTGATGAAATGCGCTTCGATCTGCATGTTAGCTGTCCTATCCAGCAGTCGCAACGCTCGCGCCAACTCCCCGTAAGAACTCGCATCATCCCCAGGCGTGATTGAGTCAATGGCCGCATTCAACCCGCTCCGGTCACTCTCAAACCCGGTCAAGGTCTCCAAATGAGAATCAAGCTGCGCCACCTGGGCTAAGAATCCGCCAGGCAAATCGCGCACCAGTCGCCGAGCTTCGGCCTTAGCCTTATCCATGCGATCCCCTTCCCGCATGCTGAATGAGTGGTCAATTGCGATGAGCGTCAATTTGCGCCGCGATTGCGAAGCTGAACTTCGCAGGATAAAAGGATTTGCAAATGCCAGTGCCAACAACAACAGTAAAGCTAGCCTCAGCGCCAACAGCATCAAGTATCGTAAGCGCCGGTGCCGCACGGAACTTTGCACGCGCCGCTCGAAAAACATCAATGGACTAAACGGCTGAGGGGTGCGTTTAAACTGCCGCAGCAGATGAAGCCATAAAGGTAGGCCCAGTGCTGCCAGTCCAGCCAGGAACCAAGGCGAAAGAAATCCCATTCACATTCTTCCTTGCCGTATGGTCAGATACTCGCGCAATCCCTCATCCAGTGGCCTGTCTGTGCGCAGCAGAAAATAATCCAAACCCGCCGCCTGCGCTTTTGTGCGCAACTCATCAATGTGCGCTTGAATCTTCTGCCGGTATTCAGTCCTGGCATATTCCGGCGTGGATTCTAGCGCCTCACCTGTTTCCATATCCAATAACAATGCGCCGTCATCCAACTTCAACTCAATTTCACGCGGGTCGAGAACGTGGAATAAGATCAACTCGTTCCCCCGAAATCGCAGCGGCTCAACTGTCTTCACAATGATTTCCGGTTTCTCGAAAAAGTCTGATATCAGCGCAGTCACACCGCGCCGTTTCATAAATTGCTGCAATTCAAAAAACGGCCGCTCAAAATTAGTTCGCTTGCCCAATTCAGCTTCATCAATCGCATGCAACAGACGCATCAACTGCCCTTGCCGTGATGTGGGCCGGATGAAGTTGGTAACTTCGTCGTTGAACACCACCAGGCCCGCGCTGTCCCGCTGCAGGTGAGCCAAGTAAACCAACGCCGATGCCAGGTACTTTGCGTAATCCAGCTTTCTTACTTTGCCGCCGAACCCCATGCTGGCGCTGGTATCAAGCAGCACTACAGAAGACGTATTCGTTTCGCCCCGATAGCGCTTCAAATAGGCGCGCTCGGTCCGCGCGTACACATTCCAATCCACGTGCCGCAGATCGTCACCCGGCGAATAGGCTCGATACTCCTCGAATTCCTGGCTGAAACCGAAATCCGGCGAACGGTGCAAACCTGCCAGAAACCCGTCCACTACCGTCTTCGCAATGAGATCCAGACCGGAAATTCCAGCCAATACAGCGGGATCGAGAAATCTGTTTGAGACCTGGACAGGCACTCTTATGTAAGCTCCCTAAATGCTATCCGCGTGGCGCTGGTTTCCAATCAAGTAGACGCTTCAGAATCTCATCTGTGTTCAAGCGCGCGGACTCTGCGTGAAAATTTAGCAATACGCGATGCCGCAACACTGGCGCTGCCAAAGCTCGTATGTCTTCATACGCGACATGAAAACGCCCGTGCATCAGTGCTCTCGCCTTTCCCGCTAAAACAAGGAATTGCGCGGCTCTCACGCTGCCACCAAAATTTACGTATTGAGTGACGAAGTCAGGGGCGTCAGGTGTATTGGGCCGAGTTGCGCGTACCAAATCGACGGCATACCGCGCTACCGATTCCGCCACCGGGGTCATACGTACCAACTGCTGAAAGCCCACAATCTCTTCGCCTGTGGTCACGGTATTCGCTTCGGCGCGTGTTGTGGTCGTGGTTAAGTCAACCACCTTTACTTCATCTTCAGCCGGCAAATAATCCAACACCGCATTGAAAAGGAAGCGGTCCAATTGCGCTTCGGGCAGTGGGTATGTACCTTCCAACTCAATTGGATTCTGCGTTGCTAACACAAAAAACGGTGGTTCAATCCTGTACTGATTTCCCCGCACGGTGCACGACAACTCCTGCATCGCTTCCAGAAGTGCAGATTGGGTCTTCGGCGGTGTACGGTTAATTTCGTCCGCTAACAGAACGTTTGAGAAAATCGGATCCGGAACGAAAGTCCAAGATCTGTGCCCAGTCGACGTGTTCTCTTCAATAATGTCGGTGCCCGTAATGTCCGAAGGCATCAAGTCTGGCGTAAACTGAATGCGATTAAACTTCAACCCAAGCGTCCGCGAGAGCGTCCTGACCAGCAGCGTCTTGGCAGTTCCAGGAAGGCCCGTTAGCAAACAGTGCCCTCCTACAAAAAGCGAAATGAGCACACTCTCAATGACCTCGTCCTGACCGACGATGACTTTGTGAACTTCATTCCTTATAGAATTCTGCGCGTCCTGAAAACGTTTGACGCGGTCACGCACTTCAGATGAATCGGCAAGCGTTGCGGTTGAGGTTGTTGACATTTTATTGGCTCAGTTGAAGAAGAAGCTGTTGTGCGGGCTTATATCCAGGCGCAGCTTCCAGCGCCATCACGACTTGATCTTTCGCTTCATCCAGCCGGCGTGCAGCCTTCAACGCCTTGGCCAGTTCGTAGTGCGATTGGGCTGTGTCTACGGGTTTAAGGGCTAACAGCGCCTTCCCTTCCCTCACCGCGCCTTCCGCGTCACCCGCTTCCAAAAGCAAACTGCCTAGTCTCCGGTGTGTCTCCTCGTCTTCGGGATAGATGTAATTTAGTTTCGCAAGTGTGGTTCGAGCTTGTTTCGAATTTCCAGCCTCCTGCTCTAAAACCGCGAGTTTCTTTAATGATTCAACCCCAGTGCCTCCGGCGTTCCTATATTTCTCCAACTCCGCCATGGCCGCGCTTTTATTGTTCTTTCGCTGGTATGCCTCGGCCAGCAACTCATACGCGCTGCCCGTGCCTGTGTAATCCGGATAGTAGTCGCGAACCTTGATACCTTCGGCAATCGCATCGTCCCATTTGCCGGCTTGTATGATCCCCGGCAGCGCCTTCATACCTTTCTTCCAATCGGCAAAGTGCTTCACCGTGTTGCTGGTTTGAGCATCCATCCACACCATAAATTCTTTGTCAAACGCGGCGGGACTTTCATGCAAGTTCTCCTGCATCGCTTCTTCAGTCGTCTGACGTGCCGCGTAAGAGTGAATCATTCCCAGAATCGCGCCGTCGCCCCACTTCTGGCTGATGTAGTCGCAAATCTTGCCAGCCTGATAATACGAAATAATTACCTGCGTAGGAAACTTAGGACGCATGAATCCTTTATCTAGTTCCAACACCGGCAGTAATTCCTTCTTCTCCAGGGCCGACACTATTTCAGGTGTCATCCGATCGCCCCAATCTGCCGATGCCGCCGATTCTTCATGCACCGCAACCCCTTCGGTAAACCAGCGCGGCACTAGATGGTGCGTCGCACTCAACACAAAAACGTGACTGAATTCATGCCACATTGTGCTAGCCCAGCTGAACTGTCCAGGTGATCGCGCCGACGGGCTGTCCATCGCAACCGCTAAACCAAACGTCACACCAAGCAGACCTCCCTGCCCTGGCAGACCGAGTGTTCGCACGATGAAGTCCTCGTGATTCGGATACAGTTCCAAATGCACTGGCCCGGATAACTTCATCTGGTACTTCTGTTCATACCTGGCGATCGCGCGCTTCATCTCCGTCTCAACATAGGGCTGCAATAAAGCAGATTCTTTCTTGCTGAGTCGCAATTCCGTGTTAGCCGTCTTGAATACTTGATAGTCGCCGAAGGTGTCCAATAACCGCAAAGAGTTCACGGTCTCTGCATCCCGAAAATGCCCCTCGTAACAACGCTCCAGTTGTTGGCGCGCTTCCACATCGGCGCCCTGCCGCATCAAATTCACGCCCAGTTGCGATCGCGCCGACCATAGTGCTGGATTCAGCTCAAGCGCTTTTCTGTAATATCGAATCGCCTCTTCATAGCGCCGGTTGATCTCAAAAAAGTGCCCGCCCGTTGCGTAGGCTTCGCCGTAAACCGGATTGATCTTCAGAATCCGCGTCATCCATTCCGACTGCTCTTTAAAGTTCAACCAATCAATCGACGCTAAAACGGCCATGGCATCTAGTGCCTCATTCGATATAGCAAGCGCCTTTTGCGCCTCTTCTTCCGCCTTCGTCGGCTCGGTATCTTCTAAGGCCAGATACGCCAGCAACTCATGAGCTTGATAAAGCTTCGCATCATGCGCCAACGCCTGCGCTGCAACTTCGGGCGCACGCTTATCGAAGCCTTGCGCCGCCACCCTCGCTAAACCCAGATACGCTGGCGCAAAGTTCTCGTCGACACTCAACGCTTCCGTAAATAATTTCGCCGCGTCACCTGGCTGATAATGCTCCAGAAAAAACAAACCCCATTCGGTCTTAAATTCCGCGGACTTCAACCCTCGCTTTTCGGCCGATTGAAACTCGGCGTTTGCATCTTCAAACCGTTCCAGGCCCCACATACCTTCCGCCCGGGCAAACGGATCGCTGCTGCTCAGCAAATTCGTAAAACATTTCTTGGCATCAATGAGTTGCCCGTGCCGTCGCAGTACTTTACAACTGTCCCCGGGCACCGCTGCCGCGGCCGGCAGCAAGGCGAGCAGCAAATATGTCAGGAGCTTCACTTATCTAACTCCGCCTGAGTACGCGCCAATTCCAAAAGCAGCGCCGTTAACTGCTGCTTGTAGTCGCTCTCTTCCATTGCTGCCTTCTCATATTTCAGACGATCAATCTTCGCTTCCAAATCTTCCTTCTTGGTAACAAGCCGCTGTTTCTCAGGCGACAGCGCCTTTCCGCCGTCCACTCGTGGGCGAATCAAAACGAACGATGCTGCCAGCAATCCTTGGCCATTCTCCGGCTTTGGATCGCGCACACCCGTCGCGTTCGCCGTATCGGTAATTAAAGCGTGCTCTGTCGCAAGCAGCTTTTCAGCTTCGAAATAAGCGGCAGTCTTGCGCTCCGCATATCGAAAAGCCTCCAGCGCCGAAACCGATCCGTTCTTATCTGTGTCCGCTCCCGGATCGCGTAACGCATCCACCCAATATCGAGCGAAAACCGGAGCGTTCTTTTCATTGCCGGATTTGGTGGCGGAAATCACCACGCGATCCTTCTTCGCCAAGGCCGCCAAAGATGCGCCACTACAGCTTGTCATGTTTACCACCAATTGACGCCGAGCTGGAATGCGATTCAATCCCTGCGCCAATTCGACGCCCGTCATATCGGGTCCAGCCAAATTGATCTTGTAATCGGCGCCGTCGAAGGTTCCATGGCCAATCAGAAACAAAGCGAACGAGTCTGCTGAAGTCGCCTCACTCGCAACCCTCTGTAAGGCCTGCTCAACGTGCTGTTTCGTTGCGTTCGCTCCGCTTAGCGTCACCACGTGGGCATCAGCGCTTGCGCTCAACTCATGCTCCAAGTCTTGTGCCCACTTTGTGAATTGTGTCTCGTATTCGGGGGCGCCGCCCAACCCAGCAACCGTTACGAAGTAGTCGGCTGCCGATAAATTCAAACTCGCCCAAAGCAGCAATAGGCACGTTTTCATACCACGCCCCATCTTCTTCTCAACAGCCACTCGGTTGACTTGAGTCCAATTACGAACAGAAACACCACCGGCATGTCCCAAAGCTCTTTTATCTCGCGCCCGGTAATGCCTGCTTCCGAAAACGAAATCTCGCGCGTCAACTGCTTTGCATCGCGCGGTTCATAGTACCGGCCACCAGTCTGTTCAGCCAGTTTCCGCAATAGATCCTTGTTTTGCTCTCGATGGAAATTCTCAGCCTGCCCGTCTTCTCGCCTAAACGTCAAAGCATCTTTTCCAAGTGGAATGCCCGCCTGTTTGGCAGATACGTCCGCCACATAGGAACCCGTTTTCACCGCTTGCCACTCGGCAGCGTAAACACCTGGCGACAGCGGATCGGGGTGTAAACTCACCGTCTCCGAAGTGCCATCGGGCGCGATAATTTTTGCTTCCACTTGGGCATCGCTGGCTGGCAAATATTGCTTGTCTCTCACTTCGGCACGCAGTTGAACATGACCTTCGTCTTCAAGATTGGCGTTAGGCGTCGAAGCCACTACTCGCGACGGTGTCGAACTTACCAACCAGCGCAGCAACTGCCGCCAAAACATCTCTTGGCTCACATCTCCTAAGGGCTGTTGCATCTTCCAGCGCCAACTTCCCGCTGTGGCAAAAACCGCCGTGCGCCCCCGTCCATAATTTTCAGTCACCAACAGCGGCAAGTGATTTCCACCAGCGTCGACCTTTGCTAACACCACCGCGCCAGGCTTCGGCGTTCCAGGATCTTGATAGTTGGCCAAGTAAGGCAAGATTTCCCAATGCCGGTTGCTCTTCTCAGCGTCCTCATCAATCCTGCATACAAGACTGCGCCGGCCCGCATCCGTCAATTCTGCCGCTACAAAGTTTCGCTGAAACGTGTTCTTCTTCGTCGACAGATTCACCGGCAATAAATCCGCGAACGGCGCTACATTGTATCCGCCATCGCCCAGTGCCCATCGGCCTGCTTCAAACAGTAAACCGCCGCCACGCCTATCGACAAAATTCTTGATCGCATCGGCCTGGTCTGTGGTGAAGAACGCTTCCTCGACACTGCCCAATACAATGCCGTCATACTCGAACAAATCTTCTTGCTTGGTCGGAAATCCTTCCGCCAGTTCGTTCGGTGAACTGATACCTTGCCGGTAAATTTTGTTTTGCGTCGTTCGCAGCATTGAGACGACGCTGATGGCCGGGTCATCTTCCACCGCGCGCCGCATAAACTTATACTCCCAGCGCGGCTCGCCTTCTACATAAAGAACCCGGTGCTTTCCGCTCTGAACCCAAAGCACACGAGTTAGCTTGTTGTTCTCAAGATTTTCTTCACCCTGCAAAGGGTCAATCCGCACGTCAAGGCTTTTAACACCACCATCGCCAGCATTGAATTCAAGAGTCTCGACTTGCTTCCCTGAATCGCTCAGCACAATATCGCGTGTGGCTAAAACCTTGCCGCTGCCAGACAAATTCAGCCGTGTATGTTTGCCGCCAAAGCCGTTTTGCCTAATAGTGACTTGCGCCTCTAACCGCGAACCTTCTAAAGCCTTATTCGAAACGTCAAATCCATCTAGCTCAACATCCGACGAAAGATTGGTCTTGCCAAAGCCAATGGTGTTTACTGGCAGCCTGCGGCGCTGCAACTCGCTGAGTGTCTTTAGATCAATGCCGCCCGAATTATCGGCGCCATCACTCAGCAAAACAATCGCGCCAATCGGCAGGGTCGCAGCTTCGTCCGAAAGTTGTTGCAGCCCTCTGCCAATCTGTGTAGACGTCTGGTTGGCGCTGAGTTGGGTGAGCCCGTCAATGCGCTCCACATTGGTCCCCAGCCGATACATTCGCACTTGATAATGGGTTTGCAAATCTTTCAGCAAACCGCTGTCTAGCATCTGGACTGCTTGTTGTTGGCGAGATTGGCTGCCGTCTTTCAACGCCATACTGCGGCTATCATCAACCACGACGGCCACTATGTTCTGCTGCTCTTTTAAAGCCGTAACCGAGATGGCGGGTTGCCACAAAAGCAAGAGCAAAACTGCTAAGAGCGCCCAGTCCAATCCCCACAACACAACCGTCCGCCAACCCTGTAGAGCTTTCGTGAATTGCTTTCGTTTACCGATCAAGAACACCGCCAGTGCCCCTGCCGCGGCTAAGACACCTAAGATCAGCAGCCAGCGCGGCCACGAACCCATGAGCACAAAGTGCCCCTTCGAAAAAACGCTGAGCGGATATTTGAAGAGGAACTCGAACATTGTTTGTGAATATTCCTAATGTGTCATGGCGTAAACGAGATAGTCGACACCAATACGAAATCCCAAGGCCGAGTATTGTTCCGGGTATCGTGGATCGTCGGCATTTTCCCAGGAATCGCCCAAATCCATGTTGTGACAAATCGCTACCATCAAGCGGTGCTTGTCATCATAAATACCCCTCCAGCGCGGAACGAACCCATCCTTTTCCGGAATTCTTCCGGTATATAAAACCTGCGCTCCTGGCACCTGGTAGCGGTCGTCCAGATCGTAGACGGTGTGAAAAATCGGGTCGCTGTTCGGTATATCAACAATCGCGCGGTCGGGAAACACTTTGCTCATGCTTGCGGTAAACACCTCCCACTCTTGACTACCGTGGAAATCGTCGCACATGAAAAAACCTCCGCGTAGCAAGAAATCGCGGAGCTTGGCGGCCTGGAAATCCGTTAGATCCCAATGCCCCACTTCCACGCCATAGAGCCATGGCCAGTTATAAATGTCGTCGCCATCTTCAGCGGCCACTGGTTCCTCTACCGAACGCGCCTGCACACGAGTAAGACGTCTTATGGCTGCCGAAAGGTGACGGTCCGAACGCGGATAATCGATAGTCCAGTTGTTCCGGCGTCCGTAATAGGTTGGGACTGCGCGATACATGAAGCGCGCGAACACCCATTCGCCCTGCACATTGTAATCGGGCGGAATCGGAAAATTGTTGTACTCCCAAGCCGGATATTCGCGAAACACCCCAGGCTGCTGTTCTTTTCGAGTCGTTCGCTTGCCTACCTTACTAACGTCGTTCGGCAGGCGCTCTTGGTCAGGCTGGGGGAAGACCGCGCAAACTGCGCTGACGATGGCCAGACATGGAAAGACGACCAAACAAACGCCACGGAAACCCATAAAATTCAAACGGCTGGCGCCAGAATAGCATGCCCAAATCAAACGGTGAAAATATCGATTGCCCCCGCCAGTGAAGTCAGCGGGTCTCTAACCGGCGTGTATTCATGCGAAACCACACCTGTAAATCCCAGGTCGGCCAGCGCCTGCGCAACAAAGTGATAGTTCAACTCCTGCGTTTGGTCAATCTCGTGACGTCCCGGATTTCCGCCAGTATGGAAATGCGCAAGATATTGAAAGTTATCCCGAATCGTTCGGACAATGTCGCCGTCCATAATCTGCATATGATAAATGTCATAAAGCAGTTTGACGCGCGGCGAATTTACTCGTTTCATCACACCGACGCCCCAAGCTGTGTGGTCGCACATATAGTCCTTGTGATTTACTTTGCTGTTCAGTAACTCTAGGCAAATGGTCACACCTTTATCTTCGGCTTGTGATTTGACCTTGTTCAAGAACGTGACGCAATTGTCGGCGCCTGTTTCATCAGGCATGCCTCGACGATTGCCGGACAGCGTAATTACGTTGGGACAACCGGCTGCCGCCGCGATGTCGATACCCTCCCGCAGTGTCTTTTCAATACGCGCGTGATTCGCCTGCTCGTTGATCCCATCTGGAATCGTTCCGCCGTACGGCGGCGGTAGCATCGTCGGCACCAAGCCGTACTTTTTGAGTATTGGCCAGTCTTCTGGTTTCACAAGATCAAATCCGTAAATACCCAGCTTCGCGGCTTCCCGGCACATGTCGTCCATCGACATCTGCTTGCCACGAAACACGCCGGCTGTCACGCCCTGCTTCAGGCGGCCTTTCGGCTTCGGCTGCTCCTGGCTAAACGCTAACGCGGCGCCTCCCAATGCTGGTAGAAAACTTCGTCGTTTCATCCTCTTCACCTTCGACCCTGATTCTATGCTGTTAAATCCATGCATGTTATGCTGATCGCACGTGGGCCGAAGCTAAACCCGCGAATTTTCAAGCGTTTATCTCCGAAAGTGACTGTAGAAGAGCATCTGGCGACTACCCAATCCATCGCCAATTTAATTGACCAAACACTGCTGAAACCGGAAGCAACCGCAGAAGATATCACTCGCCTCTGCCGCGAAGCTGCCGAACATAAGTTTTGCTCGGTTTGCGTAAATCCTCATTGGGTCCGTTTGGCACATGCCAACTTGGAAGGCTCCTCAGTGCGCGTTTGCACTGTCATCGGTTTCCCCCTGGGCGCCAACCGCATGAAGGTCAAATCCGCCGAAGCGCGCATGGCTTTGGCCGAGGGCGCAACCGAACTCGACATGGTCCTGAACATTGGTGCACTCCGGTCTGGAGATTTCGCACCTGTTCGCAATGAAATCACTGAGCTTACGGATATTGCCCACGTCGGAAAAGCGTTGCTAAAGGTGATTCTCGAGACGTGTTTACTTAACGACGAGCAGAAGGTAACTGCTTGTCGATATGCCTCAGAGGCAAATGCCGATTTCGTAAAAACCTCCACGGGCTTCTCCACCTCCGGTGCGACTGAACAAGATATCCGGCTCATGCGCCAAGCTGTTGGACCCACAATGGGCGTCAAAGCTTCTGGCGGCATTCGTTCACTCGATGCGCTTCGCCGCATGGTTGCAGCGGGCGCAACGCGCATCGGCACAAGTTCCGGCGTTCAAATCTTGCGTGAGTTTACAGAAGGCGTTGCTGCCTCCACTACTGACAAACCGGGCGCTTACTAAATGAAGTCGACACCGAAAGCGCAGGTTCGGTTTCGCGAGCGCGCCGAACTCCTCGACTTCCTGTTGGAAGTGAGCGCCGTAACCGCGGAGACGCTTGATCTTGATCGACTGTTGGCCAACGTCGCCGACATCATTAAAGACGTGGTGCCGTATGAGCTTTTTGCCATTTTGCTTTACAACGAACGCACGCGCACACTGCGAATGCGCTATTCCATTGGCCATCGCGACGAGGTTGCAAAGAATCTCACCATACCGCTTGGCGAGGGATTAACGGGGACTGCTGCCGGGAGCCGCCAACCGATACTCGTTCATGACGTTCGCTACGACTCCCGTTATTTGAACGCTCTCGATGCGGTGCGGGCTGAACTGGCAGTGCCAATGCTCGTCCGCAGCAAACTGGTCGGCGTGATCGATCTTCAGTCCACCAGGGACCACGCCTTCTCTGAACAAGACCGATCGCTGCTTGTGTTGCTCGCCAGCCGCGTGGCGACTGCCATTGATAACGCCCGGCTCTATCGTCGCGTTGAACGTCAGAACCGAACGCTGCGTGTGCTCGCTCATCTCTCACAAGAATTTAGCTCCATCCTTGAAATTGATGAACTTTTGACAAAGATTGCCGTTACTGTGCGCGCATTGATCAACTTCGATTCGTTCAGCATCTTTCTTGTCGACGAGACAAACCAGTTGCTTCGCTGCCGCTTTAGCCAGCGATATGACGAAAAGGCGACCACCCAGAACGTGGAAATGGGCAAAGGTTTGACCGGCGCGGCGGCGCAATCAAGGGAAGTAATCCGCGTTGGCGATGTTGCAAGCGATCCGCGTTACATTGCGACCGATAACGATATTCGTTCCGAAGTTGCCGTGCCACTTGTCTTGCACGACCGTGTGATTGGCGTGATGGATTTGGAAAGCCAACGGCCGTCGTTCTTTACTGACGATCACGTGCGGGCACTTTCGCTCCTTGCGCCGCAGATTGCCACGTCAGTTGAAAACGCCCGGCTCTATGGCGAACTTGCGCAGCGTGAACGGCGCATGGAACAAGACCTGCACGCCGCATTTAAGCTGCAGTCAGTTTTAGTGCCGCGAACGGTTTCTGATGTCGTCGGGGTTGAAGTGGGAATCAAGACTCGGCCGGCAAGGCAAATCAGCGGCGATTTCTATGACTTCTTCGAACACAGCGACGAATATACGCTTATCGCTTTTGGCGACGTCAGCGGCAAAGGCGCAGCTGCTGCGCTTTACGCGGCACTCATTTCAGGCTTGTTGCGCATACTCGCGCCGCAACGGCGCAGCCCGTCTGATCTCATGAAGGATCTCAATGAAGCGTTGTTGGAACGCAAAGTGGATGCGCAATATGCCACCCTTTCTCTAATTACGTGGGCGGCCAAAACCAGGCAATTTACGGTTGTCAGCGCAGGCACACTGCCTCCCATGTTGTGCCGGGATGGCAAAATCATCGATTTACAAGTTGAAGGAGTGCCCATCGGCTTGCTGGAAGACCAGGAATACGATCAAGTCACAATCACTGCTGAGCCGAAAGACTTCCTGCTTCTGTATTCCGATGGCGTTGAGGATCAGCTTGGCAAAGATGCGGCTTCAGTTGACGAAATCACTGCTTCTGAAAAAGAGATGGAGACATACGGACGTGCACGTTTGGAGAAGGTGTTGAAAGCGAATCATAACCGTTCGCCACAACAGGTCGCGGAGAAAGTCTTTGCCGATATCGATCAGTTTCGCGGCTCTACCGTTCTTACGGACGACCAAACCATCGTGGCTTTGCGAGTCTTATAGATGTTCGAGTATCGAAACGGGCATCTTCATTGCGAAGAAGTTGATCTACAAACATTGGCAGCCGACTATGGAACCCCGGCTTACGTATACTCAAAGGCTACAATTCTTGAGCGCTGGCAGCAATATGAGACTGCGCTAAGCGGTATTCCGAAACGAGTTTGTTTTGCCGTCAAAGCGAATTCCAATCTTGCGGTGCTGGCAACGCTGGCGCGTGTTGGCGCTGGTTTCGATATCGTGTCCGGCGGCGAACTGTATCGAGTTTTGAAAGCGGGCGGTGATCCTTCTTCAGTGGTCTTTTCCGGAGTTGGCAAGACCGCTGCTGAGATTGCTTTCGCGCTCGAAAAAGGCATTCACAGCTTCAATTGCGAGTCCGAAGCTGAGATTGAACTGATCTCGCAAATCGCCACCTCCAAAGGCGTCAGGGCTTCCATAGCGATCCGCGTGAACCCTGACGTAAATGCGAATACGCATCCATACATTTCTACTGGCTTGCGTGAACACAAGTTCGGTGTCGATATTTCAGTCGCTGAAGGCATCTATGCCCGCGCCGCTTCCCTGCCGGGAATCGTTGCCGAAGGTGTGAGCTGCCACATCGGATCGCAGTTGCTCGATCTTGATCCTTTACTTGAAGCGGCCGACAAAATAGTGGCTCTTGTCGCTCGTCTTCGCGCCAATGGCCTGCCGATCCGCTTTCTCGATTTAGGCGGCGGACTCGGCGTGCAATACAAACCGCATGAACAAAATGCGAGTGTCGCGGAGTTCGCAACTCGCTTACGTCCTAAGCTTGCCCAGTTGAATTTGACTTTGATGCTTGAGCCAGGGCGATCGATTGTCGCTGAAGCAGGTATCTTGCTCACACAGGTTTTGATTGTAAAGAAAAACGGCGAGAAAACATTCGTGGTGGTAGATGGCGCGATGAACGACTTGCTACGGCCTGCGCTCTATCAGGCGCATCATGAGATTTCGCCCGTGGTCGACATGTCTGATCGCGCAATGATGGCGGCAGATGTAGTCGGTCCCGTTTGCGAAACTGGCGACTTCTTCGCGCGCGATCGACACCTCCCCGTCCTGCAGTCAGGTGACTTGATCGCGTTACGGACCGCTGGCGCTTACGGCTTTGTGCTCGCGTCCAACTACAACTCGCGGCCCCGGTCTTGCGAACTCCTGATTGATGGCTCAAACGTTCACGTGGCACGTCAACGCGAGACAGTCGACGATTTGATCCGCGGCGAATCGGTACCATAAGCAGAATGGCTGGCTCTGTCTGTATATCGGTTGAAAATCTTCATAAATCTTACGGTGACTTTGAGGCAGTCCGTGGCATCGACCTTGAAGTAAAGGCCGGAGAAGTCTATGGCTTGCTAGGTCCGAATGGCGCGGGTAAAACGACTACCCTCGAAATTCTAGAAGGCTTGCGGCCGCGCACGAGCGGAAACGTTTCGGTGCTTGGGCTCGACCCCGCGTCGCAGAGTAACGAGATCAAAGACCGTATCGGTGTGTGCCTTCAGGCTACGAACTTGCCAGACAAGATGAAGGTGCATGAAGCGCTGGATTTGTTCGGCGCCTTCTATTCGAAAAGAGCAGACAGCGATCAATTGCTGAAGCGGCTGCAACTTTGGGAGAAGAAGGACGCCCTGTACAAGTCGCTATCGGGTGGACAGAAGCAACGAGTTGCTCTGGCGCTTTCGCTCATCAATAATCCAAGCCTGCTGTTTCTGGATGAACCGACAACTGGACTTGATCCGCAAGTAAGGCATGAGATTCACGGCGTGATCCAAGAACTGAAAGAAGATAAGCGGTCGATTCTGATCACCACGCATTACATCGAAGAAGCGGAACGTTTATGCGACCGGGTGGCGATTATTGATGCGGGCAAGATCATCGAACTTGGAACCCCACGAGAGATTCAAGAGCGCGTGCTGGGACACACGCAAGTGGAAGTAACAACCGAGAAGCCTCTTCCTGTGGAAGCGCTGCCAGAAAAGCTCCGCGATGAAAAACACACGACTCGCGATGAGGGACGAACTCTGTCGGTGCAAAGTCCAACGCCGGCGGCGATTATTGTCGAACTGGTGCGCTGGATTGACCAACTCGGTTTTCAACTGCTTGATATTCACATGAAGCGGCCAACGCTGGAAGACGTGTTTATCGAGTTAACCGGAAAGAGACTGCGCGAATCATGAAGCCATACATTGCACAAACTGCGAGCAATCTGCGTTTAATGGGACGTGACCGAGCGGTACTGTTTTACAGTTACCTGTTCCCGATGGTATTCTTCTTCGTATTCGCGCAAGCTTTCCATGCGGGCGCGAGCCCGGGGTCGATGGCGCAAACGATTGCCATGGTGCTGATCATCGGCGTGCTGGGCAATGGCTTCTTCGGTGCGGGCCTACGCACCGTTCTAGATCGCGAGACCAACGTTTTGCGGCGCTTCAAAGTTGCGCCCATCAACGCCGGGCCAATAATCGTCGCCTCGATGATCTCTGGATGGGTTGCTTACCTACCGACGGTCTTTCTGTTTCTGATCTTTGGGCGCGTGATTTACCATGCACCCTTCCCGCACAACATCCTGTCGCTGCTCTTCTTCCTTACGATCGGCTTGCTGGCGTTTCGCGCCTTAGGCATGATCATTGCATCCGTAGTTAATTCACAGCA
>Ga0182012_10002532_pt1 | contig 19709 bp, 16 predicted proteins | sample 612S2SmetaG_FD_120486 | JGI IMG/M metagenome (GOLD analysis project Ga0182012, IMG submission 120486) | Permafrost microbial communities from Stordalen Mire, Sweden - 612S2S metaG | ecosystem: Environmental > Terrestrial > Soil > Wetlands > Permafrost | place: Sweden: Stordalen | collected...
AACAACCCCTCCAGATCATACTCGCCGCTCTCCTGAACTTCGCTGCGCTCGATGTGGACGTAATCAATGACAATTTGTTTGCGCCGCACCAGCCCCGCCAGATCAAAGCCGAGCGACGCCACGTTGGCCTTCAGTTCCGCCTCGGTCTCCTCAAACGCCATTAACACCCCGGGCTCGCCAAACTGCGTCGCGCCGCGCACCAAGAATTCCGCCGCCAGCAGGGTCTTGCCGCACCCCGCCCCGCCGCAGACCAGCGTGGGCCGGCCCAGCGGCAACCCGCCGCCGGTGATTTCATCAAGTCCCTGAATCCCCGTCGGGCATTTGGGCAGGCGCGGTCCCGGAGTGGCGGGGACGGAAAGGTGGTTTTTCAGAGTCATGAATAAGTCACGGACATTTTAACGGGGCATTGCCGGATTTTTTCAATGCGCTTTTCCGAACGGGGGCGAAGGGCACCTCCACCCGGACCGTGGTGCCCTTGCCCGGGCTGGACTCAACACAAAACGTGCCCCCCACCATTTCGACGCGTTCGCGCATGCCGAGCAACCCCAGGTGTTTGCCATCGCGGGCCTGGAGGGCGCTGTCCACGCGGAAGGATTTGCCATTGTCTTTGACTTCCATGCGGACCCCGGCCGGCAATTTTTGCAGGAGCACCGCCACCCGGCTGGCTTGGGCGTGACGGCTGACGTTGGTCAGGGCCTCCTGGGCCACGCGAAAGAGGACGGTGCGCCGGGCCATGTCCAATTGTTCCACCCTGGCAAAGGCCGTCAAATGGGTGCGCACCCCGGTGCGGGCCGTAAAGAGTTTCAGGAACGAATGCAGGGCGGGAACCAAGCCGAGGTCATCCAGCACGGCCGGGCGCAATTCGCGGGCAAACTGGTGGACGATCTCCACGGATTTGGCCACCAGTTTCTGCGTTTTGACGATGTTTTGATCCAAGCCCATGGTGTTGAGGCTGGCCGCCCGGGCCAGGGCGGCCAGCCGGACATTGATGCCGGTGAGCGTCTGGGCGATCACATCGTGCAATTCCCGGCTGATTTCCCGGCGCTCCTCCTCCTGCGCCTGCAAAATCTGCCGGGACAACTGCCGCAATTGTTGTTGCAGCCGGTCCGATTCTTCGAGCAACCGGCTGTAATGGCGCTCGCTTTTTTTGAGCGCCTCCTCCACGGCCCGACGCTGGACGATTTCCAGTTGCAGCGCCACATTGGCGGCGGCCAGTTCCACCGTGCGCTGGCTGAGCAGCTCCACGGTTTTGTTCAGGTGTGCGGCGGCCGACTCACTGCGCGGCGAATCCTCGAGCGGAGTGATCGCCTCGCTGAAAAAAAAAACCGCCCGGCGGATGATCCCGGCACGCCGGCTTTCCCGCTGGCCCGGCAGCACTTCCGCCACCAGGATTTGCTCATGCAGCCGCGCCAGATCCATGGTCTGGAGCCCGGCGGCCTGCGCCTGCTGCCCCCAGCCCCGCGCCGGTTGCAAATTCCCCCGGCGACCCTGCCGCAGGTAAGCTAGCAGGGCGGCTTGGTAGCGAATGGAGAATTTGTGCTTCATGAACTGCCCAATCGCGTCGCCACCACGCGCACCGACTTGACGGATGTTGCCACCCACCGCCGGGGGTTGGCGATCTCATTCTTCAGGCCCCGCAGGTTCCGCCAGGATTCCTGTAATAACTCATGCATCCGGGCCAGAGCCGGCGTCGCCAAGCCCTGGGTCAACGCCGTGCGCCCTCCCGATTGCAGGCGCGTCCGCAACGTCGCCGCCGAGCGTTGGGACAACCGCCTCGGGCTTTGCTTCATGTTCACATGCTGGGGACCGCCGGACGGCGCGGAAAGGTTCATCGTTGCCGGTGGAACATTCATCCTATGCAACATCGGACACTTGCTCTGATTTGACCATGGGGTGAAACCCTACCACATCGGAAAATCCAGTTGCAACCACGGCGCTTCCCGAGCGCCGCCGGGCGCTTCTGGCCCGGGCCCATGAACCTTGACCTGAGCGCGGGTGCTGGTGCCGTGGAGTGCGCCGGCAGAGCCCGCACTTTACACGCATCTTGCACGAGCCGATGGGGGTGGGAACAAGGGTTGGAAGCTTGCCCCTCCCTCCGAACCGGACACCCGCGCCGGCCGAATCGAGTTCCCGCCGACCGCCCCTCCGGGCCGCCGGGGTTATGGACGGGTCGTTCTCGTTCCGTTGCGCTCCACCCCGCCTCGCGACGACGCAGTTACGGTTCGATACCGCACGATTCTTCACCGCACCGAAGCAGACTCTCACCGCTTGATCTTCCGGCCTGCTCCGGCGCACTGCCGCAGGTTTCCAAACCTGCAGGCTGCACCACGACCTGGCGCATTCGATCCTTGGACGGCCTGCCGATTGGAAATCGGCGATACGGCAGGTTTGGAAACCTGCGCCACGGCGACATGCCAAGATTCGGCCGCCCGATTCGCCCCGGGCCCGGAAAAGAGCCGCCGGCCGGTTTTTCCCCGCCGGAAAAAAAGAAATCACCCGTCCGTAACCCAATTGTAACGAAAATAGAAATTGTGTGACGATTTAGCGCATGTTATTCAACTGGGGATGAAGCCGCGTATTTTAGTGGTGGATGATGAACCGGAAGCGGTGGAACTGATTGAATTCAATTTGAAGCAATCAGGCTACTTGGTCACCACGGCGGGCGACGGGGCGGACGCCTTGAAAAAAGCGCGCACCCAGACCCCCGACTTGGTGGTGCTGGACGTCATGCTGCCGGAGATGGATGGGTTTGAAATTTGCAAAACCCTGCGGCAGGATGGCGCCACGAGCAAAATCCCCATCATCATGCTCACCGCCAAGGCCGCCGAAATTGACCGGGTGCTCGGGCTGGAACTGGGCGCGGATGACTATTTGACGAAACCGTTCAGCACGCGGGAACTGCTGTTGCGCATCAAAAAAATCCTGTCGCGCGGCCAGGCGGCCGAACCGCTCGAACAACTGCTGCGCTTTGGCGACCTGGCGATTGACACCCCCCGGCATGTCGCGAGCTGGCGGGACAAGCCCTTTGACCTCACCGCCACGGAATTCAAGCTGCTCACGATTCTGGCCCAACGGACCGGCCGGGTGCAATCCCGGGACCAGTTGCTGCGCGATGTCTGGGAATACGACAGCATGATTGACACCCGCACCGTGGATACGCACATGCGCCGGCTGCGCGAAAAACTCGGCCCCGCGTCCAAGCATTTGGACACCGTCCGGGGCGTGGGTTACCGCTTCATCGAATGATGTGGCGGGCCGTGGCCATCCTGCTGGTCGCCGTCTTGGTCGCCCAGCATTTCCGGGGGCGCAAACAAAGGCGCCAACTCCAAAAGAAACAACTGCTGGATTTGGAGGATCTGCAGCGCCGGCAACAGCAAACCATGACGGATACGAACGCGCAGCAGCAGGTGCTGTTCAATTCCATGATCGAGGGGCTGCTGCTGCTGGACCGGCACCACCGGATTTACCTGGCCAACCGGGCCTTCAAAAACCTCTTCCGGGTCAAGGCCGAGCTGCGCGGGAAAACCATCATGGAGGCCCTCCGGTTGCATGAACTGGCGGCGCTCGTGGAACGGGTGGAGGTGGACGGCCAGGTTTTTGACTACGACTTGAAGCTGCCGGACTTGAATGAACGCTGGCTGCGGATCAATGCCGCCGCCGTCTTCAATTCCGCCGCCGAGCGCGACGGCACCATCCTGGTGTTCCATGACCTGACCCGCATCAAACAATTGGAACGCACCCGCGAGGAATTCGTGGCCAATGTCAGCCACGAGTTGCGCACCCCGCTCTCCCTGATCAAAGGCTATGTGGAAACCCTGCTGGATGGCGCGCGCAACAATCCGGAGGTGATGGAGCGGTTTCTGAAAATCATCGAGCGCAACGCCCTGCGCCTGGACCTGCTCATCCAGGATCTGCTCACCATTTCCGCCCTGGAATCCGGCCGGATCAAACTGAACCTGCAACCGGTTGAACTCCATCCGCTGGCCGAAAAAGTCCTGGCGGACCTGCATTCCAAGGCCGATGGCCGGGGGACCGCGCTCCACAACGCCCTCCCCGCCATGACCGCCAGCGCAGATGCCAACCGCCTCTACCAAGTCCTGGCCAACCTCGTGGACAATGCCATTAAATACGGCCGCAGCCAGGGCCGGGTCACCGTGGGGGGCCGCATCACGGAAGACAAGAAAATCGAAGCTTTCGTGGCGGATGACGGCCCCGGGATTCCCCCCGAGGCGCTGGACCGGGTGTTTGAGCGGTTCTACCGGGTGGACAAGGCGCGCTCACGCGATCAGGGCGGAACCGGTCTCGGCCTCTCCATCGTCAAACACATTGTCCAGAGTCATGGCGGGGAGGTGTGGGTGGAAAGTGAACCGGGCAAAGGGGCCACTTTTTTCTTCACCCTCCCGGGCAGGGGCGCATCTTGACTGCCCCCGGGGCCGCTTCGACGTATGAGTGGGTGCTGACGATTCGACTGGCCAGCCGACTTGCGGACGGTGAAGCGGTCCCGCAAAGCGGGGCCGCGCTCCGACCGATTTGCCGCCCGGGCAGTCCGGCGAACCTTAAAAGTCCTTAAAATCACCGTCCATGGGAATTTCACCATGCCCATTGCCGTTGGTGGGGCCTTTGGTGGTGACCGTCCGGGCCGGACCGTTCTTGTGGGGCGGAGCGGGACGACGTTTTGAAGGTTCGGAATTCTGCGGGGGGGTGGGCGCGGGGGCCGACGTCACGCCGGTGGCGCCACCACCGACCAGTTGGAGCAGGGCCACGACCGATTCTTTCATCGCCGCCGCCTGGCCATTGAGTTCCTGGGCGGCCGCCGCACTTTCCTCGGCATTGGCGGCGTTGGACTGGGTGACTTTGTCCATCTGACCGACGGCGGAGTTGATTTGCGTGATACCCTGAGTCTGTTCATGAGAGGCCCCGGCCACTTCGGCGGCCAGTTCATCCACCTGCCGGGCCTTGATGACAATTTCATTCAGCGTCAGCGCCACCTTGTTGCTGATCTCGACGCCCTGGGCGGTCTTGCTGATGGCGCCTTCGATCTTGGTGGCGGTTTCCTTGGCGGCCTGCGCGCTGCGTTGCGCCAGACTGCGCACTTCCTCGGCCACCACGGCAAAGCCCATGCCGGCTTCCCCGGCCCGGGCCGCTTCCACGGCGGCGTTCAGCGCGAGAATATTGGTCTGAAAGGCGATTTCATCAATCGTCTTGATGATTTTGGCGATGTCATCGGAGGAGGATTTGATGGCGGCCATGGCGGCGTTCATGGTCTCCATGTCCCCCACCCCTTTATCGGCGGCGGACCGGGCTTGTTTGGCCAGGTCGTTGGCCTTCTGGGCGTTATCGGCATTGCGTTTGGTCATGGAGGACATTTCCTCCAGCGAGGCACTCGTTTCTTCCAGCGAAGCCGCCTGCGCGCTCGAACCCTCGGCCAGGGATTGGCTCGAGGAGGAGACAATGCCGGCCGAACCGATCAGGGACTGGGACACCTGCCCCAAATTGTCGGCCAGCTCCGACAAGGCCCGGCGGACGCGGGTGGAATTCAGCGCCACCAGCACGAAGGCCAGCAGGGCAAAACCGACACTGGCCGAACCGAGGCCCATGACGGATTTGCGGACCCGGCCGAAGCCGTCCACCGTCAGGCCGGTGCGTTCGTCCGCCACCTGATTGCAGTAGGTGTTGACCGCCACGGCGGCGTCGTTGAGCTGCTTGACCTTCACGGGCACGTCCTGGTCCACCATCTTCATCGCCCCGGCGAAGTCCTTGTCAATCTGCGCGCGGATGGCGGTCATGGTTTTGACATAATCGTCAAAACTGGCTTGCAGGCTGGCAATGTATTCATGGCCTTCACCAGTCGGATACAATTTGCCCAAATCCTGGAGGGTCTGGACATTTTTTTGCAGGATCGCGTCCGTCTCGGCGACCTTGGCGGGCCGGTCCTTGTCCTGGGCGAACATGAGTTCGTAGGAATGGAGCCGGTAGATGGCAAGGTTCTCCTGAAGTGACGCCAGTAACCGCAGGCTGGGCAGCCCTTCATTGACCAGACTCGTCGTAGCCCCCACCCCCTGGTTGCAGACTCGCCAGAGAACCGTGCCCTGGATGACGAGAAACACCAGCAGCAATCCAACGACGCCCTGGATGACGTGGAAACTGTGTTTAATGGAGATTTGACGTTTATTATTCATTTTAAATTATCCCAGCGCCCGGCTGGGTCAGCACCCTTGCTTACTTGATTTCGATTTTCTTCACCCCGGTCAGCGCGGCGTCCGCCGGGACGATGGCGATGGCCCCCTTGGTGGACGCCACCAGGGAAACGAGCCCGGCCACATCCCCGGCCGATTTGGGTTCCTGGCCGCGGCCGGAAAAGGCCAGGCGCTGCCAGAAGGTTTTGAACTGACTGGCCTCCATGCCGCTGGCCTGTTGCAGCGCCGCGTCGGTCTTGTCCGGCAACACCGCAATGACGATGTTCTGGCCGCCGTCCCAATACTTGGTCTTGGCGGTGTAAATGTCCTTGAGCCCGTCGGCCGTGAGGCTGTCGGCGGCCACCCCGGGGTTGGCGATCACCACGGCTCCGTCCAACGCGAGCGAGCGGCATACGCCGGCCGCGAGCAGGACACTGAGTAAACCGAGCTTGGAGAATGTTTTCATAATCAGGTTTGGTAAGGGATTGGGATGGGTTCCAGATTAGAAGCTGAACGTGGTCTTGACCGCCAGCATATACCAGGGCTTGCCGTTTTGGTCCTGGGCGGGATTGTCTGCCGGATCCCGCAACAGGGCAGTCCCTTCAATCATATGACCTTCAATTTTGAACACCCACCAGGATTTCAAATCCAGACGCAGACTCAAGGCGGCGTCATTTTGATGGCCGGCCGGACTGGAACTGGCGGTGCTAAAGTCACGAAACTGCGTGTAGTAGGCGCCGGTTTCGACGTATTTATTGAACCGGTAGGACGCGGCCACATACCAGCATTGCGGATTATCCCCGGCGGGGGTCACACTATTGAAGGCGGGGACGTAGGTGTGTCCGGTCCAATCATAGGTGTAAAACTCGGTTTGAAAAGTCCAGTTGCGCCAGAGGTATTCCGCCGAATACTGTTGCATGACGACATTGCCCACGGTTTGAGCGCCATAAGCAAAGGGAACATATACGGAAGGCGGGAAAGTCCCCCCGAAACCCCAGTTTTGCATATACGCGAATGAAGCGCCAAAACGCAAGCCGTCCACCGGCGTATTATACCACAGTTGAGTGCCAAAGGTGGGGGTGGAATTAATGCCGTTAAACGTGCCCCCGGCGAAATCGGGTTGGATCTCGCGGCCCAATCCCCCGTTGTCGTTCATGTTCACCACGCCGGCGTAGCCCTCGTAGGAAAGGCCACCGGCTTTACCCAGCGAAATGTTCCCAAACAATTCCCCGCCGTCCAAACTGGCGCTCCAATCGCGCCAGCGGGCGTCATAGATGCCTTGGGGCAACAGCACGAACGTCCGCGCCAGATCAATGTCCTGAATGGAATTGTAAATGCCGCCCGGCCGGCGGATGCGCCCGGCCCGGATGCCGATTTCATCATTCAAGGTGTATTCCACCAGCGCGTAATCCAGGAAAGGGTCATAATTATTGACGTTGCCGACATCAAAGTCAAAAGCCTGAATCGCAATGCGGGTGCGCGGAAACGGGTTGAAGGAAAGGTTGACCCCCATTTCCGTGAAGAGGAACGAGCCGCGCGACGAGTCGACCAAATAATTATATTTGCTCGAGTCCAAAAAGCCCTGGCTGAAGAACCCGTGGACTTCCACCGGCGGCAGGTTGGTGCCCAGGCTGAGATCATAAGCCTGCGCGCCACCGGCGGCCAAAATGGAGGCGGTGAGGGACAGGGCCAGTTTGTGGGTGGAGTGCTTCATGTTTTTTTTGGTGTTGTTTTTTTGCATTACTTTATTTCATTACACGCCTCTGCGTTCCTACCTATCGGACGGAAACGGAATCACCTTAAGGGAATTCTTGGTTCCATTTCCGCCCGCCAACACCCAACCCGCCCCCCCCGGGCGGAGCCGATTACTTGATGTCAATTTTCTTCACCCCGGTCAGCGCGGCCTCCGCCGGGACGATGGCGATGGCCCCCTTGGTGGACGCCACCAGGGAAACGAGGCCGGCCACATCCCCGGCCGATTTGGGTTCCTGGCCGCGGCCGGAAAAGGCCAGGCGCTGCCAGAAGGTTTTGAACTGGCTGGCCTCCATGCCGCTGGCCTGTTGCAGCGCGGCGTCGGTCTTGTCCGGCAGCACCGCAATGACGATGTTCTGGCCGCCGTCCCAATACTTGGTCTTGGCGGTGTAAATGTCCTTGAGCCCGTCGGTCGTGAGGCTGTCAGCGGCCACGCCGGAGTTGGCGATCACCACGCCGCCGTCCAGCGCGGGCGCGGGCGGCGCGCCGGCCGTGAGCAACGCGCCGAGCAAACCGACTTTGGTCAGTAATGTTTTCATATACGGATGATTCAGGGGCCGGGGGTTGGGTTTAGAAACTGAACGTGGTCTTGACCGCCAGCATATACCAGGGTTTGCCATTCTGGTTCCGCACCGGGTTGTCCGTGTTGTCATCCAACAGCGCGGTGCCGTGGATGCAGTGGCCTTCCACTTTAAAAACCCACCAGGCGGCCGGGTCGAACCGGAAGGACAGCGCCGCGTCCTTTTGATAACCCTGCGACGCGGTGGCGAGCGCGGTGCCTCCCTGATACAATTCCGAGTAATACCCGCCGACTTCCAGCCACTTGTTAAAACGATAAGACGCGTCGCCGTACCAGGTGTTCTCGTAGGTGAACGAATGATTGGCCAGGGTGCCGGCGTCAAACGTGTCCTGGCTGGTTTGCAAATGGTAATACTCGGCTTGGAACGTCCAATTTTTCCAAAGATATTCCACGGAATACTGTTGAACGACGATTGCCCCTTTGGTGTTCAAGGAGGCGGTGTTATACGGGGGGGGATAGCCCGTTGGCTCGGTGAAATTGTAATCGAAATTGAAGGCATAGCCAAAGGCCGCGCCCACGCGCAGACCATCCAGCGGGGTGTTCCACCAAAGTTGGGCGCCGGTTTCCTCAAATTGATCGAAGGACGTGATTTTCCCGGGCGTCAGCGAATTGTTGATGATATCGGCCACGCCGCTGTCCGCCGCAATGTTGATCAATCCCGAATAAACCTCATACCCCAGCGACCCGGCTTTGCTCAAGGGCAGGGTTCCGAATGCTTCGCCGCCGTCCAACGAGGTGGAAAAATCGCGGAACCGCGCGTCATAAATCCCCTGCGGCAAGAGCACGCTGGTGCGCGCCAAATCAATGTCTTGAATGGTGTTGTACAGGCCGCCGGGCTTGCGAATCCGGCCCGCCCGCAAACCAAAATAATCGTTAAAGGTGTATTCAATCGAGGCATAATCCAGCAGGGGCTCGTATTTGCCGGCATTGCCCACCTCGAACAAAAATCCCTGGACCGTGATGCGCGTGCGCGGAAACGGATTGATCGAGGCGTTGATGCCCGCTTCCGTGTAATTGAAGGAGCCCCGCGAGGAGTCGCCCAGGTAATTATATTTGCTCGAATCCAAATACCCCTGGCTGAAGAAGCCGTGGAGATCCACCGGCGGCAGGTTGGTGCCCAGGCTGAGATCATAAGCCTGCGCGCTGCCGGCGGCCAATATAAAGGCGGTTAAAGACAAAATATGCTTTTGCTTGGAGTGCGTCATAGTTTAGTTGCGGTTATTGCCGTTGCTAATGCAATCGGCGAATAAACTAATCACTGAAGTTCTTTTTTGGAATTGTATGTCGAAGGGCTTGTTGACCAGTCGTTTAACCATAATTGGGTGGGGCTTCGCCGAAATGTTGACTGGAAAAAGGCGTGGCCGGGCCACCCCGCATCGCCCCCCGGCGTAGGCCGGGATTTTCCAGCCTGTTCATTCTGTCATTCTGTCAAAAAATCTTAAATTGGGGCGCCGTCAACCTATCCCCAGCAATCAGTTGACGCCGGCCGCGCCCCGGCTTATGCTGTCAATCATGATGGCAACACTGGTTGACGCAACTCCCCAAGCCCGCCTCGCCGACCTCGGTCAGCGGGTCCTCGACGGACACAAAATCACCCGCCCCGAGGCGCTCTGGCTGTTTAATTTGGAAAGCTCGGCGGACATCTTCGACCTGCTGGCCTGGGCCAACCGCCTCCGCGAGCGCTTCAAGGGCAATAAAATCCATCTGTGTTCCATCGTCAATGCCAAGGCCGGTGCCTGCTCCGAAAACTGCAGCTTTTGCGCCCAATCCTCCCATTACCAGACCGGCTCGCCCAAATACGGCTTCGTGGATCCCGCGCCCGTCGCCGAAGCAGCCGATGAGGCCAACCGAAACCAGGTCACCGCCGTGGGCTTGGTGGCCGCCTGGAAAGGCTTGAATGAAGGCCCCCTGCTGGATGAAGTCTGCGACCGGATCGCCGAAATGAAAGCCGGGGGCAAAACCCGGCCGGACGCCTCGCTGGGCATCATCAAGAGCCAGCGGGTGGCCGACCGCCTCAAAGCCGCCGGCTTGGAATGTTATGGTCACAACCTGGAAAGTTCCCGCCACTTCTTTCCCCAAACCTGCACCACCCACACCTACGACGACCGGCTGCAAACCATCGCCCATCTGAAACAGGCCGGCCTCAAGATTTGCTCCGGCGGCATCATTGGCATGGGGGAAACCCGCGAGGACCGTTGCGACCTGGCCTTCACCCTGCGGGAGATCGGGGCCAATGTCGTGCCCCTGAACATCCTCAATCCCGTCAAAGGCACGCCGTATGAAAACAACCCGCCGCTGCCAGTCCTGGAAATCCTCAAAACCATCGCCTGTTTCCGGTTCATCCTGCCCCGGCGCGAAATCATGATCGCCGGCGGGCGCACCCTCAATTTGCGCGAGTCACAAAGCCTGATTTTCATGGCCGGCGCCAGCGCCCTCATGGTGGGCAATTACCTGACCACCCTGAATCAACCCGTGGACAAAGACCTCCAAATGCTCAAAGACCTCGGCCTGGAACCCCTCTGGGACAAACATAATTTCGACGACCAGGAGACCGACGATGACCACCAGGAAGCAACGGTTTGTTCCACTTCAAGCACCTAATCGCAACCCCCTCCGTCACGCCGGCACCAGCTCCGGCTCGACCCATTTGCGGTGTTCCTTGATCAGGTCCACCAACCGGTCCACGGCCTCGGCCTCGGGAATGTTGAACTTGATGGCCTGTTTGCCCACATACAGATTGATCTTACCCGGCGCTCCGCCCACATATCCGAAGTCCGCATCGGCCATTTCGCCGGGACCGTTCACGATGCAGCCCATGATGGCGATCTTCACGCCCTTGAGATGCTCGGTTCGCTCCTTGATGCGCGCAGTGACAGTCTGCAGGTTGAACAGCGTCCGCCCGCAACTCGGGCACGCCACATAATCCGTCTTGAAGGAACGGCAGCCCGCCGCCTGCAAAATATTGTAGGCCAGCCGCAGACTCTGTCCCGCGCCCGTTTCGCCGCGCACCAGGATGGCGTCGCCAATCCCGTCCGCCAGCAGCGCGCCAATCACCGTCGCCGCCCGCAGCAGTGCAATCTTCGGTTCGAGCGGGGCGGCTTCAAACTCCAGGCAATCCTTCAGCAGAATGGGATTATTCCGCCCCAGCCGCTTCAGTTTCGCCGCCAGCAAACGGAAGGCCGTGATGACCGGCAGCCGGACGCCGTCCTTCACCGTCACCAACTGCGTTTCGCAATTGATCTCGAAATCCGTCGTCGGATCCAGTTCGGCGATGTTCAAATCTTCATAGACGGCCTCGGGCTTCACGTCGTCCCGGGGGCGCAACCGGGGCGCGACCTTGTCCCAGGTGGCGCGCGTCACCACCACGCGGATCAATTGCTCGCCGCCGCATTGAACCGCGTCGTTGAGGGAAATTTCCGGCGTTTCCCGGCGTTCAAAATGAAAGGGATCAAACGACACCTCCACGCCGTGAATCGGGCTTTGGGTGTTCGCCAGCCGGGGAATCTGCGCCAGCAAATCATTGCAGACTTCAATTTCCCGCGGGCTGTCCTCCGTGAGGGACACACGGATGGTGTCGCCCAAACCATCCACCAGCAGCGAGCCGATGCCAATGGCGCTCTTGATGCGGCCATCCTCCCCTTCCCCGGCCTCGGTGACGCCCAGGTGAATGGGATAATTCCAATCCGGCCCCTCCTGCTCCAGCCGCGCCACCAACAGCCGGTAACACTCGATCATCACCTTCGGGTTGGAGGACTTGAGCGAGAACTTGAAATTGTGAAAATCGTGCTTGCGGGCGATGCGGGCGAATTCCAGCGCGCTCTCCACCATCCCCAGCGGCGTGTCGCCGAAGCGGTTCATGATGCGGTCGCTCAGCGAGCCATGGTTGGTGCCGATGCGCAGGGCGCGCTTCAGCTTCTTGCATTCGAGCACCAGCGGGGTGAATTTTTCCTCGATGCGCCGCAGCTCGGCCAGATATTGCTCGTCCGTGTATTCCTTGACCGCGAACTTTTTGGAGTCGGCGTAATTCCCGGGATTAACGCGCACCACTTCGACCCATTTGACCGCCTCCATGGCGGCCTCAGGCTTGAAATGGATGTCGGCCACAATCGGCACGCGGCAGCCGCGCCGGCGGAGTTCCGCGACGATGACCTGCAAGTTCGCGGCATCCTTCACGGTGGGCGCGGTGATGCGGACGATCTGACAGCCCACCGCCACCAGGTCGAGCGTCTGTTGCACACTGGCGGCGGTGTCCATGGTGTCGCAAGTGATCATGGATTGGCGGACGACCGGCTGGTCGCCACCGATGATGACGCCCCCGTTTTGCGGGTCGCCAATGACGATCTCGCGGGTGCGGCGGCGGTGATAATTAAACGGTGATTCGCAGTAACGCATGGGAAATTATTTGTTGGGCGCAAACACGATGGGCACCTCCCGGTCGGCGCGGGCGCTGCGCACCCAGTCCCCGGTGTCAAAGAAGGCGAGATAGAGCATGAACGAAATGAGCACGACCACAAACCCGGTCTGGATGAACTGCAAAATCTGGTTGCTCACCGGGCGGCGGCGGATGAATTCGATGAGGGATAGCAAAATATGACCGCCATCCAGCACCGGCAGCGGCAACAGGTTGAGCAGGGCCAGATTGACATTCATCACCACGCTGAACCAGAGCACCCGCCGCCAGCCGTCGTCACTCTGGAACAGGTTGCTGTAAACCCGGATGATCATCACCGCGCCGCCCAATTGCTGCACGCCGATGTCGCTCTTTGACGAGAACAACGCATGAAAAGTGCTCATGATCTGGCCGACGCTGGTTTTAATTTGTTCCAGCGGACTGGGATAAATCAGGCTGATGTTGGTTTCCACCTGAAGCGAAAGGATGCCGATCAACGGCGGGCTGTTGGTGGGTTGCAGGGGTTTGACGGCCAGCAGCGTCCGGTCAAACTGTTCATCGCCCCGTTTGATCGTCAGCGTCATCGGTTCGGGCGGCCGGTTGGTCCAGGAAGTCTGAAGTTCATAAACCGGCTCGAAGTTGTAAATATGCCGTCCGTTCAGCGCCACGATTTCGTCCCCGGTCTTGATCCCCGCCTGGGCGGCGGGGCTGTTGCTGGCGATTTCCAACACCACGGGCTTGAAGGCGGATGCAATCAAAAGCTGGCGCAACGCCTTCCGCTCATACCACTTGGTGGGACGGTGGAAGGGCACCGGATAGGCCATGGCTTCCCGGCCGTCGCGCTCGTATTTAATGGGGATGGTCGGGCCTTCGCTCGTGACAATGCGCCATTTGACGCTGTCCTCGCTCATGGCTTCAAAGTGATGCACCGGATGGCCGTCCACTTCCAGAATGGTGTCGCCGGGAAGCAACCCCGCTTTGGCGGCGGGACCGGTGGGGTCCGCCCAGCCGATGACCGTGGAATCATCCCCGCCGTTACCCGGCTTGCCCACGCCCCAGACCACCACGGCAAACGCCACCGCCAGGCCGAAACTGAACAACGGCCCGGCAAAAGCCACGATGATTTTATCCAGCGGCGAAACATTGGGCAATTGTTCGGCGGTTTCCTCCGTTTTACCCTCGATGGCCTCCATGGTGGCCATCTGCGGCAGGGACACATACCCCCCGGCGGGAATCCAGCCCAGACAATACTCCACCCCGCCCATCTTCTTCTTCCACAGCGGTTTGCCGAACCAAATGGCAAAGCGTTCCACTTTCAGGCCGCGCCATTTGGCCGCCAGAAAGTGGCCCAGTTCATGCACGCCAATCAGCAGGTTGAAGAGCAACACCACTTCCAGGGCGATAAAAATGTATCTTAAAATTGTCATGTCAACAAAAGGCCATTGCCAAGGCTGCATTAATTATAGCAGTAAAACCATGCGCCGCAATCATGCAGATTAGACCGCCGCCGCCCGCCGGGCCCAGGCGTCGGCCTCCAAAATTTGCTCCAGCGAGGGCTCGGTCACCACCTGATGGGCCGCCATCGTGCGCCGGACCGTTTCCGTGATCTGCGGGAAATTGATTTTGCGGTTCACAAACGCTTCGACCGCGATTTCATTGGCCGCGTTCAATACAGCCGGCAGGGTTCCGCCCACCTCTCCGGCCCGGCGCGCCAGCTCAATGGCCGGGAACCGCTCCGTATCCGGCCCTTCAAAAGTCAGCGTGCCGATCCGGGGAAAATCCGTCTGCACCCGGTCACTGGCCGCCCGTTCGGGATAAGTCAGGGCGTATTGGATGGGCAGGCACATGTCCGGCGTGGAAAGCTGGGCCACCAGCGAACCATCCACAAATTCCACCATCGAATGCACGATGCTCTGGGGATGCACCACCACCCCCACCCGGTTCATTTCCACATCAAACAGCCAGCGGGCTTCAATCATTTCCAGGCCCTTGTTAAACAGCGTGGCCGAATCCAGGGTCACTTTGCGGCCCATCACCCAGGAGGGATGCTTCAACGCCCGCTCAACGCTGATGCCCGCAAAGGATTCCTTCGGCCACAATTTCCCGTCCCGGAACGGCCCGCCCGAGGCCGTCAGCCACAGCTTGCGCACCGACGCGGCCGGTTTGCCGTCCAAACACTGAAAAATCGCCGAATGTTCACTGTCCACCGCCAGCACCCGCACGCCGTGCCGGCGCGCCTCGCGCATGACGATTTCACCGGCCATCACCAGTATTTCTTTCGAGGCCACGGCAATGTCCTTGCCCGCCCGGATGGCCGCCAGCGCCGGCTGCAACCCCGCCGTCCCGACAATGGCGATCAGCACAATATCCGCCGCCGGCAGCGTGGCCAGTTTCAGCAACCCCTCCGTTCCGGAATAAACCCGGGTGCCCCCGCCGAGCGCCGCCTGAACTTCCCCGGCTTTGGCCGGATCGGTGAGCGACACCACTTCCGGTTGGTGCTTGCGGGCCTGTTCGAGTAATAACCCCGCGTTGTTTCCCGCCGCCAACCCCACCAGCCGGATGCGATCCGGCAAATCTTCCGCCACCTTTACCGTGCTGGTGCCAATGGAACCGGTGCTGCCAAGGAGAACGACATTTTTCATTTTTATACAACTTCAGGGATGCGTGAGCACATGCCGCAGATAGAGATACATGATCGGGGCGTTGAACAAAAGACTGTCCAACAGGTCCAGAATGCCGCCAATACCCGGAAACAGACCGCCGGAATCCTTCACCCCCGCCTCCCGCTTAAACAACGACTCAATCAAATCCCCGATGACCGCCGTGGAACTCAAAACCACCCCGAGAATGACCGCATGCAGCAGCCTCATGCCGAGCATGTGATCCCCAAACAAATGACTGAACCCCACGCTGGCCGCCGTCGAAACCACGATGGCCCCGCCGAAGCCCTCCCACGTCTTGCCGGGACTGATCCGCGGAATCATCTTGTGCCGTCCGATCAGGGAACCGACCGCATAAGCCCCCATGTCGCTGAATTTGGTCACCAGGATGAAATACAAAACGTAAAACCGGCCGTCCACGCCCGGGAAAAAATTGATCTTCTGGATGAAGTTCAGCAGCCACGGCACATACATCAACCCCAGCAGCGTCGTGCCGATGGCGACGATCCCCGTCGTGTTGGATTTCGCCACAAACTGACGCACGCACAAACCCAGGACAAACAAAATCAAAAAGCCGGACTCAAAATCGTTCACCCGCGCCGGGGAATTATTCAGGCCCAGATGGCCCGTCACATTCAAAAAGGTCCCGATCATCAGCAGCACCCCGCCCAGCAGGCCACACTTTTTGAAGCAGAACAGCCCGCACTTGCCCGCCAGGCCATAAAACTCGGCCAGTCCGGCCCCGGCGAGCAGCACCATGAGCAGAATGAAAACACCATTGGAAATAATCGGCCGGCCCGAAAACAACGCGGCAAGGATCACCGTCCAGAGAATCACCGTGGTGATCAACCGGCGGATGAACACTTTGCCCTTGGATGGTGTCGGAGCGGCGGCAGCCAAATTGGACATCCCCCGGAAATTAGCAGGCGGGCTGGCGCTTGCCAATTCGCAATTTGAGCCGGATAAGTACCGCAGTGCATCCCGAAGTTGTTGGTGAGGTCGGACGGGTGCGCGTTTTTGAACTCGACGACGTGTCGGCTCGTCCATAAGCGGCGACGTGTCGCCACACCCCCAATCCCTTCGGCCTGAAAACCGCCAACAACATCAGGATGCACCGCGCGTTCCGCAATGCCTTCCGGAGAGTTGTGGGTAGCACCGCAGCCTCCGCCAGCGCCAACGGCGCGGCCCCATGCCCGCCTGGGGCGAGTGCCCCAGGATAACCATTGCGCTGGTATCGAAGGACTGAAAGCCCGCTCCGATTGCTAAATATCTGCGTTCATCTGCGGTGGAAATATCCCGTTTCCGTTTTCCCGCTTTCCCGCTTTCCGCTTTTTCTCTCCCATTGCGTTCATCTGCGGCCATCTGCGGTTAAGCCCTTTTTCAATGCCCCGCCTTTTCCACCACGAGCATGTCCACCGGCTGGCGGTCGGGCACGAGTTCGAGGCCAAGTTGATCGGGCAACGCCTGCTGGAGCGCATCCGCTTTCGACTGGCCCGGTTCCGGCTTCCATTTCAAATCCAGGTCATAATGCCCGTTCAGACCGGTCTGATTGATCACCGGCCGACCCATGATATCCTCCAGCAGACCGATGAGATTGGAAATCCGGGTGTTGCGGATTTTGGTCTCGTTTTGTCCATTCATCCAACTGGAGCCATTATCCGCAGCGGCTTTGAGGCCGGGCGCACCGGGCGTTTTGACCTGCAGCAACCAGACATCCACCACCCGCTTTTCCACCCGGGCGGTCAGCCCGAACTTGGCGCGGAGGTCCGCCTCCAATTTGGGGCGGTAGTCCTCCGGCAGGGTGAACACCAAATCATAGCGGCCCGCCGGCAGATCCTCCGGGAAAATGCTCCGGGTCCGGTTGTAGTTGACAGCCATCATGAGCATGTCGGCCACACTCGCATTGATATTCATCAGTTTGGTGCGATTGGCCCCACCCCACCCCACCGACACGCTGCCACCACTGTTCGGGAATCGCGTCGGCCGCAAAATATATACCGGCGGCCACTGATCCAGCACTTGCGAGTTCAACGCCCAATGTCGCGGGTCCTCCGCCCAGGCGGAATGGGGATGCGCCATCCGCTTCACCGCCACCGTCGTCACGCCCGCCGCGAGCAACACGCCCACCGCCACCCCCACCGCGAGTTTCGCCTTCGTCCATGCCATAATTTTCAATGCTCCTTTGACCAGGGTTAACGTTGATCCGCCCGCCGCCGCGCCCTGGCCCAGTGCGACGGTGGAAATACTACCCGCCAAACCAACGGGCGCGGCGTTGACCGAATGGGCCGAGAGCGCGACGGCGAGGGCCGGGACCGTGAGTTTCACCCCCCGTGTGACAAAATATTTCCGCAGTTTGTCCAGTCCGCGCGACACGCGTTTGCGCGCGGCGTCCTCGCTCAGGGCCAGCGACGCGCCGACTTCGGCCAGGGACCGCCCCTCAAAATAACGCAGCAAGACGGCGCGGCGGTCGGTTTCGCCCAGGCCGGCCAGCGCTTCATCCAGCAGCGGGGCCAACTGCGGCCACGCGGGGTCATCCTGGGGGTCTGAAGTTGTGGATTCCAATTGAGCCTCCTTTTCATACCGTTGACGGCGGGCGCGGGCGCGCCGTTCCGCCGCCGCGGCGTAGCGGGTGGTCTGGAACAGCCAGCCGGTGAGCAGCGTTTCCGCGCGCAGCCGGCCGGCCTTGCGGGCGAGAATGATGAAGACGGCCTGCGTGACCTCCTCGGCCAGATGCGCGCAACCCGTCTGCCGCAGCGCGGCGGAATAGACGAGGTTGACATGCCGCGCCACCAGCGTCTCAAACGCCGCCTCGGAATGTTGCGTGGCAAATTCCCGCACCAACGCCATGTCATCCAGTGTCACCATCACCTACTTATGCCCGGCCAAACCCGGACCGGACAAACTTTTTCAAATATATTTGGAATCGCGGCCCCCCTGATCTCGTAACAACCGGCATCAGGAGGTTCTGAATGAGGGCCTTCACGCCCCATCAATTCACCCACCCCCATAATATCACCAGGCGTCCCTTGGACTCCCCCGTTTCCGCTTCCCGCTTTCCGCTTTGGTCTTCCCCGGTTCAGGGCGCATCTCAGTTTTTGTGCATGGAATATGCCGCCCCTGACGGGGCTGGGCTTATATGGCATTTTACTACAAATAGGTCGCGCCTACGGCGCTGGGAGGATGGCGCGAACCCGCCAAGCAACGTTCCTGCCGGCCCCGCTAGGGGCGGAATATTTGTAGAAAACCACCGAAAAAGAGTAAAAGCCCCGTCAGGGGCGACATCTTCCACCATGACTTTACAAAAACTGAGATGCGCCCCCCGGTTCAGAACGGGCGAAATATGGGTGGACAAAGATTAACGCAACTTACATCATCCCCCCCCGAGCAAATACAAATTATGAGCACCGCCTTTAAAAACATTGGAACCATCAAATACGAGGGACCCGCGTCGCGCAACCCGCTGGCGTTCAAGCATTACAACGCCGACGAAATCGTCGCGGGCAAAACCATGCGCGAACATCTGCGCTTTGCCGTGGTCTATTGGCACACCTTCCGTGGCACCGGTTCCGATCCGTTCGGCATGGGGACCATGCAGCGGCCCTGGGATGACGGCAGCAATTCCGTCAAAAACGCCCAAAAGCGGGTGCGCGTGGCGTTTGAATTCATCGCGAAGCTCGGCGCGCCCTATTATTGCTGGCATGACCGCGACGTGGCCCCCGAGGGCCGGACGCTCGCCGAGACCAACAAAAATTTGGACGCCGTCGCCAAAGTGTTGCTCGAGGAACAACAGCGCACCGGGATCAAGCTCCTGTGGGGCACCGCCAATTTGTTCTCCAACCCCCGGTTCATGCACGGGGCGAGCACCAGTTGCAACGCCGATGTCTTCGCCTTTGCGGCGGCGCAGGTGAAGAAGGCGATGGAAGTGACGCATCAACTCGGCGGCGAGGGTTATACGTTCTGGGGCGGTCGCGAAGGTTACATGACCCTGCTCAACACGGACATGAAGCGCGAGCAGGAGCATCTGGCCAAACTGCTGCACCTGGCGGTGGCCCACAAAAAGCAACTGGGCTTCCCGGGCCAGTTTTACATCGAGCCCAAACCGAAGGAACCCACCAAGCACCAATACGATTCGGACGCGGCCGCCTGTCTGA
>Ga0182012_10002533_pt1 | contig 19692 bp, 15 predicted proteins | sample 612S2SmetaG_FD_120486 | JGI IMG/M metagenome (GOLD analysis project Ga0182012, IMG submission 120486) | Permafrost microbial communities from Stordalen Mire, Sweden - 612S2S metaG | ecosystem: Environmental > Terrestrial > Soil > Wetlands > Permafrost | place: Sweden: Stordalen | collected...
GACGTAGCTGTTGAAGTCCGTCGCGGAAAACAACAGACTTGGGGGCGTACTGTGCGCCAAGTGTGCAATGGCCGCAGTGATGATGTCGCCGCCCCATGTATCTTCAATTGTCATCGCGATGCCCAGCGAAACGCAGAGATCGCGGATCTGCCGCGCCTTCGTCAACCCACCCACCTTCGAAATCTTGAGATTGATCACGTCCATGGCCTTATCGTTGTAGCCACGCAGAACCGTGTGAACGTCGTCAATCACTTCATCCAACACAAACGGCCGGTTCGTGTGCTGACGCACCGCGAGACACTCTTCGTAGTGCAAACAAGGCTGCTCCAGATAAACGTCGACGTGCCGAACCGCGTCTGCCACACGCAAAGCCTGGTGCTGCGTCCAACCGGTGTTGGCATCGGCAATCAGCACGTCCCCCGTTTGCAACTTGGCCGCGGCCGCGTGAATACGGGCGATGTCTGTATCCGGCTGTCCGCCCACTTTGAGTTGGAATTTTGTGTAGCCTTGCGAACGATACAGCGCCACCTTATCGGCCATCGTTTCGGGTGCCTCCTGTGAGATGGCGCGGTAGAGCGCAAAATCATCGCCATAGCGCCCGCCCAGCAGCACCGCCACTGACTGATTGCAAGCCTTGCCCAACAAATCCCAACAAGCCATATCAAGCGCCGACTTCACATAAGGATGGCCCCGCAGCGCTTCGTCCATACGCCGGTTGATCACTTGCAACTGAGTCGGGTCCATCCCTAAAAGATGCGGCGCAACTTCTGCAATCCCGGTGCGCGCTCCCGCCGCATACGCAGCCAAATACGCCGGGCCCAACGGACAGATCTCGCCATAACCAGTGATGCCCGCGTCGGTATGAACCGCCACCACCGTCGAATCGAACACGTCCACCGAATTGCCACCCGACCATTTATAGCTCCCCTCGTAAAGGGGCAGTTCCACTCGGTACGCTGTTACGCCAATGATCCGCATGTGTTTTTCTAGTATTGCGCGCTCGGCTTACAATTGCGAGAGCGGCCCACATCATGCGACTTCTTCTTTCCCTGCTTTTTATATCCGCCACTTTATCGGCGCAAACCGAAACGCGTTGGCCCACCAGAGACCACGTCACGGTACTGCCGAACTTCCGCTTTGGCACCGGTCAAACCCTGCCGGATTTGCGGCTGCATTCGCTCACTCTAGGCTCGCCGCACCGCAATGCACAGGGTCATGTCGATAATGCCGTCCTTCTGTTACACGGTACCGGCGGCGATGCTCACTCCCTCATGAACCCGGTCTTCTCGAACGTCTTGTTCGGCCCCGGCGCGCCGCTCGATATCACGAAATATTTCCTGATCCTGCCCGATGACATCGGCCATGGTGAAAGCTCCAAACCTTCTGACGGCCTGCACGCCAAGTTCCCGGCCTATGACTACGACGACATGGTGCGCAGCCAGCGCCTGATGCTCGACGACATGCGAATCGATCACCTCCGCCTCATCCTCGGCACCTCCATGGGCTGCATGCAGTCGTTCGTTTGGGGCGAAACTTACCCGAGCTTTGCCGACGCACTCGCGCCGTTCGCCTGCCTTCCGGTACCCATCGCCGGCCGCAACCGCATGATGCGCTACATGGCGATTAATGCCATCAAGCGTGATCCAGCGTGGCTCGAAGGCGAATACAACACCGAACCAATGACCGGCCTCCGCACCGCTACCGAGATACTGCTCATCATGGGCTCAAGTCCGCTGCAGATGCAAAAGCAAGCGCCCACTCGCGCGGCCGCTGAAAAGTATGTAGATCAGTACCTGATGCGTGCCGCTTCGACGGACGCAAATAATATGATCTTCTACTTGGATGCCAGCCGGAATTACGATCCAAGTTCACACCTAGACCGCATCACTGCGCCCTTGTTGTGGATCAACTCGGCCGATGATTTTGTCAACCCTCCCGAGCTAGGTATCGCGGAGAAAATGGTCAAGCAAATCCCCAATGGAAAATTCATTTTGCTGCCCATCACCGACGCCACCCGTGGCCATGGCACACACACCCAAGCGGCCATTTGGAAGGATTACTTGATCCAGCTCTTGCTAAGCTCTGAACCGAAAAAATGAGGATGTGAATGCGCATCGCTGTCGTCTCCGACATCCACGGAAATTTGCGCGCATTTGAAGCTGTGCTGGCAGATCTGCGTCAGACTTCGCCTGATCTCGTCTTGCATGGCGGTGATTTAGCTGACAGCGGATCCAGTCCGGCAGAAATTGTGGATCGAATCCGAGATCTCGGTTGGGCCGGAGTAATTGGCAACACAGACGAGATGCTCTCTACTCCCGAGGCGTTCGACACTTTTGCCGCGCAATCCCGCGGGCTCGAAACTCTCTGGAACACGCTCCGCGAGATGGCAGCCTGGACTCGAGACAAGCTCGGCGACGAAAGACTCGCTTGGCTTCGCGGATTACCGCACATCCAGCATCACACTACACTCTCGCTGCTGCATGCCATCCCTGGCAATCTCTGGCGCGCACCGATGCCAGAGGCGACCGATGATGAATTACACATTGCCTACGAGTCAATTGCCACTCCGACCATTGTCTATGGGCATGTTCATCGACCTTACGTTCGGCGCCTGCCCGGCAGCATCATTGCAAACAGTGGTAGCGTGGGCCTCCCGCATGATGGCAACACCCGGGCTAGTTATCTGCTTTTAGACGACTCGGTTCCCACAATTCGCCGCGTTGAATATGACGTTCATGCCGAATTAAAAGCTCTTTCAGCCAGTGGCCTTCCACATGCCGATTGGGTTGCCAGAATCCTGCAGTGCGCCGTGCCACAGATGCCTTGATCACAGATATACTAGAGCGGGGACTGCAATGAAGGCATTTAGAGCAATCGGCTTGCTAACCGCTTGTCTTGGATTTACGTCCGGTGCTGCGGAGAATCCGGCTGTTGGAGTCTGGAAAGTGAACACTTACAAATCGACAGGGAAGGTGCCTTCATTTGTTCATGACGGCATTTTGAAAATCGAAGATCTGATTTTCACTGGAGCTCTCAGCGGCGCGCGCACCAGCCGCACTCCGAAAATGACAGGCAACCTCGCGTCTTCGGCAGCCTTCAAGTTCGAGTTATCGCCCGACCGCGAAACGCTCACTTTGACGCGTCCTGGAGCTGATCCAAGATTTAAGATGGTGTTTGACCGGAAATAAGACAACCGCAATGAACCAAGAAGAGACTGAACCAAACTACGAGGACTCACGCAGCGAAGCCCAGCCCTCTGGTGAGCAAGCCATGCTTTACTGCCCTGTATGCAGCCAGCGCCTGCGGGAAAGCCGCTGTAAGCTTGTCTGCGCCCAGTGTGGCTATTTCATGAGTTGCGCCGACTACTACTAGAGCCGCACGCCTGACTGCACTAACCACACCGGACTACTGCGCCTCTTCCTGCGTTTCCCCTCAGACACCCCTGCGCCGCGTCGATTAGATACTTTACCGGGAGTGAGGACGTTCGCACTGCCCGCTAGGCAACGTCTCCTCATGCGCCTCCCTTTACTCTCTAGTATCGCGGCTTCCGTCTTGCTTATTACCCACGCACTGGCACAGACTGCGGTCCCTAGCCATCCAAGTGCGCGCTTATTCCTTACCATTGACGAGTCATCTACCATTACTCTTTCGGGAAATGTACACCCTCTGGCGGCCAATGCTCTTGCGGCTGGCGCCTCTACGTCGGCAGAAGACAGCACATCCATGGAGCACATGATCCTCCATTTGAAAAGCGATGCCAATCAAGAGTCACAACTGGCCACCCTCGTGGCCCAGCAGAATGATCGAACCTCTCCGCTTTATCATCACTATCTAACCCCGCAAGACTTCGGTTCGCAGTTCGGAGTGGCCGCCGCTGATATCGCCAAAGTAGCCTCCTGGCTGGAGAATAACGGCTTTACCATTGAGCAGATACCTGCGGGCAATCGCTCGATCATCTTTAGCGGTACGGTCGGCCAAGTCACCGTCGCGTTTAAAACGCAGATTCATCGCCTAATGGTGGATGGGCAGAAGCATATCGCCAATGTCAGTGATCCGCAGATTCCCGCCGCGTTCTCGGGGGTTGTCGGAGGCATCGTCCAGTTGCATGACTTTCAAGCCGGACACAAGATCACGAAGCTTACACCGCTGCCCGCTGCCACTCTCGCCCATCCAAATTACACAGCTGCCACCGGGCACTTCGTATCTCCCGCTGATTTCTCTAGTATCTATGACCTCAGTTCGCTCTACTCCTCTGGCATTGACGGTACAGGTCAAAGCATCGCCATCGTGGCACGCGCCGATATTCAGTTGGCCGATATCGACACTTTCAGAAGCACCTTCGGCCTCGCGCCCAATGATCCGCAAATCCTCTTCGTCACCAATGATCCAGGTATGCAAGCAGGTGGCAATAGCATGGAAGCCACTCTCGATGCCGAGTGGGCCGGAGCCGTTGCCCCCAAAGCAACCATCAAAATGGTTGTCGGTCAATGCACCAATTCTGGCGATGGCATCACAGCCGCCGAATCCTATGCGGTGAACAACAACGTAGCCCCCATCATTAGCGTAAGCTACGGTCTCTGTGAATCCGCCATGGGCGCGAGTTACTTAGCCTACATGAACTCATTGTGGCAGCAAGCCGCCGCCCAAGGGCAGAGCGTCTTTGTTTCTTCCGGAGACACGGGCGCCGCTGGCTGCAATTCGCAAGCAGACGCTGCAGCAACAGTCACGGGAATCAACGGTTTGTGTAGCTCGCCCTACGCCACTTGTGTGGGAGGAACGGAGTTCGCCGAAGGTAGCAATCCCGCTCAGTATTGGTTGCCGGGTAACTCGCTAAGCGGCGGCTCAGTCATCGGCTACATTCCGGAAACAGCTTGGAATGAGAGCGGCGATAACGGCGGCTCCGGCTTGATTGCTACTGGAGGAGGCGTGAGCACCTATTTCAGTAAGCCCATTTGGCAGACCGGCGCAGGCGTCCCCGCCGATGGCCACCGCGACGTGCCCGATGTTTCACTGACCGCGGCTGCCCACGACGGCTATGCTGTATACGAATACGAGTACGGTATGACTTTCGGCGGAGGTACCTCCTTCTCCACTCCGTCCTTTGCAGGTATCATGGCCCTGGTCAATCAGAAAGCGGGCGCTCGCCAAGGCTTAGCCAACCCCGTTCTCTACGCGCTGGCCGCCAAACAGAATTCCGGCGGCGCCGCGGTTTTTCACGACATCACAACGGGTAATAACACGGTTCCCGGCGTAACGGGCTTCTCAGCAGCTACGGGCTATGATCTGGCCACCGGCCTCGGCTCCGTCAACGGTGCGGTTCTTGTCAATCACTGGGCCGATGGCATTACTAGCCTTTCACTCAGCGCGTCGTCCGGCATTCTCACACTCAACGCGGGTCAGTCTACTAAGCTCACCATCACTGTCATCTCCGGTCTCAACTCAGTTGTGACTCTCGCTGCTAGCAATCTGCCTGCCGGTGTGACCGCAACGTTTCCCTCAGCCACTATCGCTTCTCCCGGCTCTGGCACAGTCACTCTGACACTCGCCGCCAGTGCCACCACCAAGTCCGGTAGCTATACCATCACGTTCACTGGAACCAGCGCGGAACAGAGTGCCTCACTCAACATTCCCATCGTCATCGCAGCCCCCACATTCACTGTGGCGCTCAGCAAAACCAGTGTCATTGCCAACCTCCCCAGCTCGACTCCTATCTCTATCACTACTTCCGCACAAACTGGCTTCAGCTCCGCTCTCACCCTGTCTATCTCCGGCGCGCCCACAGGCGTAACTGCGACTCTCTCGGCTAAGTCAGTCGTTGCTCCCGGTTCTGGCTCAGTCACATTGACGATTGCCGCCACCGCAACTGCTACCCCCAGTACCTCTCAACTGACACTCACAGTGACTGGTGGAGGACAAACACAGACAATCAATATCAGTCTTTGCATTCCTAGCTTCACCGTCACCGCGCCCTCCGGCTATTACAAAGCCATTGCGGGCGGTACAGTCACCTATCCGGTCACCATCACTCCGCAAGCCGGCTTCGGCTCCAGCATCACTCTTCATCCCAGAGCTAACTACCTGCCCTCCGGTATAACCACTTCCTTCTCGTCCCCCACGATGTCTGGCGCCGCTGCCTCCACCAGTAACGTCACCATGAGTGTCGCTAAAACGCAGGCGAATGGTGCCTATCCATTCTTCATTGATGGAACGGGCGGCAATATCACGCAAGGTGCATATGAATGGCTGCTCGTCGGGATTCAGGGCTCTTGCTCCATCGCTGTTTATAACTCGACTTGGTCCACCAATATTATGTCCGTCACCGCCGGGCAATCCGTCACCGGTCTAGCAGTGTGTCTCTGGCCGCAAGGAACCTTTAGCGCTCCGCTCACGGCCTCGTTCTCAGGCGTTCCTGCCGGTATGACTTTGCAACTGGCCGGACCACTCAAGGGCGACGGCAATGCCGTTAACCTTGTCATCAGTACGACGCAGTCTTTGATGCCTGCCACCTATCCACTCACCATAAATACCGTGACGAGCGATGGTTATGCACAGACTTATCCCTTCTCCGTCATCGTAGCCGGCGATAGCTTCAGCCTCGCAGGCGCTCAAAGCGCACTCACGCTGGGGCAGGGAACTACTGCAACCTTCAGCGCCACCAGTACGCACAATGGAATCTTCAATTCCGCCGTGACGCTCGCATGGTCTGGCTTGCCCCCCGGAGTTACCGCTGCTTTGGCTAAGTCATCTTTCGCTGCACCGGGCGATGGGACAACCGTCACCACGTTCACAACTGCCGCCACTGCCACTCCAGGCAGCTATACGGCCACTCTTACGGCAACTGGGGGCGGCGTTAACCGAACTTGGCCGGTGGCTGTGACAGTTGCCGCACCGTCTTGCACCTTTGCTGCTGCTGCCAATACGCTCGCCTTGCCAGCCGGTAAACTTGGCACCGTAGCCTTGTCGTGCGGCTCATTAATCGGCAAATTTGCGGCGCCCATCTCGCTCACTGTCACCGGCACTCCCAGTGGCACCACTGCGACTGTCTCCCCCACCATTACCGCGGGCGGGTCCGCCTCATTGTCTATCACAACGCCCCTCAGCATGGCCGCCACCAACTACAATCTCTCGGTAACCGCCACCAGCGGCAGTTTCAAAGCAACCATACCTGTTGCAGTCTCTATCTCCGCTTCAAACTTTTCGATGACCGGTGCTCAGAGTACCCTCAGTCTGACGGCGGGGAAAACCGCCACAGCCAGCGCCACCCTGACCGTTACGGGTGCGTTTAGCAGCGCCGTTACTCTTGCGTGGTCCGGATTGCCTTCCGGCGTAACGGCAGCCCTTTCGAAAGCCACTCTGGCCGCCCCAGGCAACGGCTCAGTTACCACTACTTTCACCGCTGCTGCATCCACCACTGCCGGTACCTACAACGCTACGTTGACTGCCACAGGTTGTGGCGATACCCAAACCATTCCTCTCTCCATTACCGTGCTCGTGAACAATTTCAATCTCACAACGGCGCAAAGTGCGTTGACCATCAAGCAGGCTAATAGCGGCCAAGTTAGTGCCACCACAATTCACCTTGGAAGTTTTAACTCCAGCATTGGCCTCGCTTGGTCGGGTCTCCCCGCTGGCGTAACTCTAGGCGTTGCACCGTCTGCCATGCTTTCTCCCGGTGACGGAACCACAACCACCACCTTTGGTGTCTCATCTGGCGCCAAAGCCGGAGTCTATACAGTGACTCTCACTGCCAGCGGTGGTGGTGTGACCCAAGCAATTCCGGTCACTCTCACCATTGCATCAAGGTAAGTCAGTTAGATTCGGCAAATCAACAGCTCGCGCTCGTACACCATCTCCGGCGGCAAGTGATCATGCAACTCGATAAACAGCTCTTCATGCCCCATCACTTCCGCCTTCCAATCCTCGCGATGGAACGCTTGTAACTCGTCAAACTTCTCTTTGGGGAACGCCAACCCCTGCCAGTCGATATCTTCATATCTCGGGACCCAGCCAATGGGGGCTTCTTTCGCGGCCGCGCGGCTGTGCGCCCGGTCCACCACCCAGCGCAACACGCGCATATTCTGGCTAAACCCGGGCCAGATGAAATCTCCGTCCGCATCTTTCCGGAACCAGTTCACATGGAAAATCTTCGGCGTCACGCTCAAAGATCTCTGCATCGTCAGCCAGTGGCGGAAATAGTCACCCATGTGATAACCGCAAAACGGCAGCATCGCCATCGGATCGCGTCGCACTTTGCCCACTATTCCGGCCGCAGCGGCAGTTGTCTCCGAACCCATCGTCGCGCCCAGATAAACGCCCGCGCTCCAGTTGAACGCTTGGAACACAAGTGGGACACTCGAAGCCCGGCGTCCGCCAAAAATAAACGCGCTGATCGGCACTCCATTCGGAGCCTCCCAATCCGGGTCAATCGAAGGACACTGCGATGCCGGCGAAGTAAAACGCGCGTTGGGATGCGCTGCCTTGCGTCCCGTCTGCTGTCCAATCTGCGGTGTCCACTTCTGCCCTTGCCAATCTAAACATTCCGCCGGTGGCGTATCCGTCAATCCCTCCCACCACACGCCCCCTTCTGGAGTCAGCGCCACATTGGTGAAGATCGAGTTCTTCGACAACGTCTTAATCGCATTCGGATTCGTCTTCGGCGATGTCCCTGGGGCCACGCCAAAAAAGCCCGCCTCTGGATTGATCGCCCGCAGCACGCCTTCTTCGTCCGGCTTGATCCAAGCAATGTCGTCGCCCACAGTCCAAACTTTCCAACCGTCCAAACCTTTGGGAGGAATCATCATGGCAAAATTCGTCTTGCCGCACGCACTGGGAAATGCCGCCGCTACGTACGTCTTCTCACCTTGCGGATCTTCCACGCCCAGAATCAGCATGTGTTCAGCCATCCAGCCTTCATCGCGTGCGATGTTAGACGCAATGCGTAGCGCAAAACACTTCTTGCCTAACAGCGCATTCCCGCCATAGCCCGAGCCATAAGACCAGATCTGCCGCGTCTCCGGAAAATGCACAATGTATTTCTCTTTGTTGCAAGGCCATGGCACATCCTGCTCGCCTGGTGCCAGAGGCTTGCCTACGCTGTGGATGCAAGGCACCACGCGCTTCTCATCTTTATCAATTTCTTTAAACACCGGCAGACCGATGCGCGCCATGATCCTCATGTTCACCACAACGTAAGGCGAATCCGTCAACTGCACGCCAATCTGTGACAGCGGCGAATTAATCGGTCCCATACTAAACGCCAGCACATACATAGTCCGGCCGCGCATGCACCCGCGAAACAACCCTTTCAGCGTCTTGCGCATCTCAAAGGGATTGACCCAATTATTCGTGGGTCCCGCGTTCTCTTTCGACAACGAGCAGATGAAAGTTCTATCTTCCACGCGCGCCACATCGCCGGCATCCGATCGTGCGTAGTAACAGCCTGGCCAAAGCTCCTGATTCAAACGGATCAACGTGCCCCTCTCTACCATGTGCTGGCACAGAGCATCATTTTCTTCTTGCGATCCGTCTACCCAATGAATCGCCGACGGCCTAGTGAGGTCAGCCATCTTCTCTACCCAACGCAACAGGTGCTTATTCGTACTAAGGGGCGTCGCGGATGGTTTGAAAACGGCTTCTTTAATCGTCATATAGCTGCATTTCCAATCTACCAGTGGAGGCCGAAAAACAGTTATATGCCGCAGCTAAAATACGAACGGGCGGCCAGCACAAGGCTAGCCGCCCGCTCAACTCTTCTTCCAGAATGTCTTTACTTACTGCCGCTGCCCATCTCGTTCTGGATTTGTTCAATCTTGTCCAGATGGCTTTGCAGGGTGGGCAAAGTTTTGGCCGCAAATTTCTTTACATCAGGATCTTGCGACCCGTCGGCCGCCTTCTGGAAATCGGCGACGTCCTGCTTGTGGTCTTCCACCATCATCTTGATGTAGGCGTCGTCAAAGGCTTTCCCCTTTAGCATCTTGAGGTGTGCCGCCGACACGTCCTCGCCGATGGATTTACTCTTCGGCAGGTCCACTCCTTTCGAGGCGGCCAGCGCTTGTAACTCGTGATTTGCTTTGCTATGGTCGCGAACCATTCGACCCCCAAAATCCCGAACCTCCGCGCTCGCTCCTCTCTGCATCGCTAAGCGTCCTAGCTCTACTTCAGCCATACCGCCTTTAGCGGCGTTCTTGACGAAACTAGTGTCATCGCTCCCCAAGCTGGAGGCCGCTAATCCACTGCCGGCGGTCATTAACACAGCAGCCGCCAGCGGAACCAAAAGCCTCACACATGAATTGCTCATTACTTTCATTTCAAACTCCTCATTGATTCGATCTAGCCTCCATACTTTCTGTTACCCGAGCATTACTACTCGCTCGCAGCTATATGCCTCGCAGACCTCCCAGCAGATAAACAATCAGCACAATCACAAGTATCGTGCCTAAACCAATGCCCGCACCGCCGCCATAGCCCCAGCGGCCGTAGCCGTAATAACCACCTCCGCCTCCCAGTAACAAAATCAGAATGATCAGTAAAATCAGCATCTTCGTTGTTCTCCTATTCGGCTTTAGTTCGTGCTGTGCTTCAAGTTGCGCAGCTTGTTGTGTGCTTCGGTCACGCCGACGAGTTGGGTCTTCACGATCTGCAACGTCGACCCAGGCAAAACTTCTTGCAGCGCCTGTTGATAGGCTTTCAGCGCTCTGTCCTCGCCCGCCTCGCACTCGTCAATGATCGCCTTATCTTTGTTGCCTACTGCTTCCTTGATGCTCATCCACGTGCGATGAAACGCGGCCATCGCGTGGCCTGTTTCCTCCGGCTTTTCTCCCAGCAAGGCGACCTCTCTTCGCAGATCAGCCGCGTAAGAGGTTCGCTGCGTTGAATAGGAGGAAAATAGTGTGTGCAGCGGAAGCGCCCGCACGTCCTCAGCCGCTTTGGCAAAGCCTTGCGCGCCATCTTCGCAAATGGCGATGAGCTCGTTTAGAACCTTTACAGACTTCTCGGTTGTTGTTGTTGCCGACATTTGCTCAATCTCTCCATAAGTGAGACCCACAGCGGCTCGCGTCATTTCGACATTTCGCTCGCACTGTCGTCACTACGGATGGGAGAGCGTTATTTCTTAGGCCGATCCCATCTCCAACAGACCCAAATGTCTAAGCACCCGCCGAACTTTCTTCGGAGATACCGCTAGTTTGTTCGCCACCCGTGAGACTTTTCGCCCCTCCCGCTCCCAAACGCGCCGGATCAACACTTCCTCGAAATCTGCCACCACTTCCTGCAAGCTCTTATCACCAACCGCACCTTGTGACCAAGCCCGCAAGTTCGGATCCTCCAGTCCCGCATGCAGAATGCGCGACCGCAAGATCTCAACCTCCTGCCACAGCGCATCATGCCGGTCGTGGTTCAAATAAGTTTCCGCTTGATCGCAGCAGGCGCGCGCTTTCTCGGAGTTATTGAAGAAGCCGTTCACCAGTGTCATGCCTTCGCAAATATAGGCTTGCGCCACCAAACGCCGGCTCTCCGTGCGCTCACCCAACGCCACCGCTTCCTTCGCGCAATCGTTCGCCAGTTGAGCAAACCGGCTCGGGTCATCAGCCTCGCCAATCTGTTCTTCGAAGCGCGCATTGGCCACTGTAGCCTGCACCACCCGCGCCCGGCACATCAATAGATAGTCGGCTTTGGTTGCGCCCAGTTCAAACGCCTCGCTCGCGCGCTTTTCGGCCATGTCTAGATCGCCTAAATCCACGCAGATCTGGGCATAGTTCACATCCACATTGCCGGTGCCATGATGATTGCCGCGCCGCCGGTAAATTTCATCCGCCTTTGCCAGATCCTCCTGTGCGTTGCGCAACAACTCATACATGCGCTCCAGTTGCCCGGCCTTATCCTTCTTATCCGCCGGTAACTCCGGCTGATTGTTGTTCCGCTGCCGCTCGCGTTTCGCGTCGATACTCCGCCGCAACTGCAGCGCCAGAAAACGTTTCGCCTGCGCAATATTTGTTAACGACCGTGCCAAATACCCTTCCATCGACGAACGCTTCGCAAACAACTCGATCGAAGCGTCGAAATACTGCATCGCGTGGTCGTAGCGGCCCTCGCGCAGCGCAATCCGCCCGTAAGCCGATTGAATATTCCCCAGCGTAATGTAATCGTCGGTGTCGCGCAGCACCGCTTCCGCTTCCTGCAAAATACGCACGGCTTCTTTCGATTCGCCTTGTTGAAACAACATCCAGCTTTCGAGCGTACGCAGTAGCGCGGCTAGATGCGCCAGCCCCTCGCGCTTGGCCAGTTTCATACTCTGGCGGGTCACCTCCAGCGCCTGTTCATATTCGCCCGCCTTGCGCAGGCAGCGCGCCTTCCACAATCCGGCGATCACCGCAATCCGCGGATCGCCCATATCCTTTTCAATCACCAGCACTGCGCTCAGATGTTCCAGCGCCTGTGCCAATTCCTCGCGCCGCATGGCCACCACGGCTTCCGCCATCCGCAGTTGTAAGTAGTCTGTGAGCGGCAAGCTGGTGCGCTTCTCTGTGGTAAAGCCGGCTAGCAGTTGGTCCAGCAACTCGCCACCCTCGAACCCTACGTCCACCCACTGTGCCAGCGTACCCACCGCCACGCCCGTATTGATTTCCCCAGCCTTCATCGCTTCTAACTGCGGCCGGTAGTCTTTCAATAAAGAAATGCCCGCGCCAATCTGTCTTTCTTGCAATAAGCGGCGCAGATCATGCAGTTGTTCCGATGAGAGCATTGTGACGGTTCGCGCTCGAACACGGGCGCTTCCCTATTACTTTATCTATGTCTCGCTTGTTTATTTCATGGACTCCGAGCAAATTCCTGATAAGCCCTGACTTGGGGAACCGACTAAGGTCACTTTAAACCTCAAAAGACCAGCCGTCTCCGCGATAAGGCTTATGAGCCGATGGAAACAAGCCCTCCAATGCCGAACCAAATTGCCTTACCCATCCACAGGAACGAATTCGAAATGAGTCTTTTTATGCGAAGTGTGAAATTATTTGCTCCAATCCTCGCCCTGGGTACATTGACCTATGCCCAAAGTGCGAAACTATCCTCCGAATTGCAAGGTATGGACGCTGCCGCACCGGTCAAAGTAATTGTCCAGTACAACCATGTCCCCACTGCGGCCGACCACCAACGTATCTGCGGCCGGAACGGTGTGTTGAATAGTCATTTGGGCGTTGTTGCTGCAGGTTCGTACACAATGCCGGCAGGATCTCTTGCCAGTGTTGCCAACGATAGCAGCGTCACCCACGTCTCAATCGATCATCCAATCCAGGCCCATCTGGATTACGTCAAAGCGGCAACGAATGCCACGCTGGCCCACACTTGGGGCGCCACCGGTACAGGCGTTGGCGTTGTCGTGATTGATAGCGGCATTGCGCCCAGCGCCGATTTTGGCAGCCGCGTCGTGTTCAGCCTTGATTTCACGGGCGGCAATGGCCAGGATCTATTTGGCCACGGCACTCACGTCGCCGGCATCATTGGCGGCAGCGGTGCCAACTCGCATTGCTCTACTTGCACCAGAGATATTAGCGGCATGGCCCCCGGTGTCAACCTCCTCAACTTCCGCGTGCTCGACCAATACGGTCTCTCGAGTGACAGTGTTGTGATTCAAGCCATCGATTACGCCATTTCGTTGAAAGCCAAATACAACATTCGCGTCATCAACCTCTCCATCGGACGTCCCGTATTTGAAAGCTATAAACTCGATCCTCTCTGCCAAGCCGTCGAAGCTGCCTGGAAAGCGGGGATCGTGGTTGTCGTGGCCGCCGGCAACGACGGTCGTCTCAACCTGATCGGCAACAACGGCTATGGCACCATCAACTCTCCGGGTAACGACCCCTACGCCCTCACCGTCGGCGCAATGAAAACCGAGGGGACGCCAGACCGTTCTGACGATCAACTCGCCAGCTATAGCTCCAAAGGCCCGTCGCTCATCGACAATATCTCCAAGCCTGATCTGGTGGCCCCCGGCAATCAGATCGTCTCCGTACTCGCCAGCCCCGCGTCCACACTGGCGCAATATTTTCCGGGCAACGTCGTGACAACCGCTTACTATAATTCCAAAGGCAGTGCCGCGGTCAAATCGCCTTACTACCTCACCTTGAGCGGAACGAGCATGGCCGCCGCCGTTACCAGCGGTGCAGTTGCCGATCTGCTTCAAGTGCAGCCCTCTCTCACGCCTGATCAAGTGAAGGCCCGCTTGATGCAGACCTCTTATAAAGTTCTGCCTTATTCAACGGTTGCCTACGACCCAACGGTTTCCCAGTCCTTCACCGACTACTACGATGTCTTCAGCCGCGGCGCCGGTTACTTGGATATCGCCGCCGCCATCCAGTCCAACGCGGTGTCTGCGGGTAACTCGCTTTCGCCAACGGTTCAGCCCAACGGTTTGCTCCACAACTTTAGCTTGCAGTGTGATTTCCTGTCCATTTGGAATCTATCGGGCATCTTTAGTCTTCTGACGCCAAGCAACGTTTGGGGGTCGAATGCGCTCGGATTCCTCAACGTCGTCGTCACTCCGCTACCCAATGCAGTGGCTGCGGTCGCGGCGCCGTCCTCACCAGCCGGAACGTCCGCCGCCTGGGGAACCTCCGCGGCATGGGGAACCTCCGCTGCCTGGGGCACGTCCGCCGCGTGGGGAACATCGGCGGCCTGGGGTACATCGGCCGCTTGGGGTACCTCCGCAGTCTGGGGAACTGCCACGGTTGCTGCCACCAGCACCAGCTCCGCTACCAGCGCGGTTTGGGCTACCTCTTACTTTACGGGTGAAAAGTAACCTCCCTCAAGTCAGCGCCTTAACCTGCCGATAACCATACCGTAGCGGTCGCTTCCTTCCTCCGGAAGCACCGCTGCGGATTTTGTTTTTCCCTTGCCGCAAATTCCTCCATCCCGCAGCTTCGCCAGCTCCGAATCTGGGTCCACGCTGATTGAATTCAGCGTCGCGCTCCTGCCGCTCATGGCGCTGCTCCTTCTCACCGTCGATGTGGCTTGGTCCATTTTTGAGCGGGCTACTTTGCAGCACGCCGTCCGCGAAGGCGTCCGTTTTGCGGTCACTGGCCAAGTTATCGGTAATAGTTGTCTTGGCGCGTCCATCCAACAAGTCGTATCGCAGAATTCATTTGGCTTCATCCCGGCCAGTCGCGCTAGTGATTATGTCACCGTAACCTATCTTTCCCCATCGGATTCGTCCGCCGTCTCCGGGGCGGGTGGGCCAGCGGGAGGCAATGTTGTTCAGGTGTCGGTCGACAAGATATCCGTCGGTTCTTTCGGCCCGATTTGGCGCGCGGTCACGCCGATTCCTCTTTCCGCCATCGCGTCCGATGTGATGGAAAGCCCTCCCAACGGTGTAGCACCATGCCCTTAAGACGTGTGGCTAAACGCCGCTATCGCCCGCAGCAAGGCAGTTCACTGCTTGAATTCCTGTTAGTGTCGATCTTGCTGATTTTTCCGCTGCTCTTTGGCACGTTTATTTTCGGTATGCGGTTCGTCCGTGCGAACCAGGTGGCGGAACTGTGCCGCGATGCCGGACATATGTATGCCTACCGTATCGATTTCTCTCAAGCCGGCAGCCAGCAGGTTCTCGCTCAATTGGCGCAGGGTCTGAAAATGACGGCTACCGGCGGTAATGGCGTAATCATTTTGTCCACCATTACCTTCGTTGCTTCCACAGACTGCGTGGCCGGCGGCTACCCCGCTGGCGATTGTTCAAATGTGAATCAAACGGTCTTTACCAACCGAATTGTTGTCGGAAATCCTTCACTCATGATCAATTCCCAATTGCAAACCAGTGCCTTTGGCACCCCGGATTCTGCCATCGTCGATTCATCGGGCAATATCAAACCCACCTATTATCTCGCTAACGCCAGTGCCGTGGCCTCGAACTTCTCCACTATCATTCCACTCAATTCCGGTCAAGTCGCTTATGTCGCAGAAGCCTTTTTCCAGGCGCCGGATTTCAATTTACTCAACCCCGGCGGCATCACCGCACGCTCCATCTTTTAGCTAACGAATCCGCTTCGCCGGCAGGTCCGTCCCCGCCTGGTGCAGCACCACCATATAAGCATTGCCCGTTCTGTCCGTCACAAACGTCATCTGCCCTTCTACGTTTTTCACGAAAAAGTCTTTTGTGCTTTCGGCCGCCAGTTGAAACATTTGCTGGCCCAGCTGTGCGATTAAATGTTCACCGTTTTGCGACACCGTCATTGTTAACCCATCAGCCAATTGATAAACACCCACATAGCTCGCCAGAATACGCGGATCCACTTTGATTTCCGTGTGCTCGCGCGCGAAGTACGTTTCCATAGGCATGGGGCTGAACAGATGCAAGCCGATATCCTCAATGCCGATTGTACTTTCGGTGTTCGACAACACCACGATCCCCACCTTGCTCTTCGGTGAGAACCCCATGAATGCCCGAAACCCGCCCGTGCCGCCGTTGTCCCACATGATCTCCCGTTCCGAGGTCGACAAAACATGCCAGCCAAGGGTCAACTCCAATCCGGCGTAACGCGTCGGTTTGCGGAGCGTCAGCATCGCATTCATCGGCGCCAACAGGGGGGTCTGCCGGTAACCCAAGGCCGCTTCGATAAACGTCAACAGATCCTGGGTTGTCGATTTCAATCCGACAGCGGGCGCCATTGGCCCGGTGTCCCAATAACTGACAGGCTGCAAAGAGCTGTCATGGCCCACAGATAAGCGTGCTTTCATCTCCGGTGTTACCGTGATGCCGGTGTTCTTCATCCCCAGCGGATCCAGAATACGGGCGTGCAAAAGCGCCTCATAGCTTGTCCCAGCGCGCCGGCTCAAAGCGATTCCCAGCAGCGCCATTCCGACATGCGAATAGCTGTAATCCACTCCCAACCGTCCGTTCAGCTTGTAATCCGCCAGTGATTGAAACAAATCGCTCTCGCCGAAGTCGGCGTAAGGATTTGCCGGATTCTTCGGATGAAAGTGCGGCGGCATGAGCGGCAGACCAGCCGTGTGTGTCGCCAGATCGGCCAGCGTAATCGGTTGTGTCCCTTGGCTCGGTAGCCTGCAGGCCGGTGGCAAATATTTGGAGGCCGCGTCTGTAAGCGCCAACTCTCCACGCCTCGTCATATCGCTCAGCAACAGCGCGGTAAAGACACTCGTCAGACCGCCAATTTCGAACGTGGTGTTGCCATCCAGCGTCCGCGGGTCGTTTGGGTTCAGCGCCCCTTGCGACACCACCCGTTCTCCCCGGTCCTCAATCACCCCAACCACAATGCCAACGCTTTGCCGCTTCTGATCAATGCGCTCTGTCAGCATCTTCTGAATATCGGCGTCGGTCACCACCGCTTCTTTAGAAAGCTGCGTTTGCTGCCCGCCGATGGCCGAAACCACGGCGAACACCAGGACGGCTCCTGTCATTGCCCGCGGCCACTGCCCGTAACTGAGCTTCATCTAGCTCTATCCTACGGCACCCGGGCCCCCGCCTAACCCCTTCTGCTCTACATTCACCGCCACAAGCAACGCTGCCGTTTCCACTCTCCGAGCAATGGCGACAACCCATCCAAGCCAGCGTCTGACATTTTGTCCGGCTGCGGCCTGCTCCTTCGGCTACACTCCTTCACTACCCCAAATCTTTTTCTTGACTATCAACTTCCAAGCCGCTATATTTAACCAATAGGTTATTGAACCGATAAGTTAAATACAAGGTGACATCAGACCAACTCACTTCCACGTTCTCCGCCCTGGCCGATCCCACGCGCCGAGCTATCCTGGCGCGCCTCGCATCCGGTGACGCTTCCGTTACTGATCTCGCCCAGCCTTTCAATATGAGCATGCCGGCCGTTTCCAAGCATCTGAAGATCCTGGAACGAGCTGGCCTGATAACGCGCGGTCGCGAAGCCCAGTCGCGACCTTGCCATCTCAAGGCCGATCCGTTGAAAGAAGCCGCCGGTTGGATCGAACACTACCGCGCCTTCTGGGATCAGAGCTTTGACCGCCTCGAAAAATATCTCGCAGAAATTCAGCAAAAGGAACAATCCCATGACCGCCCCAAGCCTCGAAAAAAACGCTAAAGTCGGTGACCGCGAACTTGTCTTCACCCGTCTGTTCAACGCCCCTCCCGGTGTCGTCTTCGATGTCTGGACTAACCCCGAACATCTGCCTCACTGGTGGGGGCCGCACGGCTTCACCACCACGATTCAAGAGATGGATGTGCGTCCCGGCGGCGTCTGGCGCCTCGTCATGCACGGTCCAGATGGCCGCGATTACCAGAACAGGATAGTCTTTCTCGAAGTTGAAAGACCGCACCGCTTGGTCTACAAGCACGAGCCGGGACCAGGCGATGAACCTGTCAGCTTTGAGATCACTGTTAACTTCGCGAACCAAGCTGGTCAGACGCTCCTTACTATGCGCATGCTCTTCCCAACTCCTGCCGATCGCGAGTTTGTGCTAGCTACTTATCACGCCGACGAAGGGGGGTGGCAAACGCTCGCTCGTCTCTCAGATCATCTTGCAAGCATGAGCAAAGCCAACCATCACCTGGTCTTCAAAAGAGTCTTCAACGCGCCGCGCGCCTTGGTATTCAAAGCCTGGACCGAGACCAATCAACTGCAGCAATGGTGGGGACCGGATGGCTTCACGAACCCGGTCTGCGTAGCCGAGCCGCGCCAGGGCGGCCGCCTTCTCATTCATATGCGTTCGCCCGATGGCAACGAATACCCTATGCACGGCACCTTTACGGAAATCGTCGAACCCGAACGTCTGGTCTTCGTGACACGCGTTGGGGAAACCGTCGATGCCCCGCGTTTCGAAATCCAAAATACCGTTACGCTGAAAGAACAAGGCCCTTCGCAGACCGAACTCACTCTCGATATCCTGGTCCTCAGTGCCAATGAGGCCGCTTACGGCAACTTGAGCGGCGCGAAAATCGGCTGGACACAAAGCCTCGCACGCTTGGCTATGCTGCTTGAATCCGGCTCCGGGAGTGAACAATGACAAACTTCCTCAACGACCTCAAAATTGCCGCCCGCTCGCTTCGGCGCGCCAAAGGCATGTCGGCCACCGTCGTCCTCACTCTTGCGCTGGGCATCGGTGCCAACGGCGCCATCTTCGCCCTTGTGCGCGGTATCCTGCTGCGCCCTCTGGTCAATCGCGATGAGAATCGGCTGGTCTACATCCGCCAAAGCGATCCTGCCGAAGGCATCGAGGATGCCGCCTTCTCCGTGCCGGAAATCAAAGACCTCCAGGACCGCATCAAATCCATCAGCCAGTTCGGCGATTTCTCCACCATTGGCTTCACCCTCATCGGCCTCGGCGAGCCCCGCGAAGTCCGTGCCGGCGTCGTCAGCGGGTCTTACTTCGATGTTGTTGGTTTGCGTCCCGTGCTCGGCCGTCTCCTTGATGCGCATGACGATGGTCCCACCGCCGCCGGGGCGGCCGTTCTGACTTACCGCTTCTGGAGCACTGTCCTAAAAAGCGATCCATCCGTGCTCAATAAGTCAATCCGCTTGGGCGAACGGCAGGCTACCGTTGTTGGCATCCTCGAACCATCTGTTCCGTATCCTGCCGATACAGAAGTCATCGCCAACGTTGTCACCAGCCCACATCACTTGTCCGCCACCATGGTCACCGGACGCGTGCACCGCATGACTGAGCTGTTCGGCCGTCTCGCCCCCGGCGTCACTCTCGATCAGGCGCGCGCTGAACTGCGTA
>Ga0182012_10002535_pt1 | contig 19686 bp, 23 predicted proteins | sample 612S2SmetaG_FD_120486 | JGI IMG/M metagenome (GOLD analysis project Ga0182012, IMG submission 120486) | Permafrost microbial communities from Stordalen Mire, Sweden - 612S2S metaG | ecosystem: Environmental > Terrestrial > Soil > Wetlands > Permafrost | place: Sweden: Stordalen | collected...
CCAGTCCGCGATGATCTTCGCCTGGGTGGTGACGCGACTTGCGTGGGCCGCCTGTGCTGGCCTCACGGACGCCGAGGCGGGAGCGCACAGGGTCAAGAGAAGGACCGCTGTTACCGGCACCGTCCACAGGCCCGCGAGGAGCCGCCGCCATGCCGGCATAGGACGGCAGTTACCGATTGGCGGTATTTGCGTGCCGCTTGGTGCCGAGCCATAGATGATTGTCCCTGCCACACGTCGGATCATCAGCCTGCTGTCGGCGCGAGGCCTCTTCGGATGGATAGGTCCGAAAGTCACTTCTTCACCGGAAAAGGGCAGTGGACGGCACTGTCCCAAACGGAAAGGACCGGCGCGGTGAACAGGGGAAAGTTCGCCGCACCTAATACTTAATAAGGCACGGCTTTACGCCGAACTTACTCACGTGCACTGGACGGGCAATAAAGATGCTGAAAGGCGGTGCGCCTCCAACGAGGGTGGCGGGGTACATGGGTTCTACCTCGGGGTCACCGGTCGGTTGCTGGTCCTGGTATTGCTGCCCCTGATCGTCCTGACGTCGGTGTCCGCGCCGCTGGCACTGCGAGCACGAGTGGACGCCCAGCGCGCCCAGGCGGCCCACCGGGAGGTACCGGCCGTGACGGCCATAATCCGTGCCCTGGACGCAGTGGTGGTCGAACAAGGCCAGGCGGAGTCGCTCCTTTATGCGGACGGGAGCGGCTTTTCTATGGGGATAGTTGACAACCTGCTCGGTTCCAATCTGGTGGACGAGCTGCGGTCCTTTGAGTCGGCGACCGATCGCGATATCGACCTGCTGGCCCCGTCACTGGTCCGCCACCTTGCCCCACAGCTCGAGTCCGTTCGAATGCTCATCGCCAAGACCGAAGCCGTTCCCGGGCAGTCGGTCGACCCGAGGTACGAAGAGATCGAGTCTGCCCTCGACGGCGCGGCAGCGTCCGCGCTGGCGACGGTCGAAGAGAGAATGTCGTTGACGTCGGGGGGCGCCTCGGTGAGCCATGCCCTGCTCGCTCTCGGCTGGTGCTTCAACCTTGTACGGGCGGCGGCGGGACAAGCTCGGGACGACACGGAAACCTTTTTTGGCGCCGCAAGTGCGCGCAAACAAGCAGCGACCCGGTTGGCCAAGGACAACGCCCTTTTTGACGAAGCGGGCCAGCAGCTCGCCCAGTCCGACGTCCCGAGCATAGCCAGGGCGTGGGCGGCTCTCGGGGCCAATCCGTCAGCTCGTCTCTATAACCAGTTCCTGGTCGACGGGGAGCAGGGCAGGTCACTGCCGTTCGTATCCGGCAGGATCGACCAGACGCCGACCAGCATCAGCTTCGTTACCATGGTCGGCGCCTTCAAGGGGATCTCGGCCCATTGGCGCCTGATCTCTAATGTCGTCGCCCAGGCCAGCTCTACCGTGCTCTCGTCAGCTACATCGCTCGCCGACGCCAACAGCCGCAGCTACCAGATATGGGTGACGCTGATGGCGCTGGGAGCAGCCGTCGCCCTAGCGGTCGCCGCAGCTGTGGCACAGTCGATCTCCCGGCCCCTGCGGCGCCTGGCCGAGACCGCTCGATCTGTCGTCGATGGCCATCTGCAAGTCGACCGTCTGGTCCCGAGTGGACCGACCGAGACAGTGGTCGTGGCCAACGCCTTCAACGCGTTGATGGCGAACCTGCGCCTTTTGGAGTCCAAGGCACAAGCCCTGGCCGCCTGCGATTTTGATAACGAGGTCCTTTCGATGCCGCTTCCCGGCCAGCTGGGCGCCTCCTTGCAGGACTCGGTGCGGGTACTAGCCGGTTCGATCAAGGACCGCCACCAGCTGCAGGAACGCCTGGCCTACGAGGCGACCCATGACACCTTGACCGACCTGATAAACCGGGCAGGGGCTATCACGTCGTTGGAACAGGCCCTCGCCCGTGCCCGGCGCCACATCGACACCACGGCCGTGCTGTACATCGACCTGGACAACTTCAAGCAGGCCAACGACCTGCATGGCCACCAAACGGGCGACCACATCCTGCGCCAGGTCGGGGCGCGCCTGTCAGCCACGGTGCGAGCTGGAGACGTCGTGGCCCGTATCGGCGGTGACGAGTTCGTGGTAATCGCGGAACGAGTGGACGGGCCGGCAGAGGCGGAGGCGATCGCCGCCCGACTGATCGTCGTCTTGTCGGAGCCCATCGAATGGCAGGACGTCCGACTTAGAGCAGGGGCCAGCGTCGGGATCGCTCTCGCACACGGGGACGACGCCGCGCCGCTGGAGCTTCTGGCCCGAGCGGACATTGCTCTTTACCAGGCGAAGCAGCGTGGTGGCCAGCTCTTTGAGCTCTACGACGAGACGTTGCAACAGCGCCTGGCCGAACGCGACCAGATCGAAACAGACCTTCGCGGGGACCTTGGCCAGGGGGGAGGCGGCCTCATCCTGTACTACCAACCTCTTGTCGAGACGAGCGGGACGCTGTCCGGAGTGGAAGCCCTGGTCCGCTGGGTGACACCGGGCCATGGCCTAGTAGCACCCGGCTCCTTCATCCCGATCGCCGAGGCCAGCGACCTGATTATCGACCTTGACAGGTGGGTCCTCGCCACCGTCGCCCATCAGGTCGCCACCTGGTCAGCCGATCCCGACCTCGCCGGGATAAGAGTTTCCGTCAACATCTCAGGCCGCCATTTGCTAAGCCAACGCCTTCCGGCTTATCTGGCCGATGTCTTGACGGCCACGGGTATCGACCCCCATCAGCTCACCATCGAGATCACCGAGACAGTCCTTCTTGACGACCTGACTCTGGTGGCCACGCAACTCGACGAGCTCCGCCGGCTGGGGGTCGAGATAGCCATCGATGACTTCGGGACGGGTTACACGTCATTGGCGCACCTGCATTGCCTGCCTGTCGACACGATCAAGATCGACCGAGGCTTCATCGCCGGGATGGGGGATCCCAAAGATGCCTCATTGGTCCGCATGATCATGGAGCTCGCCCACCAGCTCGGCCTCAAGACCGTGAGCGAGGGCGTCGAAACGACCGAGCAGCTTCAGTCGCTCCAAGCCCTGGGGGCCGACCATATCCAGGGTTTTCTTATTGCTCGCCCTATGCCCCCGGACCGGCTTTCCACCTGGGCCCTGACGCGACGCCAGAACCCAGACGGTCCGTCGTTCAAGGCGATGGGTTTAGCGGCCCCCGAACCGCGGCAAGGCTTCAACCTGCCTGACCATCTCGCTCTGGCAGTGGCTGAAGACCTGCACACCTCGTAGCCGGCCGCTAGGTCGGTCACTGGAGTGAACCACGCTTCGTCGTACAAATCCGAGGTTGACGAGGCTGAAGGTATCCCGTAGCTTCCTTCGTAGGTAAGCCTTTGCACGGAGGACCGCAGATGATCGCTGGGACGAGCACGGGCGGGATCGTCGACCACGACCCTGCTTCGCTCACCTTCGTACTGCCCAGAGCACACGTCGGGGCCCTTACTCGGGCGGCTGGCTCGGGCAACCTCGCCGTCATGGCCCAGTGGGTGGGGCTGTTGGCCCAGGTTGAGGACAACGTGGTCGACTGCTTCCACCACGGTGGCGGCGTGCCCTATGGGGCCTTCCCCGAGAGATTGTGGGCCGTCGAAGCCGAGGCCAGCGGCGTCGGCTACGACGCCGACCTGGTCAAGGTCACCCTGCCTTTGGTCCCCGGTCTGGAAGAACGCCTCCGAGCAGGCATCGACGTCGCCGACGTGGGCTGTGGCTCAGGCCACGCCGTCAACCTGATGGCCCAAAGCTTCCCGGCCAGCCGTTTCGTGGGGCTGGACGTTTCTGAGCCAGCGCTGGCCGCGGCGAGGCCGAAAGCGAGAAGCTGGGTGTCACCAACGCCACTTTCGTGCAACATGACGCCGCGTCCCTAGATGGGAAAGAGCGGTACGACTTCATTACCACGTTCGACTCCGTCCACGACCAGGCCCGTCCCGACCTGGTCCTGGCCGGTATCGCCCGGTCGCTCAGGCCGGGAGGGATTTACCTGTGCGTAGACATGTCCGCCTCCAGTACGTTGGCCGAGAACATCAGCCACCCGATCGGGCCTTTTCTCTACACGCCTCGTGCCTGCACTGCATCGTCAATAATTACTACATCACCACCAAGGGGCAGGATTCGTCGGTGCTCATCTGAGGATGGCCTAGCCGGCTCCCCAACAACCAGCAACTACAAGAGGAGTTCCCTAATGAAAGTTTGGATCGACCAAGATCTGTGCAGCGCCGACGGCTTGTGCAGCGATACGTGCCCCTCGGTGTTCGCCATGGGCGACGACGGCGTGGCCCACGTGCTCCTGCCCGACGGGTCGCTGGGCGAGGGCCGTGAGGACATGGCGCTCGTACCGGCGGAGCGGGAGAGCGAGGTCCTTGACGCCAAGACCGACTGCCCAGCAGACTGCATCTTTGTCGAGGACTGAACCGGTGCTTGCTCCGGAAGGTGCTCTTTCTCAGCTGCCTGCGCAGCAGCGCTAGGGCCTACGGGGCGATCTCAGGCCGTGCCTGTGCTGGACTGGTCCCGAGCTGGCGTGCCCCGGCTCTAGTTCCAGTGCCCGCGTGAGCACATGCTCAGCCCAGCGCGAAACGGACAGCGGTGACCGGCTCGGAGAAAACGGCGGCCATTCGCCACGTCTGGCCCTTGTCTTCGGACGTGTAGACGTGGTCCCCGAACCCGACGGCCACGCGGCCGCCGGCGGCGTCGAGATGGCCGGAGTCGACGTTGCCGTCGAACCTGTCGGGCAGACCGGCCTCGCAGCGGACGAAGCTCGAGCCGAGGCGGGAGCGGTAGACGGCGCCGGCGTTCGTGAACGGACCGTCGGAGGCGGACACGAACGCCGTGTCACCGTCAAGGGCCACCGCCCGGAGGTAGTGGGCGTGCAGCCCGACCGTTGTCCAAGACCACGGCTCCCCATCATCCTCGCTCCAACCGAAGCCGACGGCAGCCGCTACCGCCACCCGCCCGTCGGTGCCGGTACGCACCTCGTGGACGTCAGCCCCTGGCTCGATCGCCCCGTGCCACGTCTCGCCGGCATCCTCGGACCACCACACTCCGCCTACATGCACGTTGACCCACCACCGCTTCATGCCGGCGGCCATCGTGCGCGTGCCCGGCGTGGGGCCCGCCGGGTTCTCCCAGCCGTCCCGGCCGGGCACTGCTTGGAACGCTGGGATGTCACGGACCTCGCCATGTGGGCCGACGATCGAAAGGCGGGCCCCGGTGCGGCCTACTACGACCGTCCCGTCGGGGAGCACGACCAGGCTCTGTCCGTCGGGCTCGGGTAGCTCACCGGCCGGCACCGTGCCAGCCATGTCCCGGTCGAGCCGGACGACGGACCGACAGTCGAGCAGGGCGTACCAGCCCTCGGTCCCGCCGGGCGCCAGCGCTGTGACTGCCATCCCGTCGACGAACTTCTCGCCGGATTCGAGGTCCCGGAGACCATGGCTCGTCCCGACCAACAGCATGTGCAACCTCCCGACTGCACGGTACCGCTGTCACGGGCCGTGGGTCAGGCCCTGCAGACAACCTTCGTTATCGCGTCGGTTCCTCTTGAAGCTTCAGCATTTATCGGCAACGCATAACGGGTGTTTACGGCGTGGAGCCAAGGAGCGCTCAGAATGTTCGCCCGGCTAACGTATGCCGAAACCACCTTCGGGCTGCCAACGGTCCGATTGCCTGCGCGCAAGCGCCCGGGGCCCGCGTCCGTCGAAGGACACCCTTCTTGCTCACGTTACCTTGCGAGGGCTCATCCCCAGAACAGGCAAATGCTGTCCTTGCTCAGCTCGCCGAGCAGCGACTCGAGATCCCTGGTCGCGTCTGGAGCGAGCGGATAACGCTCCCAGCGTAGGCGGCGGTTCTGCCAAAGCAATAGCCAGAAACCAGAACCAGTGTGCCGAAGCTGTGCCACGGGACGTCGGGACCAGTCCGGGCCAACCTCCGGGGACCAAGGAGGCCGCAACTCGAAGATCGTGACGTTGGCTCCGTGCACGCCGAGCTCGAGGCGCACCTGGCCTTGGTGCTCGACCGGGACTCGAGCGTTCACCCAACGGCGGATCCGAGCGATGTCAAGTTCCCCCGGTATCGGTCTGGTCGGCACAGTCCTCACCATCGTAGGGCGACGCGGGTTATGTCCCTCAGGCTCCTCCGCGAGCAGCCCCTTCGCCCTGGTACGGAGCGTGTGGGATAACAACGTCCCACCTAACCTTTCAATCGAAAGGGCAACCTATCGCCGTGCGGCGGAGGCATCAGACCGCGCTTCCGGGCTCAACAATCGGCGAGGGCTCTCAGCGAGCTGCAGATCTCAGGGCAGCGAGGACCAAGACTGCCCATCCGCTCCACGAGTGCCGACCTGCGGATCCGTTGCAGGTTGTCGAAGGAAGCCGCGCACTCGACATTTAGGCCCTCTCCCTCGCCCAGCCGCACCTCGGTTGGGATGTTACGTACGGTCCGCGTGACGGGTGCAACCACGATCCCGGTGAGCACCGCCACCGCTTCGGTCCGCGTGACCACTAGGACCGGCCGGCGCTTGTCCTCCGCTTCGGCCCACCAGATCTCGCCGTGCGCGGGGAGAGCTACCACTGCTCTTCTTCGATCAAGGCGCGTGTTGCCTCGTCCAGACCGGCCAGCTCCTCTTCGTCTTGAGGACGGCGGCGATAGCCATCGACGATGGCTTGCCCGATCTGCGCTCTACGGTGGTGCTCCACGAGAGCCTCCAGACCGAGACGGACCGCGTCAGACCTAGTGGCTGCAACTCCGTCGCTCACCAGGGCATCGACGTCGGCAAGCAGGCGGTCCTCGACACGCGTAACTATTTGTGCCATGCGTTAAGTATAACGTAACGCAACACGCGATGTCGGAGCCGCCCTGGTGGTGGGTTTCTCATAGCCGAGGGGCCAGGGAGGTCGCTGGATCCGGTGGGTCACGTGTGGGTCACGACCGCGTCGTGACCCTTCACCCCACGTCGGCGAAATAGCCCTTGAACTCGCACTTTAGTGGTGCCCCCGGCGCGACTCGAACGCGCGACGCACGGTTTAGGAAACCGACGCTCTATCCCCTGAGCTACGGGGGCTGGAACCTCTGACCTGCTACTTTGCCATGCGCCTCGGCCGCCGAAGGTCCGGATGGACTAGCAATGGACCAAAACTTCGGTCGTAGCCTGTTGCACGCCATCAAGCCTAGCTACTTCTCGGTGAAAATCCGAAGCATGTGGTTCTGGCATCTGGTGACCCAGAACCCGCGCACAGCTATTTAGAGGGATAAAACCGGAAGTCTGGAGCATCAAGATGAGACGGGTTCTCGTGCCCATCAGCCCCCATGACGGCGGCATCTTGCACAACAAGCTATCGCGGACAATGAAGGACCTCGACACAGCCCGCCCAAGTTACATGGAACGGCCGCCCCACGCCACCACCGATTGACCTCGCAGACCCTTCAATACCACAGGGAGCACCCGAGCAGCATCCTTGACAAGGTTCGTCCGGGACGGGAAGCTCCAGCTCCAGCGCCACCGTAGGAACGCGACCTAGGCATCCCCTCCGCGAAACTATGTGCTGGGCGGGCCAAGCGGGACGAGCATCAGGGTGAGCCCGCAACACGACAACAAGCGCAGGGCCGTGCCCATGGTCGGTTCCCGAGCACCGGTCTCGTAGGCATGGACCGCTGCACGTGATGTCGCTGCGGCACGAGCCAATGCGCTCACCGACAGCCCCGCGTCTTGGCGGGCACGACGGAAGGTCTCCGAGACGGGCACTTGCCCCAGAACGAGCTGGTCATCGGCCACGGTGGTACCCGCGATGACCGGCTCGTAGGATACACGGCCTCCGGGCCTTGGCCCGGCCCCCGCACCGGATAGAAGGCAAGGGCGACGCTACGCGCGCACTGCGAGACCGAGGCTTTGCCCGCGCTTGCGGACGTCGCCGGGCCTTCCATTCCCGGGCACGACTGACAATCGAGCGTTCTCTCGGACGAAAAGCAACATCCTCCCTGGCCAGGGCTGCGCCAGCGTTAGACAACCGTCCCTGCATCTTGCGCAAGTCAGGCAAGCTGATCCCTAGAGCAGCAAACTCGTCGGGGTCGAGTCGGTGCCCCGAGGAAAGCTTGGCAGCGAAACTCTTCTTTGACAGCACCCCTGAGCAGATCTCGTCCGGGCGAAGGCCGGCGATCTTGTCGTACAGGTTTTGGATGGTCCACTTGTCCGAGGCCAGGATCCCGTCAATGTCGTAGAAATCGCGTTCAGCACCTCGTGTCCAGAACGCCCTGACCTTCCCCGTAACGATGTCTTCTACATCGAGGACCGGGCCGACGCCGTTGACATGCACAGGAGGGTTCTGGCGGTAGTCGTAGCCTAGGTCGACAACCAGCCTTTCCTTGGTCGTCGGTTCTGTCACAACTATGGCCCTAAACCAGGTGTCTGTCTTTATTGTCTCAGCGGCAAGCCCGGCAGCCCCAAAGCGCTCTGTCAGGTCCCTCCCGGCCGCCTCGAAGAGCCCTGCGTCCATCTTGTCCGGGTAGCTGTCCAGGTCTTGCGACGGACGATCGACGATGCCATGGGCTTGAAGCCCATACCCTCCTCCGAGAGCAAACCCTCTGTCCCCGAGAGTCTCTGCGATGATGCGCTCGACGGCTAAGTGAAAACCTTCTAGGGGCATTGCAGTTCCGGGTGGACGCTTTCCCATGCTTGGCGCACGGCGGCAGGAATGTTAAGGTCGCACCACTCCCTGATGAGAAGGTCGTAGTTGAGCCAGTTCGCCAGTTCTTGCTCCGAGCCCGCCTCCCTGATGACCGTGGAGTAAAGCGACCTCAACCTGCTCTGCCGAGAGAGATCGTACGAAGACGACTCCGACCAGTCGAGGTGCAACGGCAGGCTCACGGTCCCACTCGTCGGACCGTGAAGGGCGTGAAGATCGTCAGGGACAAAGAAGGGCACACTGTTCTCGAAGGTTGTGACCGAGCCAGGGGCCACCGCGACGTATGACTTCATAATTATTACTGTACCGGAATAGGTACAGCGGCGCAGCATCTGCCCCACGGTCGTCCGCTACGACGACGGCACAGTCCGCGCGGCCTACAACGCTGCCGGGGGCTCTCTGCGGCCCGGCTGGTTCGGTACCGCCGCTGAGGCCTTCAAGACTGCGACAACTCCATCGTCAACCCGTGGCCGGACGCCCATGTTGTCCACCGGGGCCTGCCGGACTGGTACGAAGCCCCGGGCACGAACCAGGCCGGAGCTTTCCGGCGAGCGTCGTAAGAAAATAGGGGCATACTGGCCGGACCAGCACTGCGTGGTGTGGAGGAAGGATTTCCATGGCCAACCCCTTTCCGGCGCGGTCAGTCACTCGGAGCGCCAACTGGAGGTTGACAGCTTTGGCGGCAAACGAAGCGACGGTGACGTTCGTCGCGCTCTCTTAGCCATCACCTGCCCTCCTCGTGCCTGCGGGCGTCGGGTACCCCGAAGCCGCCATCGACCGCCGGACATGATGGAGGGATGACAGAGGTGGACCGCCAGATCAGAGCCACATCGTTCGGGTCGGCGGCTGACGACTACGCCCGCTACCGCCCCGCCCCGCCGGCCGAAGCGGCCGAGTGGGCCGTCGGCCGCTCACCAGGTCTGGTGATCGACGTGGCCGCCGGCACTGGCCACCTGGCCCGCCACCTGCTTGGCAGGACCAACAGGGTGGTAGCGGTCGACATCGACCGGCGCATGCTGGCAACCCTGGGCAACCGGCTGCCGGGCGTGGCGCGCGTAGTGGCTCGGGGCGAAGAGCTGCCCTTCGTCTCTGGGGCCGCAGGTGCGGTGGTGATCTCCTCAGCGTGGCACTGGCTGGACCCCGGACAGGCGTGGTCGGAAATAGCCCGCGTCGTGCGGCCCGGTGGGACCTTCTCGGTGGTCTCTAGCGGTCCCGACCGGAGCGTGGCATGGGTCGAGGCGGTGCTGGGCCGCCGGGAGCGCGATCAGCGCCCGGGCGTTGCCGGCGACCGCCCGGACGGCCGCCGATGGCATGTGGAGCTGCCCGAGGGCGCGCCGTTCTCGCTCGTGGAGGAACGTACGTTCACCGCTGCCGTGCCTTATGAGGTGGCGGACCTGCCAGGCCTGGTCGCGTCTTACAGCCAGGTGATAGTACTTCCGGCCGCAGAGAGGGACGCCGTTAGGGAGGAGGTTGCCCTTCGAGCGGCTGCCCGTCCCGAGCTGGCCGCTGGTACGACGGTCGATCTGCCGCTGCGGTGCCGGGTCTGGCGGGCTGTCCGGGCCTAGGACATCCGTCCACACATTAGCGGCTCAATTAGCCCGTGGGGCCCGCCGTCAGCTCAATGGTCGCCTTGTAGGAGCTACCGTACTGGTCGACCCACCTCACAGTCACCTTTTGAGCGGGGTGAAGCTCGTCCATGATGTCCCGAAGACTGGTCGCCGAGGTGACAGTATGACCGCCCACCGATGTGATCGTGTCACCTGAGGCGAGACCGGCTTCAGCGGCCGGGGAACCGGAAAGCACGCCCTCAATGGTGGCGCCGGAAGCTGCGGGCGCTAACGCGTAGTACGCCGAGGTCGACGCCACTTCGACGCCCAGGAAGGCGGAGGCGCCTATGTGGACCGACGAGGACGACTTGCCGGACTCGATCTGCTTGGCCAAGGAGAGCGCCTCATTTATGGGGATGGCATAGCCATCGGTGCCGGAGTTGTCCTGGGGACCAGAAAGTTGGAACTGGAAGGTGGACGACCCCGCGGTGTCGATGGCGACAACCTGGCCGCTCGTGTCGACCAGCGGCCCGCCGGAATCACCGGGTTGGACGTCGGCGTCGGTCTCGACCAAGTTGGCCAGCTGCTCGGCCGAACCGGTTGATCCGTCAGAGGCCGTGATCGATTGGTCCAGGCCGGTCACCGTTCCAGGAGCCGCTGACGGCGTCCCGCCGACCCCTCCCGCGTTGCCGATCGCCACGACGCTTTCGCCTACGGCCACGGTGCCGGAGTTGCCGAGGGAGGCTGTCTGCAGCCCAGAGGCGTCCTGGAGCTTTATGACAGCCACGTCTGAAGTGGCATCGTAACCAACGACCGCGGCGGTGTACGTCTTCCCGTTACCGATATCGGCGACCTTGATGCTCGTCGCGCCTTCGACCACGTGATTATTGGTCAGCACTTCGCCTGAGGATGTGAGCACGATGCCAGTGCCCGCGGCCTCGCCCTCGCCATAGTCGATCGTCGACACCACGTCGACGAGGCCGGGGTCGACCTTCGCCTCGACCTGGGCCAGCGAGAGGGTGGCGCTGGCTGTGCCGGCAGTCTTGGCTGCGCTGTCGCCCAGCACGACATGACCCGCGCCGATGCCGACCACGGCCGCCGCCAGTACCACCGCCGCGCCTGTCGCCCGACGGTGCCGATGGGGCCGGCGCAGCCAACGCGGGGAGTTGGGCCCCGGACTGCCCAGGGGGGGCGGGACGGGCCCGGTCCCGGCCCCGTCAGTTGAAGTGCGCCAGGTGCCCTCGCTCGAGGTGGGGCTAGTGGGATAGGGTGCGCTGCCTTCAGGGACGACTTCGCTCATCGGGTGCTCCTTTCGCTTCTGCCCTAATGGTCCCCGCGAGCCCTGAAAGCGGACTGTGACTTGCCCTAAAGGTGCCCTACAAGTAGCTGATAGAAGCCTGAACCAGTGGACGACGACCGGTCCACGCAAGGGGGGCGGCGGCTCGCCTGGCTCCTAGCCGGACCGCCTCCGCTTTTACCCGGGGTCGGGCGGGGCCACACCGTGACCGCCGCCGTCGTGCAGGGCGGCGAGGAACGACTTCGCCCACGCCTGGACATCGTGGCGTCTCACGACGCGCCGCATGCGCCGCATGCGTGCTGTCCCTTCGTTTGGGTCAAGGCCGACGGCGTGGCGGATGGCCGTTTTTAGACCGTCTAGATCATGGGGGTTCACGAGGATGGCATCTCGGAGCTCTTGCGCGGCACCGGTGAACTCGCTGAGCACGAGCGCCCCGGAGGCGTCGACCCGGCTCGCCACATATTCCTTGGCCACCAGGTTCATGCCGTCTCGCAGCGGTGTGACGAGCATGACGTCGGCGGCAAGGTACAAAGCCACCAGCTCGTCGAGCTCGACACTTTGGTACAGGTAGTGGACCGCAGGGTGGCCGACAGTCGAATATGACCCGTTGACCTCGCCGACAAGCTGCTCGAGGTGCTCGCGCTCCTGGCGGTAATGCGGGTCGTCCTCACGGCTCGGTACCGCGATCTGGACCAACACCGCACGCGACCTGGTCAGGGAACCATCGGCGAACAACTCGCCGATGGCGATGAGCCGCCGGTCGATGCCCTTGGTGTAATCGAGGCGGTCGACGCCCAACAGGACCACCTCCGGGCTGCCGAGCTCATCCCTGAGCTGGCGGGCCCGAGCCTGCACGGCCGGGTCCGAAGCCCGCTTGATCAGCGCAGCCGTGTCGACCGATATCGGGAACGCCCCGACCCGGACCTGGCGCCCGTCGTAGTCGAGCACCGTGTCGGTACCCGATGCGCCCAGCAGTCGTCTGGCCACCCGCGAAAAGTTCGATGCCGCCCCCTGCACCTGGAACCCGACGAGATCGGCGCCCAAAAGTCCCTCGAGTACCGGTCTGCGCCATGGCAGCTGGAGGAACAGCTCTTGAGGAGGGAAGGGGATATGCAAAAAGAAGCCTATGCGGAGGTCTGGCCTCATTGCCCTCAGCATCTTCGGCACCAACTGCAACTGGTAATCGTGCACCCAAACAGTCGCTCCCGGCGCGGCGGCTTCGGCCACGGCTCGCGCGTACCGGTCGTTGACCGACACGTAGGCGTACCACCACTCCCGGTGGAACGCCGGGCTTCGAACCGCGTCGTGGTACAGCGGCCACAGGGTGGCATTGGAAAACCCGAGGTAAAACTCCTCGAACTCGGCATCGTCGAGGGGCACGGGACGCAGCTCGATCCCCGCGTGCTGCGCAGGCACGATCATCTCAACACCACCGCCTGGCCAACCGATCCACATAACCGGCCGGCCTGCCAACGCCGGTGTCAGTGCCGAGACCAGGCCGCCGGGGCTCAAATCCCAATGCATCTCCCCGTCGCGCTCCACCCGCCGGACCGGCAACCTGTTAGCCACCACGACCAACTGCGCTCCGCCCGGCCCACTGCTCGGCTCACCGCGACTATCCATCACAGGACCCTACCCAGACGAAACGGGCGCAGTACCCTTATCCCCGTGAGCAGCCTCTGCGGCGGTACCATAAGGATCTCGGGACTAAGATCGCTGGCTTGCCCGTAAAGCAGTTGCCCAATGGACTTGCCGTGCCCAATATTAGGCAGCAAATAATCAGTGACCTCAGCCGCGCACCGGACGAGTCCCTGTTCGCTCTTGACTATGACGGCACGCTTGCCCCTATTGCGTCTCGACCGGAGTACGGCCGTCCCGCCCGGGGCACTCTCGAGGTGCTCACTGCTCTTGCCTCGCGCGGCGCGACCATAGCGCTTGTCACCGGCAGAGAAGCCGCCGCACTGCTACGCGTAAGCGGGCTGGCGAAAGTCCCGAGGTTGAGAGTGTTTGCATTATATGGTGCACAACGTTGGTACGAGGGTGAGACTGACTCGGAGCCTGTTGCGGACGAGTGGGATCAGGTACGGTCCTTTCTGAGCACGATAATTAGACCTTCAACCGGGTTGTGGGTTGAGGACAAGGGCCCGTCGCTAGCTGTGCACGCTCGGGGCGTAGAGGGCCCCAGCGCCGCCTTGGCAGAGCTACGGCCGGCGATCGAAGCCTTCGTGGGGCCCCTCGGACTGGAAGTGCACCCTGGTCGAGCGGTCGTGGAAATCCGGTTGTCAGAGTTTGATAAAGGTCGAGTTCTTCACGATCTTGTTGGAGATGTCGGTGCATCCGCTGTGCTGGTGGCCGGCGATGACGTCGGTGACCTCGCCGCCTTTCGTGCGGCCAGATCCTTTCGTTCGGAGACAAGAGCCATGTGGACGGTGGGAATTGCTTCAGACGAGGCTCCTGAGGTGGCCCAGGGCGCTGACTTCAGCGTGGGATCTCCGGACGAATTAGTGGCGTTGTTGGCCGAAATTGCCAGCGCTACCGGTCGCCGCTGAGCCCCGCACCTGCGCACGGTCCTTGCCGGTCAGGCTCCGTCGTCATGTGATGTCCTCCGGTTCGCGCCCGCCCTCAGCCCGAGTTCCGGGGGCCGCCGGTCGGACGAGGCTGACGAGGTGCCGACCGGGCGCGGCCGCGATCTCGGGCGGTCTCGGTCGTCCCGGGCACCGTTCGGCGGTGGGAACAGCCACCCAGGAACTGAGCGCCTGGCCTGCCCGGTGGTCCTCCTCCTCGAGGTCAGCACCGAGAAGATCGTTCAAGCCGCAGATGCCGATGGTGCGCCGGACGAAGGGCGGGGCCGAGCGCACCGTCAAGGAACCTGCCTGTCGCCGGGCGAACTCCCGGGCCTGGGAAATGGTCCGAAGCGTCCTCGCGCTGACAAACTGGACCTCGCCCAGGTCAAGCACGAGAGCGGTGCGGCCGAGAGCGATGGCGCGTGCCAAGGTCCGGCGCAAGGTGTCGTCATTTGAGATGTCGTGCTCCCCTGCCAGCCAAACGACGCTGCGCTCTGGCTCAGGTGGCGCCCCCGGGACGGGGGCACGGTTGGAGGCTGCAAAGCACGAAGAACCGATGGGGACCATGGCGCCCTCCTACCTCAGGTGCTGCAACTGCCGCGTTACCAGGGTCCGGAGCACGCCCCCAGCCAGAACACGCTGGCCCGGCACGTCAGGGGTGTTGGTCGTGCCACCGCGATGCTACACCCGCTCGACGTCCCCGGCGCCCTACCAAGACGATGCCGCTCGAACGGGCTGACTGCCGAGCGGTTGTCGGCTCAGCCCAGAAGTCCCGCGCTGGACGAGCCCGTGCCTAGGCGGCAGCGGCCAGGGCATCCAAAAGGGTGGTAACCGAAGCGGTGGCGGCGCCCACGTAACGGTCGGCGGCCCCGTAAACGAGGTACAGGTCGTCGCCGGCTCGGTGCGCCCCCTGGACGAATATCACCTCATTGACGTCGCCGCTGCGTTCCCAGTCCAGCTCCGGCTCCAAGATGGGCTCGGGGAGGCGGCTGAGGACCTGGCCGGTGGCCGGGTCGAGCAAGGCGGCGAACGAGGCATAGGAGCCGTCACCACGCCGCTCGTGGAACAGGAGAAGAAGGCCGGCCTCGGTCGGCACTGGGGGAGCCCCGGCACCGACGCAGAACGCGCCCGGGCTCGGAGCCAGCAGGACATGCTGCTCCAGCTCAGCCATGTACGGGCCCCAATACGTGTTGTCCGCGTCCCAGAGGTCGTCGAGGCTGTCGAACACAGCCAAGTACATGTTGGGCCAGATCCGGTGCACGAGGGCCACCCGGCCGTCTTGCAACTCGAAGACCACCCCGTCTTTGTTCTCCACGCCCTCGGGGCCGAGAAGGCGGCCGCTCCCGTCTTTCAACCAGAAGCGCTCACCGTCCCAGCGCAGGCGGTGGGCACCGATGCGCCAGGGCCGGCGCTCTGCCGGCGGCAGCCACGTGTAGGTCAGCACGAGCTCGCCGGCCACCCATTGGGCCCTGGGGTCCTCAAAACATACCGCCCCGTCGGTGCCCGCCGGCACCAGCACATAGGCGAAGCGGTAGTCCAACCCGTCGGTCGAAGTGAACACCACGATGTCGGAGACGTAGTCCAAAAACCTGTCGACCAGGCCCGGCTTGAGCTCGAACTCGGGGTTGGCCCTGTAGCCATTGCGTACGGCCCGGGCGAACATGTGGTACACACCGTGCTGGTAGATCAGGCCGGCATTGAAGACCGGCCCATACCCAGGGGCCGATAGCGGCCCGGCCACAGGACGGTCGTGCAGGCGAGAGACAGGGTGCGAACGGACATCTGCGAACGTGCTCATACGAGGGACCCCGGGCGGCAAAGTGACAATTGTTCAATCGACGCCGATCTTGCCCGGCCTAAGCGCGTTATGCGCCAAGCCCCCAACTAGGGGAAAACTGTCCTACTGACGGCACCGCCGGTAGGAGGGGTAGGAGGGGCTCGGTGGCATAGGGCGGCCCCGAAGGCACCCAGGCTTAACCAGGTCTTATTGTTTGTCGCGGCTGCCCTCACAGTGAGGGAGCACGATAGCTGTGGACCTTTGGGACAAAAACAAAGCGAAAGGAACTTACCGTGAGCGCTGGGGTTGGTGATCCTCGAGTGCCGCGGGCGGAGCGACGGCACGGTCATGGGATATGGGTGGCGGCGGCTGCGGCCCTCAGTACAGGCGCCCTGTGCGCGGGGCTGCTGGCAACGGCGGTCCCGGCGTACGCCGACGTGACCAGCAACTACTACACCATCGGCCAAGGGACGTTGACCGGCGTCGTGGCCACGCCCGCTTCGGTGTCCCAAAACGCCTCCACCAACTTCGAGGTGGAGTTCACTGCGGGCACCTACCTGTCGGGGGCTGACGACAACTTCGTCTTGGTGCAGTCGTCCGAAGCCCTGGGGTTGGTCCCCACCAACATTTACATAGTCTCGGGGTCGTGCATCCAAAGCGGCACCGCCGGCACAGAGGGTGCCGGTACGGCGATAATCGAGGGTCTGACGATCGAGTTGGACAGCGGGTGCACCATCGACGCCGGGTCCCCTGTGCAGGTGTACTTCACCGCCGACGCCCCGTCGAGCACCGGTGAGTTCTACTTCACGGTCACCACTTCGGGCTCCGCTCTGGCCACGTCCAACGTCGTGGCGGTGGGCACTTCGGCAGGGACGCTGACGGCGTCGTCGTACAGTTACGGCGAGAGCACCACCTACACGATCAGCGGCATATCCTTGGGCGCGGTTACCTCGGGTAACAATACGGTCCTGCTCACGGCCGTCACCGTTGGCGGCACCGAAGCCCTCAGTTTCTTCAATGGCGCGGCCGGCTACAACGTGAGCTTCACGCCCTCCGGCGGTAGCGCCATATCGGACCCGGTCGAGGCGGCGACCGTAAGCGGCAACACAGTGAGCCTGTCGGTGGCGACCCCGCTCCTAGACGGTGACGTCCTCTCGGTCACGGCGCTCGGGACCAACCCCCCGGCCAGCACCTCGACGCAGGCCAATGCCATAGATGTCGAGGTCGGCAACGCTCCTCCTCAGCTGACCAGCACCATCACCTTCGGTACGTCGGTCAGCGACGTCACCTTGTCTGTTTCGACCACCGCGGCGGGGACAACGGCGACCTATACCCTCGGGTCCCGGGCCACGACGGGCGTGGGCATCGGCGGGGACATCCTGCTCAGCGAAACGGCGGGACCGACCAATTTCAGCACTGCCACCAGTGCCGAGGTGCAGGACACGACGCAGGGTTGGACCTACGCGGCCACCGCGCCAACACTGACAGACGGGTCGGCCACCATCCTGGTCAACGACACCATCAATGCCGGGGACTTCATAACCGTCACCCTGGCCCACGTGACCAACCCGCCGGCCAGCACCATCAGCGACTTCAAGGTGTCCACCACCGGCGACGAAGTGCCGGCTGAGGCCCCGGTCTACTCCATCGGCAGCGGCACCGGCACCAGCTCCGGGACGGTGGTCAGCGTCAGCCCGTCGACGACCAGCGCCGTGGCCACCTACAGAATTTCCGGCGTCTATGCCAGCGCGGCGATGGTCGCAGGCGCGAGCACGATAACTATCGAAGGGCCGGCCGGGACGATCTTTCCCGGTACGCCTGGCTTTTACGACATCGAGGACGCCACCACGGTCTCTGGCTCAGGCACCGTCGGTACGGTCGTGAGCGGCGGTGGCACCGACGACGTGGTCATAACGGTCCCCGACAGCATCAGCTCCGGCGACCTCCTGAGCTTGAACATCGAAGACGCCATCAACCCGAGCACCGCTTCCAGCTACTACGCCATAACTCTTCTAGGCAACGTGACGGGGTCGGCGAGCGTGACCACCACCTCGGCCCCCGCACCCCCGCCGACCGCCCCCCAGCCCGCCGTGACCGCGCTTACGAGCACAGCGGTCGTGGCAAAGCGCGCCGTCAACTTGGAACTGCACTGCACCACGGCCAAGTGCGCCGGCGTCATAACCCTGGTCGATATAAAGACAGAGCTGGGGCATGGCAAGTACGACCTCGGCGCCGGCCAGACGGGTTACACCACAGTGGGACTTTTCCCCCAGGTCCTACCTCTCCTGGCCGGCGCCAAGGACCACACCATCAACGCCACCGAGACGGTGACCGTGACGGGCGGGAAGACCGTGACCAAGAAGATAGCCGTCACCACCAACACCCCTCCCCCCGTGCCGGTCGTCTCAGCCTTCACCAGGCTGGCGGTCTCGGACAAGGCTGTGACGTTGGAACTGCGGTGCACGGCGGCCACGTGCGCCGGCACGGTTGCGCTCGTTGACCTGAGGACCAGCCTTGGGCACGCCAACTACAACCTGGCCGCAGGCCAGACGGGCCACGTGCGGGTGGGCCTTTTCGAACCGGCTCTGGCTCTTTTGGCCGGAGCGAAGGACCACACCATCAACGCCACCGAGACGGTGACCGTGAAGGGCGGCAAGACCGTGAGGACAACGGTAACGCTGGTCGGCCCGTCGTAGCCCTGGAACTCCCGGTCGGGACCGGCAAGAATGGGATGGTGCCATCGGGTATGGCCGTGCCGGGCGGCGTTGCGCCCGCTGAGGCTGCCGAGATCGAGGCCATGTTCGCGTCGGTGGATGCCGACGGGAGCGCCCTCGCCCTGCGGCTCTCGCTGAAGTTGGGCCCGCTCGTGCAACGGGGGGTCCCTCCGCGTGTGCTCGAAGCCGCCCCCGTGGCGAAGGCGGCCCGGCTCCGCTTCGCCGATGGGACCACGGTCGTGGTGAAAAGCACCTCGCCGGGCGACCTCGCCGTCCTGGCGATGGCCATGCAACACGGCTCGCTGAGACCGGCAGCCTGTCGCACGGGCCCCGACGGCGGGGCCCAGTTGCAGCTGCGCTCGCCGGACGGCCGGCGCCGGCTTTCAATATGGGTCGTCGGCCTGGACCAGCCGGACTGAAGCCGCCACAACTGGCCCGCCCGTACCGGCCCCCCTGGACTGGGCCGCCCGGTCGGCGATCCGTGGAAGTATAGGAGCGTGGAACTGCAGGTAGTGCCGGTCGACAACCCCGAGGGGCTCAACCTCGTGCTCGGGCAAAGCCATTTCATCAAAACGGTCGAGGACCTCCACGAGGCGCTGGTCGGGACTTCGCCCTACACCCGGTTCGGGCTGGCCTTTTGCGAGGCTTCGGGGCCGTGCCTCGTGCGCCGCTCGGGCAACGACGACGACCTCGTCCAGCTGGCGACGGTCAACGCTGAGAGGATCGGGGCCGGCCACTCGTTCATCGTGTTCCTCCGGGAGGCCTACCCCCTCAACGTGCTCAACGCCGTAAAGCACGTCCCCGAGGTGTGCCACGTCTTCTGCGCCACCGCCAACCCCGTCTCCGTGGTGGTCGCCGTGACCGGGACGGGCCGGGGCATCCTGGGCGTGATCGACGGCAGCTCGCCCCTGGGCGTGGAGTCCGACAAGGACGTGGCTGACCGCAAGGGCCTCATGCGGGCGATCGGCTACAAGCTGTAGCTCACCTGCAGGCTGTAGCCGACCCGCAAACTGTGGTCACCTGCGCGTGACGGCCAGGGCGGCATGACGGCCGGCGCCGAACGCGGGACGAGGGCCGCGAAAACAAGGCGTGGCCGGCGGGCCCGGCG
>Ga0182012_10002540_pt1 | contig 19663 bp, 19 predicted proteins | sample 612S2SmetaG_FD_120486 | JGI IMG/M metagenome (GOLD analysis project Ga0182012, IMG submission 120486) | Permafrost microbial communities from Stordalen Mire, Sweden - 612S2S metaG | ecosystem: Environmental > Terrestrial > Soil > Wetlands > Permafrost | place: Sweden: Stordalen | collected...
ACCTGTCCGAACTGGATGGCTTCCTCGCCGGGCTCGTCGCCGGCCCCGAACCCGTGCCGCGCGAAGAATGGCTGGCCGAAATCTGGGACAACGAAGAACCCGACTATGCCGACGAGGCGGAGCGGGAAGCCGTTGAGCAGGCCATCTTCGAACGCTACGCCGCCATCGAAGCCGGCCTCGACGCCACCCCGCTCGGTTACGCCGCGATCCTTTGGCAGGACGAAGCCGGCACCACGGTCGCCGAGGACTGGGCCGCCGGCTTCATGCAGGCGGTTACGCTGCGCGCCACGGCCTGGCAGCCGGCGCTCGCCGATGAGGACGCCTCGATGCTGCTCATTCCCATCGCCAGCCTGGCTGGCATGACGCTGCCCGAATCCGAACGCGGCGGCCAGGCGATGACCGACGACGCGCTGGAGGGCCTGATGCAGGACGCCGAACAGGTCCTGCCGGTCTGCGTCCTTGGCCTGCGCCGCTTCTGGGGCGACAGAGCCAGCGAAAGCCGCATGGTCCGCCACTGATACAGTGTTGATGAGCCTCGCGGAAACCGGCCGAGGCGCTGCGCCGTTCCGCCGTCATGGCAACCTCCCGCACCGCGCGACGTTTGGCCTGGATCGGACTCCCGGTCATAGCGATTGCACTTCTGGTCGTTTTCTGGAACTGGGACTGGTTCATCCCGATCGTGCAGTCGCGTGCCTCCGCCGCGATCGGCCGCGAGGTGACGATCGCCCATCTGCACGTTCGGCTGGGCCGCGTCGTCCAGGTCACGGCCGATGGCGTCGTGGTCGGCAACCCTCCTGACTGGCCGGCCGCGGACCCGCCTTTGGCCGCGATCAATGCGCTGACGATTCAGGCCGACGCCTGGGCCTATATCCATGGTCAGGGATTGATCCTGCCGCTGATCGCGATCGACCAGCCGCGCATCCTGGCCGCCGAAACCGCCGGTGGCGACGCGAACTTCCGCCTTTCCACGGGCAGCGGCGGCAGTGGCGGAGCAGCGCCGAAAATCGGCGATGTCGAGATCACCGACGGCGACGCCCATATCGTCATGCCAAAGCTGAAGGCCGATTTCACCGCCCGGATCAACACCGAGGGCGAAGGCGATGCCGCGAAAATAGTCGTCGACGCCAAGGGCCGCTATGCCGGCCAGCCGATCCTCGGCCATCTCGTCGGCGGCGCCCTGTTGTCGCTGCGCGATACAAGGCATCCCTGGCCGGTCGATCTGAACCTCGCCAACGGTCCGACCCGCGTGGCGCTGGAAGGCACGATCCAGGACCCTCTGGCGTTCCGGGGCGCCGACCTGCGGCTGAAATTCAGCGGCACCGATATGAGCCTGCTGGAACCGCTGGTCGGCTTTCCGATCCCGAAAACCGCGGCATACCAGGTCGCCGGCAGGCTCGATCTGCAGGGCTTCAACAAGATCACCTTCGAGGATTTCGCGGGCCGGCTCGGCAACTCCGACATCGGCGGCACGATTGAGGAGCAGCCCGAAGAGGCGTCCGACTCCAAGGGCAGGCCGAAGCCCGTGGTGACGATGAACCTGCGCTCGAACCGGGTCGATCTGGCCGATCTGAATGGATTCATCGGCGGAACACCCGGCCGCAGCACCACCGCGAATGCGACGCCGCAGGAACGGCAGGCGGCGGCCAGGGCCGATGCCAGCCCCAAACTGCTGCCCGACACGCCGATCAGCATTCCGCGCCTCGACTGGGCAAACATCCACCTACGCTACCGCGGCGCGCATATCGAGGGCCGCGACGTCCCGCTCGATGACCTCGATGTCGCCCTGGACGTGGTGAACGGCCGCATCACCGTGCATCCGATCAGTTTCGGCGTCGGCAAGGGCCGCCTGATCGGTGACGTCGATCTGACGCCGACCCGCGGCAAGGACGTCAGAGCCAAAATCGACTTGCGCATGCAGAACCTCGATGTGGCGCGGCTGATGGCGGCAACCCACACGTTCGAGGGGGCTGGCTCGATCAGCGGCGTCGGCGCGATCGACGCAACCGGCGATTCGCTCGCCTCGCTGATGGCGAACGGCAACGGTGAGGTGAAGATGGCGATGGCCGGCGGCGACCTGTCCGCCATCCTGGTTGACCTGACCGGCCTCCAGTTCGGCAATGCGCTGCTGTCCGCGCTGGGTGTGCCGGCAAAGACCCAGGTGCAATGTTTCGTCACCGATCTGGCGCTGCGGCAGGGCGTCGTGGACTTCAAGGCGATGACGCTGGAAACCGGGGAGGGCATCACCAACGTCGGCGGCAACATCAACCTCGGCGATGAGAAGATCGACCTGGGACTGAAGACGGACGCGAGGCATTTCTCCATCGGCTCCTTGCCGACCCGGATCAACATCACCGGCACGTTCAAGGATCCGTCGATCCGTCCCGGTGCCGAAGTGGCGGCGCGCGCGGGCGCGGCGGTCGGGCTGGGGGTGTTGTTCGCACCATTGGCGATCCTGCCGACGATCCAGTTCGGCACGTCCGAGGCGGAGGACGCACGCTGCGGCGAATTGCTGCGCCAGGCCCGAGCGACCGCGGGCGGCAAGGCCCTGCCGGCCCCGCTTCCCGGCTCGACCGCGACGCGCTGAGTTGCATCGTTCAGGTTGGCGTGGCTTGCTGATGCCGCTTTAATCAAGGAGGATGTGATGGCTTTCTACGAACTTCGCCAGTACAAGGTTCTGCCCGACAAGCTGGGAAGCTGGGTGAAGATGATGGAGGAGGAAATCATCCCCTTCCAGATCTCCAAGGGGATGGTCATCACCGGCAGCTACACCGGCGAGACGGACCCCTCGATTTACATCTGGATGCGCCGGTTCGACAGCGAGGAGCAACGCAAGGAACTCTACGCCGCGGTTTATGAATCCGACTACTGGAAGACCCAGATCGCGCCGCGCGTGCCCGACCATCTGGATCGATCGGGCATCGTCGTCACCCGCATCGTGCCGACGCCGAAGTCGGTGGCGCAGTAATCCCGCCGTCAAAAGGGCGCGGCGCGCCCGAACGACATCCATACCCGTGTAGCAACGTCACAAAATCGTGAACAGGGCTGGTCCGAAACTTGCGTCCTGCTGCCAGTAAACACACAGGACAGGGCCAGCCCATCATGCGCACCTCGGTTCATCCCGTCGACGAGCAACTTCCGCTCCTGCGTTTGATTCCTCTGGCGATTCAGCATGTCCTCGTCATGTACGCGGGCGCCGTGGCGGTGCCGCTGATCATCGGCCGAGCGGTCAATCTGCCGCCGGAACAGGTCGCCTTTCTGATCAGTGCCGACCTGTTCGCCTGCGGCCTCGCCACGATCGTTCAAAGCCTTGGATTTCCAGGTGTCGGCATCCGCTTGCCGGTGATGATGGGAGTCACCTTTGCCTCCGTCGGCCCAATGCTCTCGATGGCCGCCTCGCCTGAGATCGGTTTGCTCGGCATCTACGGCGCAGTGATCGGGGCCGGCATCTTCGGCGTCCTCGTCGCCCCCTTCATCAGCCGCCTGCTGCCGCTGTTCCCGCCTGTCGTGACCGGAACGATCATCCTGGTGATCGGGGTGTCGCTTATGCGCGTGGGCATAAATTGGGCAGGCGGTGGCTTGCAAACGTTCACTAAAGTGGTGGACGGCACACCGGCCGCCTTCCCCAACCCCGCCTTCGGCCAGCTCACCGGCCTCGGCATCGCCCTGTTCGTATTGATCGTGATCCTGTCGCTGATCAAATGGGGCAAGGGCTTCGTCGCCAACGTGGCCGTCCTGCTTGGCATCATCGCCGGCGCGGTTGTCGCCGCCCTGCTCGGTCTGATGCACTTCGAGAAGGTCGCCACCGCGGACTGGTTCGATGTCGTGATCCCGTTCCATTTCGGTATCCCACAGTTCCACCCGATCCCGATCGTCACGATGTGCATCGTCATGGTGGTCGTCATGATCGAATCGCTCGGCATGTTCCTGGCCCTCAGCGAGATCACCGGCAAGCCGATCGAGCAGGCGGATCTCACCCGAGGCCTGCGGGCCGACGGCGTCGGCACCATCCTCGGCGGCATCTTCAATACATTTCCCTATACATCGTTCTCGCAGAATGTCGGCCTGGTTGGCGTCACCGGCGTGCGCTCCCGCTTCATCACCGTGACCGGCGGCGTGATCATGCTGATCCTGGGACTGTTGCCAAAAATGGCGGCGCTGGTCGAAGCCGTGCCGCAGGTCGTCCTTGGCGGCGCCGGACTCGTCATGTTCGGTATGGTCGCCGCCACCGGCGCGCGCATCCTCACCGGCGTCAACTTCAAGTCCAACGGCTACAACCTGTTCGTCGTCGCCGTCTCCGTCGGCTTCGGCATGATCCCGCTGGTCGCGCCCGCTTTCTTCCACAACATGCCGCACGAGCTGCAGCCGCTGCTGGAATCCGGGATACTCCTGTCGGCGGTCGTGTCGGTCCTGCTGAATGTATTCTTCAACGGCCTCGGCAGCATCGAATCCGCACGCCACGAAGCCGCCGCCACCGCGGCCGCGGCAGAGCATGTCTAAAACCTGAGCGCTGCACGTCCCGCACGAGTTTCGGATACTGCGAACCAAGGCAACGTGCCGCGCCGTCAGAACGCGTGACACCGGCAACAGGAGCATCAGGCATGGCACTTCTGCACAAGACCTACGGCAAGGACCACGTCCGCGTCATGCGTATCGATCGCAAACCCGATCGGCACGAGGTGCACGAGCTGACCGTCCGCGCCATGCTGACCGGCCATTTCGATGGCGCCTTCACCGAGGCCGATAACACCACCTCGGTGGCGACCGACACGGTGAAGAACATCATCAACGTCGTGGCGCGGGAAAATCTTTCGTTGGGGAACGAACTGTTTTGCGCCGCGGTCGGCCGCAAGCTGCTCGACTCCTACCCCGAGGTGGACAGTGCGACCGTCACCGCTCATGAAACGAAATGGGCGCGCCTTGCCGTGGACGGAAACCCCCATCCGCACAGCTTCCTGCTCGACAGCAACGGCAAACCCTTCGCCAGGGTCGTGGCGACGCGCAGCGGCACCACGACCGAATCCGGCATCGCCGCCTTCACCTTCATGAAGGCGACCGAATCCGGCTGGGAGCATTACATCCACGACCGCTTCACCACCATCCCGGAAACCCACGATCGCATGGCAGCCACCGCGATGGACGCGTCCTGGCGCTGGAATGCCGAACCCGCCAGCTACGAAACCGCTAATGCAACGATTCTGGGCGAACTCCTGCGGGTGTTCGCCACCACCTACAGCGCCAGCGTGCAGGACAGCCTCTACCGTATGGGAACGGCGGCGCTGGCGGCGGTGCCGGAGATCTCCGACATCAGCATGGCCTGCCCGAACAAGCATTACCTGCTGATCAATCTCTCGCCGTTCGGGCTGGACAACACCAACCAGGTGTTTACCGCGACGGACGAACCGCACGGCCAGATCGAGTGCACGGTCGGGCGGTAATCCGCTTGATCCCCGGCCCGCCGCCTGCGAAAAGGCGGCGGAAACTCCGGGGAACTGCCGTGAAGCTACTCAGGACGCGAACCGCCAAGCCCAGCCCGTCCGATCCGCCCGCCGCCGGGCCGCCGGCCGCAAAACACACCGCCGCTGCGAAGCCTGGCGCTGCGAAGGGCACCGCTGCGAAGCCTGTCGCTGCGAAGCTTGGCACCGCCAAGCCAGCCACGGCTGCCAAAGCTCCAGCCCCGAAGCCGATCACCGTTCAGTCCCTCACCGAGGGCCAGCGGGCCTACGAGGCCAAGCGCGCCGCCAAAGCCGGCATGAGCCTGGAAAAGTGGCTCAGCAGCAAGCAGCGCGAAAAGCAAGCCGAGGCGAAGGCCAGACTCAAGGCGGTCGAGGCGACGAAACCACCCAAGCCACCCGGCTTCTTCAGCCGTCTGCTGGAACGCGCGCATAAGCCGCTTGGCTCCTAGCCTCGCCGCCCACGCCGACTGGAGCATCGATCCGCGCAAGCGCTGGATCACCGTCGCCCGGCGTTCCACGGCCGGCTGGACGCTGACCGCACCCCGTTCGGTGGGCAATGTGGCCACGCTGCTGACCCGCCTCACCACCGAAGCCGAAGGCGGCCCGGTCGCCCTCGGCGCCGACCTGCCGATCGGCTTGCCCCGAGCCTACGCCGCGGCGCGTGCCGAGCCCGATTTTCCGGCCTTTCTGCGTAGCCTCGCTCTCATGCCGGACTTCTTCACCGTCTGCCCAACCCTCGAAGACGTCCGCCCCGATCGCCCGTTCTACCCCGCCCGCGGCATCGCCGGCATGACGCGCCTGTCGCACGCCCAAGCACTGGGACTGGCCGACGCCTCCGGTTTGTCGCGCGTCTGCGACCGGGCCACGGCCGAACGCCCGGCCGGAGCGCCGCTGTTCTGGACACTCGGCGCCAACCAGTCGGGCAAGGCGGCGATCGCCGCCTGGCAACACCTGATCCTGCCAGCGATCGCCAGCGGCGCGAAGTTGCGGCTGTGGCCGTTCGAGGGGCCGTTCCGCGCGCTGCTGTCACCCGGGGCCGTCGCCCTCGCTGAAACCTACCCCGCCGAGGCCCTGCGGCACCTTGGCATCACCCTGCACGGCAGCAAGCGCCGCCACGCCGACCGCTGTGCCACCGCCGGCGCCCTGATCACCGCCATGGACCAGATGGCGGCCACGCCGGACGACGCCATGCGGCGCGCCGTCCTCGACGGGTTCGGCGCGGACGTATCCGGCGAGGATCGCTTCGACAGCGTCCTCGGCGTGCTGTGCGTGCTGAACGTGCTGGCCGGCAACCGCCCCGACACCGTTCCGCCCGATCCCTGGATCCAGCGCTGGGAAGGCTGGGTGCTCGGCCAGACGGCGCTGCCGCGAGACTGGCTCACACCGGCCTGCGTCGCCTAAGGCCACCGGACCTCCGGCGGCAGGCTCATCAGGATCGCCTCGACATTCCCGCCGGTTTTCAGGCCGAACAGCGTGCCCCGGTCGTGGATCAGGTTGAACTCCACATACCGTCCCCGCCGAACCAGTTGATGCTCCCGGTCGGCCGCTGTCCAGGTCTGCCCCATGCGGCGCCGGATGATCCTGGGGTAGGCGTGCAGGAACGCCTCCCCCACATCGCGGACAAAGCTGAAATCCGCGGCCACGTCGGCGGTCGTGTGGTGATCGAAGAAGATGCCGCCCGCGCCCCGCGGCTCCTGCCGGTGCGGCAGATAGAAATACCGGTCGCACCACGCCTTGAACGTCGTATAGTACTCCGGATCATGCCGGTCGCAGGCCGCCCGGAACGACGCGTGAAAATCCGCCGCATCCGCCAGCGCCTCATCGGTCTCCAGCCGCATCGGAGTCAGATCGCCGCCGCCGCCGAACCACCCCTTCGTCGTCACCAGCATCCGCGTGTTGAAGTGCGCCGCCGGCACCTTCGGGCTTTGCATATGTGCCACCAGGCTGATGCCGCTGGCCCAGAACCGCGGGTCTTCGGCCGCACCGGGAATCTGCGCCCGGAAATCCGGACTGAACTCCCCCCAGACCGTGGACACGTTGACGCCCACCTTCTCGAACACCCGGCCCTTCATCACGCTCATGACACCGCCGCCACCATCCTGGCCGTCCTCGGTCGGCCGCTGCCAGGGCGTCTGCACGAACCGGCCCGGCGGCCGGTCGCTCAACGGCTCTGCATAATCGTCCTCAATCGCTTCGAAGGCCGCGCAGATGCGGTCGCGCAACTGCTCGAACCAGGCCCGCGCCGCGGGCTTAAGGGCTTCATGTGCCACGCTGAGTGGATTTTCGGTCATCGGGGGCTTGTTCCTGCGCGACAGTCGGGATAACCCCCTGCCGCCAACTTGTTGCAGAAGGCAAGGGCCAGCCCTTTGGAGATTGTTCCATAGACTGCGCCGAACGCCACGTCCGGGGCAACCCGGCCGGTGACAGGATGGTGTTCCGGGCCGATCGAAAGGCCGGCCCGCGGTCAGGCGCGCCCACGCCCTGGCTGAAACGCTAACACGAGGCAAGTATGGCTGACCCGTCCGCCACCGCCGTCCCTCACGGCCCCGAGGTGACCAAGCGCGATTTCCTGCTACTCGTCACCCTGTCCGGCGCGGTCGTCGGCGCCGGTGCCATCGCCTGGCCGCTGATCGATTCGATGAACCCGTCCAAGGACGTGCTGGCGCTGTCATCCGTCGAGGCTGATCTGACCCCGATCACCGAAGGCATGGGTATCACCATCGTCTGGCAAGGCAAGCCGATCTTCGTGCGCCACCGCACCCCGGCCGAGATCAAGGAAGCGCAGGACGTCACCCTCAGCGAGTTGATCGACCCGACCGACGGGCTCGACAAGGAACGGGTCAAGCCCGGCAAGGAACAATGGATCATCCTGATCGGCATCTGCACCCATCTCGGCTGCGTGCCGCTCGGCAACAAGCCGTCCGATCCGCGCGGCGAGTGGGGCGGCTGGTTCTGCCCCTGCCATGGCAGCCAGTACGACACCGCCGGCCGCGTGCGGCACGGGCCTGCGCCGTTGAATCTGGCGCTGCCCCCTTACGAATTTGAGACCGACACCAAAATCAAGGTCGGCTGATCCGTCAGCCTTCCGACTTCCGCGTCCCCGCTGAATCCGCCCCCCTCAATGGCAACTGGGTGACAACATGGCCGGCATGACCAAAAGCGAGTTCGCCAATCCGGTGATCAACTGGATTGACACCCGCCTGCCCATCTTCACGATGATGCAGAAAGAATACGGCGTGTTCCCCACGCCGAAAAATTTCAACTACTTCTGGAATTTCGGCGCCTTGGCGATGGTCAACCTGGTGATCATGATCATCACCGGCATCTTCCTGGCGATGAACTACCAGCCGAACACCGAACTCGCGTTCAGTTCGATCCAGCACATCATGCGCGATGTGAATTACGGCTGGCTCATCCGCTATGTGCACCAGAACGGCGGATCGATGTTCTTCATCGTCACCTACATCCATATCTTCCGCGGGCTTTACTACGGTTCCTACAAATACCCGCGGGAGCTGCTGTGGATCCTGGGCGTGGTGATCCTGATCATCATGATGGCGACCGCGTTCATGGGCTACGTGCTGCCGTGGGGCCAGATGTCCTACTGGGGCGCCACGGTCATCACCAACCTGTTCTCGGCATTCCCGATTGTCGGGCCGAAGATCGTCACGTTGCTCTGGGGCGGCTTCAGCGTCGACAACCCGACCCTGAACCGCTTCTTCTCGCTGCATTACCTGCTGCCGTTCGTCCTCGTCGGCGTGGTCTTCCTGCACGTTGCCGCGCTGCACATCACCGGTTCGAACAATCCCCTTGGCATCGACGTCAAGTCGCCGCAGGACACGCTGCCGTTCCACCCCTATTACACGGTCAAGGACAGCGTCGGCATCTGCGTCTTCCTGGCAGTCTGGGCAGCGTTCGTCTGCTTCTATCCCAACGTCCTGGGTGACCCGAACAACTTCATCCCGGCCAATCCGCTGCAAACGCCCGCGGACATCGTGCCCGAATGGTACTTCCTGCCGTATTATGCGATCCTCCGTTCGGTGCCCAACAAGCTGCTGGGCGTCTGCATGATGTTCGGCTCGCTGATCGTGCTGTTCGTGGTGCCCTGGCTGGACACCTCGCCCGTCCGCAGCCTGCGGTTCCGCCCGCTCATGCGTCCGCTGATCTTCGTCTGGGTCGCCGCGGTGATCGTCCTGGGTATCTGCGGCGCACACAAGCCGGAGGGCATCTGGGTCATACTGAGCCGCGTCGCGACGGTTTGGTACTTCCTGCATTTCCTGGTGATCATGCCGCTCCTGGGCAAGCTGGAGCGCCCGTTGCCGCTGCCCGAGAGCATCAGCCACCCGGTGCTCGGCCCGCGCGGCGGCGGCCCGCTTCCCGGCGGCGCACCAGCCAAGCCGATGGAGAAAGCGTGATGCGCAAGCTGAAATCCCTGCTCGCCGGTGTCGTCATGGCCGGCCTGCTCGTCGGCCCGGTGCTGACGGCGACGGCCGTCGCGCAGGAAGAAGGCGCCATGCCGAACGAAAGATGGAGCTTCGCCGGCCCGTTCGGCACCTTCGATCTCGCCGCCGCCCAGCGCGGGTTCGAGATCTATGCGAACGTCTGCTCCAACTGCCACTCGATGAAGTACCTGCATTACCGTGACCTGTCCGGCATCGGCCTGAGCCCGGACCAGATCAAGGCGGTCGCCGCCGCGGTCACGGTCCCGCTCGGTGTCGACGACCAGGGCAACCCCAAGGAGGGACCTGCGACCCCGGGAAGCCAGTTCCGCTCGCCGTTCGCGAATGAGACCGCTGCCGCAGTCGCAAACGGTGGGGCTGTTCCGCCGGATCTGTCGCTGATCGTCAATGCCCGCGAGGGCGGCCCGAACTACATCTACGGCATCCTGACCGGCTTCGTTCCTGCACCGTCCACCTTCAAGGTCTCGGACGGCATGTATTACAACGAGATGTTCCCCGGCCATCAGATCCACATGCCGCCGCCGCTGCAGGACGGCACCGTCGATTACACCGACGGGGTGGCCAATACGCTGGACCAGGAAGCGCACGACGTCGTCACCTTCCTGGCATGGGCCGCCAATCCGGAAATGGTGGACCGCAAGCAGATCGGCGTTCGCGCCGTCCTGTTCCTGGTGTTCATGACCGGCATGACCTACGCGGTGAAGCGCAAGCTCTGGGCCGGCGTGCACCACTAGCCCGATGACCCGGCCCGTCATCGGCATCATCGGCGGCTCAGGCCTGTACGATATCGACGGCCTGGAGGGTAAGGTGTGGCGCCACGTCGGCACGCCATGGGGCGATCCGTCCGATGAATTGCTGTTCGGTCGCCTCGGCGACGTCCAGTGCGTGTTTCTGCCGCGGCATGGGCGAGGCCATCCGACCTCGCCCACCCACCTGAACTATCGCGCCAACATCGATGCGCTGAAGCGAGCCGGCGTCACCGACATCCTCTCGCTGTCGGCGGTCGGCAGCCTCAAGGAGGGGCTGCCGCCCGGCCATTTCGTGATCGTCGATCAGTTCATCGACCGCAGCTTCGCCCGCGAGAAAAGCTTTTTCGGCGAAGGCATCGTCGCCCACGTCTCGATGGCGCATCCGGTGTGCGGGCGGCTGGGTGACGCGCTGCACATCGCCGCCAGCGGCCTGGCACTCCCGGTCACGCGCGGCGGCACTTATCTCGTCATGGAGGGACCGCAATTCTCCACCAAAGCCGAGAGCGAACTGTACCGCGCCTGGGGCTGCAGCGTCATCGGCATGACCAACATGCCGGAAGCCAAGCTGGCTCGGGAGGCCGAGATTTGCTACGCCACGGTCGCCATGGTCACGGATTTCGACTGCTGGCACCCGGACCATGACCACGTCACCGTCGAGGCGGTCGTTCGCGTCCTGCTGAGCAACGCCGACAAGGCCCGCGACCTCGTCCGCGCCATCGTCCCGGTGATCGGGCAACCGCGGGAGCTCTGCCCATGCGGCTGCGACCGCGCGCTCGACCACGCCGTGATCACCGCGCCGGACCGTCGCGACAGGACCCTGGCCGGTAAACTGAACGCCGTCGCCGGACGGGTTCTGTAACCCTGAGGCAGGCACCGCCAGGCCGCTACTTCTCCGCCGTCTCGGTGTCTGCCGCCCCGGTCATTTGTTTGGTCGCCTCAACCGCGTTCGTGACTTCCTGCGGGCTGGCCTCGGCCGCACCGGCGCCCAGCTTCACTGTCCCGTCCGGCTGCGGCAGCGTGATCGGCTTGACCTCCACCGGAACCACGCCGTGTTCCTTCAAATCAAGCTGAGCGGCCACTTTCGGCGCCAGATCGACCACCCGGCCACCGACATTCGGCCCGCGATCCTCGATCTTCACCGTCGCACTCCTGCCGTTGTCCAGGTTCGTCACCTTCGCGACGGTCCCCAGCGGCAGCGTCTTGCTCGCCGCACTATCGCCGTTCGGGTTCATCCGATGCCCGTCAGCCATTTTCCGACGCGCGAAATGCCGCGCATAATAGGATGCGCGTCCCTTCTCCGTCCGCCCCGAGTGGTCGATGTGTCCAATCCGTTCGGGCCGCAGCGGGGGCAGCCTGTCCAGCCGTTCAGCTTCCTGTCTGGCGCCTGGAGTCCCGGCCGGCAGCGGGGCCGCCAACGCTCCGAGCGCCGCTCCGCTCAACCATCCGGCCGCGATGACGGCACACAGTCGCCTCATTCACTCGTCCCCCGTTGCTGCGTCTGCGAATAGACGCCGCAGCCACCCCGATGGTTCCGCTTACACGCCGGCGCCACAAGAGTTCGTGACTTCCGGATGCCGGAGCCTGTATAGCTGCCTCCGGATTGTTCGTGGCACGATCGCGAAGATCGGGAGTGGCAAATGCTCGACCTGACCGGAATCATGTTCAGCTCGGTGATGATGCTCATCGTCATCGTGCGAGCGATGCAGTTGGACCGCACGCAGCCGTGGTTTCAGAAAATCAAGCGCCAGGAAGTGCCGGTGCCGGTTGCGACGCGTAGCTGGCGCCGCCCGAACTGACGCCCTGACGGACACCTCCGCGTGCTGAGAAGCCTCTGGCTGCTGTTCGTCTACGTCTCGTTCCTTGGACTTAGCGTCAGCGCGCCGTTCGTTGCGACCTTGGGCTATGTGTGGGTGGACACATTCCAGCCGCAGAACATAGCCTTTATCCTTCTCAATCAGTTTCCCGTTGCCATGATCATGGGACTCGTGGCGCTCGGCGGATACTTCCTGATGGACCGCCGATCCCCCCCGCCCCTGACATTGCAGACGATGCTTCAGGTGGTGATGGCGATCTGGGTCACCATGACACTGATCTGGGCCCAGGTCCCCGGCGCCGCCTGGGAAAAATGGGATTGGGCGTTCAAGACCATCGCATTCGCCACCTTCATTCCGTTCATCATCCGCTCACGCGTCCAGATCGAGGCATTCGCGCAAACCTACGTCTTCTCGCTTGCTGCGAATTTCGTCCCATATGGCTTGAAAGTGCTGATTTCCGGAGGCGGATATGGCACCAATCTGGGCCTGCAAGCGGGCAACAGCGGTCAGGCGGAGGGCGGATTGCTGTCCACCTCCTGCCTCATGGCCGTCCCCTTGGCGATTTTCCTCGCCTCCCACAGCCAGCTTATTCCAAAGTTCAAAGTGATGCCTCTGGCCTACTGGGGGATCGCTGGACTTGCCGTCACCACCGCTCTTGGCACCTATGAACGCAGCGCGTTGATCGGGTTGGTCATCCTTGGAATCTACATGTGGGGTCGAAGCAAACGCAAATTGGGCTTTGGGATCGTTCTGGCCGTCGTCGCGTGTGTCGTGGTCTACTCGACATCTGGCGCCTGGAACGCCCGCGTGTCGACGATCGGCAATTACGAGCAGGAGAACTCCGCCTACAGCCGGATTCTTATTTGGCAATGGACCCTGGGATTTGTCGCCACTCACCCGCTAGGTGGAGGGTTCGCAACCTATCAAATCAATCACATCGATTTCCCTGCTCGCGGCGCCGATCCCGGCCACACGGAATTCGGACGGGCGTTTCACAGCAGCTATTTTGAGGTGCTTGGAGAACATGGTTATCCAGGAATTGTTATTTTCCTGCTATTGGCAGGATCAACTCTCCTGATGCTGCGGCGGATCGCCAAAAAAGCCCGTCCGTATCCCGAACTCCAATGGATTGTCGGCCTGTCTGATGCCTTGCAAAGCGGACTGGCCGTGTTCCTGAGCAGCGGCGCATTCGTCGGCCTCGCCTTCCAACCGATGTTCTGGTACTTTATTTCGATGAGCGTTTGCCTCAACGCGTACCTTTGGCGGGTCGAACATGCGGCGGGAAGCGTCGCGACGGGATGGCGGGCGATGGCGATCGCGCCTGTCAGGCCGTATGCCCCAGCGGCCGGAGCCCCGGTCTGGCGAAAAGGCGCCGCCCCCAGCGCCCGAACACAGCCCCCCTGAGGTGAAATCCCGCAGGATTCCATCCCGGATCGGCCGCGTCGCGCCGATGCGTCGGTTCCCCTGCCGGCAATGCACGAACAGCGGTCAGTGCAATACCGGCGGCCCACGAGGCTGACTGCTAAGCAGGCGGGCCTCTCGACCAGGCGCCATTGGCACACACTACAAAACCTTGTGCGGCAGCAACGCAGCCTCATCCGGCCGGCGCCAGCGCCTGACGCGTCGCAATGCCAGCCACGTGAAGAACCGATCCTGCAGCGGTTCCCTTCTGGGGCGATTGGTCTTGAGCCATTCCAGGACATGTCGTCGGCGAAGCGGGGCAAGGCGCCGAAGCCCTGCGTCCACAGGATCGGATTCCATGACTGGTTTTCCAGCCGGCCGCGGCCCTGCCGGACCAGCCTGTTGAAACCGGCCTTGATGTCCTTGCATCCGAACCAGGAGATCGGCCGAATGCGCCATTCCGCCTCCGGGACGGTCGCGATGCGCGGCATCGCCCGCTCGTGCGCGACGCCGTCGGTCTCCCAGCAGATGAACCCGACGAAAAGCCCATCGCAGCGATACAGCCCGATCGGAAGCCGGCGCCCGCGCGTTGACAAGTCGTCCAGACAGCTTTGCCGCACCGCGAACATCTGACCGAACAGCTTGCTGCTCTGCATCGCCCCCCGCCTCATTTGCGCAGCCCCCCTGCCATTGATCGGCAGGCCGCTGACCGCCGCGATGTCCGGCTGCCTGTCCAAAGCGCCGGCCAGAGCGCGCAATGCATTCGGCTCGACGAAGGAGGTTGCGTCCACGAAGAAATAGACATTCGCCCTTGGCCGCAGATCGTGCACGAACACGTTCATCGCATGCGACTTGCAGCCTAAACCAATTTTGTAAACCGAGGCCCGCAGGCCAAGCGCCGGCAGCAGGCCAAGCGCCCTCTCGGCGGTTTTGTCTGAACTGCCGTTGATAAGCAGGATGACCTGCGTCGACACGCCGTCGGTTGCACGAGCGATCGCGATCAGGCATTCGCCGATCCGCGCCTCTTCGTTCCGTGCGAACACCGCGATACACCACTCTGGATCGCAACCAGACAGTGTCTCGTTGGACATGACCGCTCCATGGTTCGATTGCCACGAATGCAGCGGTTCCTACACGGCAGTTCGGCGGTTGGGTAGTGTTTCGCGCGCTGAACCGGCCTAGGTTCGCCGCCATGCTCACCAGCATCGGGCCCGCGACGCGGCCCGTCGATATCACCGCAGGAGACGGCGGATGCCACAAATGACACAGGTTCGCGCCGCTATCTGGCGTCCCTCACCCGTCAAAGCCGTATTGGCATCGTGCGCCTATCCGATCGTCCTGGCGCTGAACCGCCCCTCCATGCGCTGGTTCGGCAATCTTCTGTATGACATCGCGCTGCGCTGCAACGGGATCGCGATTACCTTCGCCGGCAAGGCAGGCCTGACCTCGGCCGAGGAGCATTTTCTTTATCGTAACAGAAGCAGGTTTCAGGATGGTGTGCTGCTCGATATCGGGGCCAATCACGGGGCCTATGCCAATTTCCTCAACAAGCTCGCGCCTGCGGCGCGGATTTTTGCCTTTGAGCCGCACCCGGCCACGTTCGCCATCCTCGATTCCCGAATGAAAGGCTTGCCCGGGGTGCACGCCATCAACAAGGCTGTCGCAGACAAAACCGGCCAGCTCAAGCTATACGATTTTCGCTTCGAAGACGGCTCGACACAGGCGAGCCTGAGCCAGTCCGCGGTGGCATTCTACTCGTCCGACCTCGTTGAGCACACGGTCGATTGCACCACTATCGATGAATTCATGGCCGAATCCGGTCTCGATCGTATCGAGCTGCTCAAAATCGACACCGAAGGACATGATCTCTCGGTTCTGATGGGTGCTCGAAAAGCATTGCGGGATCGCAAGATCGGTATGATCCAGTTTGAGTTCATTCCGGCCAACATTGCGACCGGCGCCACGATGCACGGGTTTTTCGAGGTGCTGCAGGACTATCTGATTGGCCGGCTTTGTCTGAACGGGACTGTCCGGTGGTTCGACCGTTACGATGTCAAACGCTGCGAGATCTACGTGACACATAATCTGATCGCCATCCCGCGAGACGGTCCGCCGCAAGGCCGCGCCCAGCAATAAACGAGCCGGCCGTGCCGGCAAAGCGCCACGGTCCAGCGATTATTCTGACGCGTTGCCCGCATTTCACCCCATCTCCGTCCGTTACTCAACCGGTTCACGATCCTAATCCATCCCCCTTTAGCCCCTCGGATCACCCGCACCGGTTGACGGTCATCCGCCGTTGGGTTGACAGTTCGCGCAAATCGCGCGGAACGCATCATGCCCCGACCACGCCGAACCACCCCCGCCTGTCGCGCCATGATCGTCGCCCCGCAACCCGAGGCGGTGGAGGCCGGCCACGCTATCCTTGCCGCCGGCGGCAGCGCCGTTGACGCGGTCCTCGCCTGCGCCTTCACCCAGGGCGTCGTGGACCCGCTGATGTGCGGCATCGGCGGTCTCGGCAGCATGCAGGTGTATGACGGTGCCACCGGCCGCCATCTGGTGCTCGATGGCCTGTCCACCTGTCCCGCCGCCTGCACCCCGCAGATGTGGGAGTCGATCTTCGAGCGTGAGTGCAGCGACGGTTACGGTTACGTGCTGACCGGTTCGGTCAACGAACTCGGCCGCACCGCCGTCACCACGCCCGGCATCCTCCGCTTGTTCGAAACCGCCCACACCCGCTTCGGCCGCCTGCCCTGGACCGGCTTGTTTGCTCCGGCGATCGATTGCGCCGCAAACGGCTGGACGGTCCGGCCGCATGTCGCCGGCGTCTTCGCCACCAACGACGCCGGCTACGGACGATTGCCCTACAGCACCAAGCTGGCGGCAACCCCGGACGGGCGCGCGCTTTACATGCGGCCCGACGGCACGCCCAAGCGGGTCGGCGATCGCGTCGAGAACCCCGATCTCGCCGCCACCCTCGGCAGCATCGCCCACGACGGGGTCGATAGTTTCTACGCCGGCGCCATCGCCGACCGAATCGTCGCCGACATGCAGGCCCACGGCGGCCTGCTCACCGCCGCCGACCTCGCCGCCTTCCGCCCGCGCGTCCACCAGCCTCTGGAAATCACCTACCGTGGCCGCCGCATCGCCACCCCGCCGCCCCCCGCCGGCGGCATCGTCGTCGCCGAGATGCTCCGCATCCTCGAACGCTTCGACCTGCCCGCACTCGGGCACAACAGCCCGGAATACATCCGCGTCGTGGCCGAGGCGATGAAGATCGCCGGCCTCGACAAGGAAACCCATATCGGCGACCCCGACTTCGTGGCTCCGCCGCTGGAGCACCTGCTGTCCGACCACTACGCTGACGCATGTGCTGCCCGCATCCGCTCCGGCGCAAAGACCGCACTGCCCCGCGCCGGCGGCGACGCGCCCCACACCACCACCGGGTCCTGCGCCGACGCCGACGGCATGGTGGTGTCGCTGACCCACACGCTCGGCGTCCCGTCCGGCGTCATCCCGCCTGGCGCCGGCTTCATGCTGAACGGTGCGATGAACTGGTACGATCCGCGCCCCGGCCGGCCCGGCTCGATCGCCCCCGGCAAGCGCCGCTTCTCCTCGATGTCGCCCACCCTGGTGTTCGAGGGCGACACGCCGGTGATGACAATCGGCGCGCCCGGCGGCGCCTGGATCGGCGTCGCCATCCTGCAGGCGCTGCTGAACGTCCTGGACTGGGGGATGTCGATGCAGGAGGCCGTGTCCGCGCCCCGATTCTCCGCCACCACCGACGTGATCGACATCTCCAACCGCATCCCCCGAACCACGCAGCGCGCCGTCGAGGCGATGGGCTACGACGTCCGCCGCTCGCCGCTGTCCTATCCGTTCGCCGCCCCGCACGGCATCACGCTGTGGGACGGCCAGATGGAGGGCGGCGCCGACCCCCAGCGCGATGGGTATGCGGCCGGGGTTTGAGCTCCTCCGCGGCGACGGGACCGTGGCACCCGCGATCATATCTTTTAATTTACGATAGAAAGCGGACGAGCGCCGCGCACAGGACAAGACATGCCGCTCGAGCTTCAAGAGTACAGGACCGGACAGATTTGGCTTTGCCTCTATCCGGTAAGGTATCTGTGGATGAAGCTGTATGCCAGAATGACGGTCATTCGGCTGAACGACGGCAGGCTGATGCTGCATTCGCCATGCGAGATTGACGACCACATGCGCCATGCGCTGATCGAACTGGGTGAGGTCGCCTATATCGTGGTCCCCGGAACGTTTCACTATCTGCATGTGGCGTCCGCGCAATCGGCCTTCCCCAAGGCCGAAACCTTCATTTGCCCGGGCATCGAACGCAAACGTCCCGACATGCATTTCGACTGGCTGCTGGGAGACACCGCGCCGGCCGCCTGGGCTGGTCAGCTCGAACAGGTTCTGCTGCGCGGCAATCGCTGGATTTGGGAGGTGGCGTTCTTTCATCGGCAGACCAGAACGCTGATCCTGGTTGACCTGATCGAAAAGTTCACCGACGCGACGCCAGATGTTGATTGGAAGCTGAAGCTGTGGTGGAAGGTCGTGTTCCGCATGTGGAACATTGCGAAGCCCGCGCCCGAATATCAGCTTGGCTGGAGCGACAGGAAGGCGGCGCGCACCTCGCTGCATCGCATCTTGCAGTGGGATTTCGAGCGCGTCATCGTCGCGCATGGCGACCTCATTGAAGCCGACGCAAGGCAGGTGGTCGAACAGGCCTGGCGGAAGCCACTTGGCGGATAGGATGGCGGCGCCGCGACGGGCGCTTTGGGAATGGCCGCATCGGTCGATGGTTCAGTGCCCCGAACACGCAAACATGCAGGGCAGGGGTCAGGTTTGCGCCCAAGGCGGTTGCTCCAGTCCAATGTTGCAGCCCCGAATGGTGACGTCATCGCGGCAGCAAGGATGGAAATCATACGTTAGCTGGTCATTCCTCAGCCTCCTCTTCCACCTCTGCCCTGTCCTTGGCCGGTGACGGCAAATCCGCCTGTTCAATGGTCCGAGGGTCGCTCCGAAGTAGCCGCCCACGACGATAGGACACCGCCTTGTAGGAGAAGGAATTGCGAAGCTTCAACATGGATTCCATATAACCAAATTCTTTAATGAACCCATCTAATTCATTGTAATTCTGTATGTGGAGAACCCAATAACCGACTTCATCAAGGTCCTTCGCAACGAAAAGCTCTCTTTCGAGGCCGCTCTCTATAACAGCAAGCCATGATAAAAGTGTATCTACTGCGGTTCGATAAATCTGTAGTCGTTCATCTTTCTCTAGGTCAGATAATAAAAGATGTGGATCGACAGCCTTTATCAATATTAACATATTGTGAACAATATTCTTTTTGTCACCCGCGAGTAGAGGGCGCAGTTTCTCGGGAACGACCAACAATCCGCCGTTCCAGTCTAAAGCCCTGCAGGCGAAAACCCAGTCCTCATTCGAGGTCAGCTCACGAAGATGGGTATTAGCTAATTCTGCACGCTTCCACAGAACCGCCTTCTTGGCGTTGAAAAGCGCTATACCTCCGCCGACCACGCCCATGATCGCCCCAATATAAGCAATTGAATTCGCAAACTCTGATGGGATCGAAACACTCCGCGCGCATATGGACGGCGAGCATGAGCTAAGTAGGAAGTGCCATCAACTTTCCACGAAGGAATCGCATATAACCGGTCCCGTCCCAACCGCGAACGTCTTCAATCCTGTGATAGGCGCCCCAAGGCCGCTTGTCCGCCCCCGGCCCACTATGGTCATCCGCCCCCTCCCT
>Ga0182012_10002542_pt1 | contig 19654 bp, 18 predicted proteins | sample 612S2SmetaG_FD_120486 | JGI IMG/M metagenome (GOLD analysis project Ga0182012, IMG submission 120486) | Permafrost microbial communities from Stordalen Mire, Sweden - 612S2S metaG | ecosystem: Environmental > Terrestrial > Soil > Wetlands > Permafrost | place: Sweden: Stordalen | collected...
ATCTTGACCTTCCCGCGGTAAGCGGGCTTATTTTGTTTTATAACTTCGGCTACGCTTTGCCGATGCTCTTGATATTGGTGATTTACCTATTTGCCCGGCAGGGTACCGAGGATGATCACGACATCCTTCACGAAAAAGCCAAAATGCTGAATCTGCATCTGACAACGTGGACCATGGTGGGCTTTGGGGTCTTTTCCATAATTGACGCTGGGTGCTACTTCGCCGTCGGGCACGCGCTGCTGAAAGAACGATATTTTTAGTTCGGCTGTCGAAAATTTGTCACTTCAAAAATCACTTTTGATCTCTCTTTTGAACAAACTCTGTAGTAATTCATTGAATCGAAGAGTAAATTTGTAGACAAAATTGGGTAAAGACCAACTACGCTAATTTTGTCCTTAATATACGGGAGACTCTTTTGTCCGAATTAAACCCTCAATCCATAAAAGCCGGTGCGGACTTTGTAAGTTTTTACCAGGGGGGAGAAGCCCGCTTGGTTCAAGCCAAGTTGGTGTCTGCGGAGGTCTATTTTGACAAGGCTTTGAAAGCCTTCCGAAAAGTTTCAGACAACGCTGGAATCGCTGTCTGCCTTTTGGAGCTGGGCAGGGTATTGGAATTGCTGGGGAAATATGACGAAGCCCTGGAAGCCTACAAGGAAAGCCGCGCTTTATATACGGAGTTGAATGACAAATCAGGCGTCGCGCGAAGCCAAGCTTTTTTAGGCAATGTGGCCTGGGCCATTGGGGATTACGCTAGTGCCAGGAAACTTTTGGAGGACGCTCATTTTTACTTCAATGCGATACGGGATCTTCGCGAACAAGCGTGGGTTAATGACTTGATGGGGAATTTGCTCTTGGCGGAGGGAAAGGATTTGGAGGCGGAAAGTTGCTATCACGCGGCATTTGCCATGTTTTTGGAAGTTGGAGTAAAACCCGATGAACTGCCCTGGAATGAATATCACTTGTCGGCCGTCAAACTTTTTCGACGCCATTATGACTCCGCGAGGGAAGGGTTTTTGAAAACCTTAAAACTGTTTACCGATCGAAATGATGTTTTAGGGCAAGTGGCGACCATGATTCACTTGGGTGAGATTGCCTGCGAGCAAAAAGATTTTAAGGCTGGTGAAAAATATATCGTTAAGTCCGTAAAAATGGTGATCCCTACCCAATGCAAGCCGCTTATAGCCGATGCCTTGACTGTTCTCGCTCGTTTGTTTAAAGCCAGGGGGGAAGACCGCAAGGCTATCGGGGTTTTGATGTTCGCCCTTTCCCATCCCACCTGCCGTCAGCAAACGAAAGACCGAATGGTTTCCTTATCGGAATCTTTGGGAGCCAATTTTTCCAAACAGGATATCGAAAGTGGTTTTAGCTGGGCTAAGGATTTTACGATGGAGGAAATGGCAGCTTCCTGGATAAAAGCCATTTCGTTCAAGTCGAAGACCAAGAAAAATGTCCCGAAATAGGGCTGCTTTTTTGAGAGACGAATTGGAATTACCCCTTGGTTATTGGCCAAGACCGATATCTTGAATTGAAATGTGTTCAAAGTGGATACATTTCTTAACTTGGTAAAACCTCATTTCGGCTGAAGCGAAGTAGTGGTTCAATAAGAAGAGTAAGTTTGTCAGCGGAAAAGTTTTAATTATTAGGTTGTTTGCGCGAATTTAATCTCTCGGGGAGAACTTTTTGTCCGAATTGAACTTGAAATCGATAAATGCCAGCGAAGAATTAGCGCGGTTTTATGAAGAGGGTGAGGCCCGCTTTGTTCAAGCGAAGTTATGGTCCGCCGGAGACTATTTCGCGAACGCGTTGAAAGGTTTTCGCGAGGGTTCGAATAACATAGGAATGGCTATCTGCCTTTTGAAGCTGGGAAGGGTGCTGGAGCTGTTGGGGGAATATAACAAGGCTGTAACAACTTATACGGAAAGCCAAAATCTTTATCTTCGGTTAAATGACCACTTGGGAGTGGCTCGAAGCAAGGCTTTTTTGGGCAATGTGTTTTGGGCCAAAGGTGAATACGCGAAAGCCAAAACACTTTTAGAGGAAGCCCGGAAACAATTTGAAAAAACCGGGTATTTGCCAGGCCTGGCCTGGGTGAACGACCTGATGGGAAATCTTTTCTTGGCGGAAGGAAAAGACAAAGAGGCGGAAAGTTCTTACCTTAGCGCTTTTGCCATAGCCCGGAAAGTTGGAGACAGTCCAGAGGGCAAAGCCTGGAATGAATATCATTTGGGGGCCGTAAAACTTTTTAGAAAACAGTGGGCGCCGGCTAGGGATGGTTTTTTAAAGGCCCTGGAGCTATTTACGGAAATGGGAGATGTTTTGGGGCAAGTGGCAACTTTCATTCATTTAGGGGAGATTGCCTGCGAAGAAAAAGATTTTGAGGCTTCGGAAAAATATATTCGCCAGTCCATTAAGATGGTAGTTCCCACCCAATGCAAACCCCTTTTGGTGGATGCTCTGACAGTTTTGGCTCGGTTAATGAAGGAAAAGGGTGAAGATAGCAACGCCGTTAGTATTTTGACATCCGCTCTCGCCGATCCCACTTGCCGGCAGCAAACTAAAGACCATATGCTTTCCTTATCGGAACTGCTGGAAGCACACTTTTCCAAACAAGAAATTGAAGCTGGTCTCCGCTGGGCCAAAGATTACACGTTGGAGGAAGTGGCTTCTTCCTGGCTCAAAACTTTTTCATCCAAACCAACTAAAAAAAAGAAGCTCTCGAAATAAGAATAGTTACTTTAACGACTGACACGGGGTTGCCGCTTTACCGTGGAAAGTGTCGGTTAAGCCAATATTTCACATTAAAGCGAGTTTGACGTTGCCATTATCTGAACCTAAATTTGACCAGTTGAAAAAACAATCGGCCGGTTTTCCGGATTCGCCGGGCGTTTACTTGTTTAAGAACGCCCATGAAACAGTTCTGTATGTGGGTAAGGCGATTTCACTTAAAAAAAGAACCGCCTCTTATTTTAATTCCGCCAATCAAGAAAACCCCAAGATACGGGCTTTAGTATCGCAGGCCGATCACCTGGAATTTGTACTGACGGAAGACGCCCAGCAGGCTTTGCTTCTGGAAAGCAATTTGATTAAGAAATACCGGCCCCGGTATAACGTGGTTCTTCGGGATGATAAAAGCTATCCATACCTTAAGTTGACCGTTAAGGAAGACTTTCCCCGGGTTTTCATTTCCCGCCGTCCGGTTCAGGACGGTTCAAAATATTACGGCCCCTATCCCAACCTGAAACTGCGGGAAATCATCAAACTCATCTATCGCTACTTTAATATCCGCGACTGTAATATCGAAATTGACGGTCATGCCGAAAGGGCCTGTCTGAGCTATCAAATCAAACAATGCCCCGCGCCCTGTATTGGTGTGGTGGACAAAAAGAGCTATGCCCCCTTGGTAAAGCGAGTCCAATGGTTCCTGGAAGGGAAGCACGATAATTTACTGGATCATGTCCGGTCTGAAATGCTCAGAGCGTCGGAGCGGCTGGAGTTTGAGGAGGCGGCAAAATACAGAGACCTTGCAACCGCGATAGAGCAGATGCAGGGAACCTACGCCATGATCATTCCCGAGAAAAAAGATATTGATGTGGCCGCTTTTGCCTTTGGGCTGGGTAAGGTGTTGGTATCGGTGGTCCAGGTGCGTCAAGGAAAGGTGATCGACCACATTCGTTTGGTTTTGGAGAATGAGCTGGATTTATCTTTAGAAGAAGTTTTGCCGACCTTTCTTCAGCAATATTACGCGCCGGGAGTTTTTGTGCCAGATGAAATATTGATCGCCAAAGACTGGCTGGCGGAAGATGAAGAAATGATTGAAAAAGTTCTTTCGGTTAATAAAGGCTCGGATGTTTTTATTCGAAGAGCGGATGAAGGCTGGCGGCTTGAGTTGATGAATATGGCGGAAAAGAATGTTTTGTCCGCGTTAAAAGACGATGTTCAACAAACCAATCTTTTGACGGAGTTAAAAGATCTTTTGGTTTTGAAAAACCTTCCCAGAAATATCGCCTGTTTCGATATTTCTACGCTTCAAGGAACATTTACGGTTGGGTCGGCAGTTTTCTTTAGGGACGGAGCCCCGGAAAAGAACCGCTATCGTAAGTTTAAGATCAAAGAGGTGGTGGGGCAGGACGACTTTAGATCCCATCAGGAAATGATGAGGCGCTATATTCGGCTTTTAGAAAGAGAAGGAAACCCCGTTCCTGATCTTCTTCTTATTGACGGGGGAAAAGGGCAATTGAGCGCTGTTAAAGAGGTTTTGGATCAAGAACTGGGCGGTAATTATGGGCTGGCATCTCTCGCCAAACGGGAAGAGGAAGTTTTTGTACCGGGACAAAGCGAACCTGTCGATTTTAAAGGACATCTCAAAGTTCGACATTTACTACAGAGGTTGCGGGACGAATCCCATCGGTTTGCCGTGGGTTATCACCGTGTTATTCGGGACCGGCAGGCGGTTACGTCGCTCTTAACTGAGGTCAAGGGAATCGGGCCCTCGCGTTTGAGGGCTTTAATGAACCGTTTTGAGTCGGTGAAGGCCATTCAGGAAGCGCCTTTGGAAGACCTCGTAGCCATACCGGGTTTCAGCAAAGAGCTGGCCTATCGTCTATATGGGACATTTCATCCGCAAACAACGGAAAATCTTTAAGCGCAAATAAACGTTAATTTGTGCTCGTCAAAGTTAAATTCCATTGTTTATGTCCCTTTTGATGCCATTTGGTGTCTGATGTTCGGAATTGCTTTTATTTTTTGACCTTCGCTAGTCTTTCCTTGTCAGAAATTTTACAAAGCCCAGTAGGAGTGGTATTATTTTTTCATTGCGTCAATAAAATAACAGTCCTGTCATTATTTGGCAAAGTCGGAAATGAATCTCATGTCTTCGAACTCCACCTTCTTTCGCGGCAGTATTTTGGCCGAATTGGTCAGCCGCACCCTCTTTGTGGGGATTGTGATCCTTTTTGTTTATGGCGGCTTTGCCTATTACGTTTCCAAAAAGACATTCGACCATGAGATGGGCGACCGCTTGATGGCTATCGCGCGCCTTTCAGCGGATCAAACCAAAGCGGAATGGCTGCCTTTCTTGACTGATAAAGGCGATCTTTACGATAAATTCAGTGATTTTTTAATCGAGAAGAAAAAAGAAAGCCAGGCCAAAAACATCCTCATTCTGGATCCGGAGGGCAGGGTATTGGTGGACGCCAACGGGCAATATGATTTTAGGGAAAATGATTGGCTTCGAGATTTGGACCCGGAGCCCTTTGACCAGGCCAAAAAGGGAACACCGTCCGTTTCCATCCTGTTTCCGGAAAGCGACGGCGGTATTTATAAAGTGGGATACGCGCCCATTTTCCATAATCGAAAAGTGATTGCCGTGATGGGTGTGGAATCCAGCGCTGGATTTATGCAAGACCTGGATCAGTTCGCGAAAGTTTTGTTTACATTTGGTTTGGTTTGTCTGGTTCTCATGGGTGGATTGCTTTACGCTTTTGCGCGCCGATTTATTAAGCCCATTGAGGAATTGGCGAAAGTTTCTCAAAAGATCGCGGCCGGTGATTTCAGCCAAAGAGTTCATTCCGCCGCGAATAATGAATTGGGAGCGATGACGCACGCTTTTAACGAAATGGCCAAACGGCTTCAAAGCCACAATGAATATATTTTAGAAAGCATGTCGAACGGCCTATTGGTGGTTGATTTGAAAGGCCGGGTTATTACTTTTAACAAAGCCGCTTCGACTATTTTGGGGTTATCTCAAGCGGAGGTTATGGGACGGCACTATACCGATGTTTTCAAATCCATCCCTTCTTTCCAGGAGGCCATTCGTAATCCGCATGAACTCGACCGTCATTTGGAGAATCAGGAAGTCCTATTGTTTGAAGAGAATCCGCAGATTGTTCGTTTACGCAGCGCGCCGCTTTTGGGAGCGGAGGCGCAAAAATTGGGAACAGAAGTCATCTTTACCGATGAAACGCAGCTTCGAAAACTGCAAAACCAAATCAAAGTATCTGAAAAAATGGCGACGATCGGCGAGTTGGCGGCTGGAATCGCCCACGAGATTAGAAACCCATTGGGTGCGATGAAGGGATTTACGGAAATACTTCAAAAAAGATTAAAACAAAACGATCAGGCCAAAGAAATGGTGGCGGATATTGCCGCCGAGATTGAAATTCTTAATAAAATCGTGACCAATTTTTTGGTGTTCGCCAAACCAACATCTTTGGATTCACAACAAACAAACCTTTCTGAGGCCATTCAAGGGGTATTGCCGCTGATTGAAAATGAGGCTAAACAAAAGAAAATCCGGGTCTTTTTTGACAAAAAAGAAGACGTGGATTTGCTTTTGGATGTGGAGCAGTTTAGACGGGCTATTTTGAATTTGGCGTTAAACGCGGTTCAGGCCTCACCTGCGAAAGAAGAAGTTCGCATTGAAATCCATGGGTTCTCGCGGCCCGAGCTGATGGTGTTTTTATACCAACGGGGTTTTTCTGATTTGAAGCCAGCCGAAACCGAGGGAAATTGGGCGGTTATTTTGGTTTTGGATCATGGACATGGGATACAACCGGAAAATATAAAGAAACTTTTTACCCCCTTTTTCACGACAAAAACCGAAGGTTTTGGATTGGGTCTTTCGATCACCCAGAAAATTGTAGAAGCGCTGGGTGGATCTATTGCGGCGGGTAACAGGCCTGAAGGCGGCGCGGTGTTTTTAGTGATTTTGCCCGCCTTGGATAAAAAGAAAGGGGAGAGCTCATGAGCACTATTTTGATCGTGGATGACAAATCCAGTATGCGGAAGGTATTGCGGCAAACGCTGGAGGGCGACGGGAATACCATTTTGGAAGCGGAGGATGGTGAAAAGGCTCTGGAGACCATCAAGGCCAAGCACGTTGATTTAATCATCAGCGATATCAAGATGCCGAAACTTGACGGCATGTCCCTTCTGAAAATGATTAAAGAATTGGACAATGAAATCGTGGTCATCATTATGACGGCCTATGCGACGATTGAAACGGCTGTCGAAGCGATGAAATTGGGCGCGTACGACTATATCAGCAAACCCTTTTCCACCGAGCAGGTGAAGTTAACGGTGGATAAGGCGATTGAACGCCAGAAATTGGTTTACGAAAATAAATATCTTCGTGAAAAGTTAAACGACCAATACAACTATAAACGCATTGTGGGGAACAGCGACAAAATGAAGCCGGTTTATGAGTTGATTGAAAAGGTAGCACCGACTGATACGGCGGTTTTGATCCGGGGTGATTCGGGAACGGGTAAGGAATTAGTGGCTCATGCTGTCCATTTCAACAGCCGCCGCAAGGATAAACCCTTTATTAAAGTGAATTGCGCGGTTTTAGCCGAGGGGGTTTTGGAAAGTGAATTGTTTGGGCATGAAAAGGGTTCGTTTACAGGAGCGGCTGGAAAAAGAATAGGGCGATTCGAATTGGCTAATGGCGGATCCATTTTCCTGGACGAAATCGGCGACATTAATCTGGCGACCCAGGTAAAGCTTTTAAGAGTACTTCAGGAAAAGGAATTTGAGAGAGTTGGAGGCACGGAAGTGATTCGCGCGGATGTGAGGATTATCGCGGCTACGAATAAAAAATTAGAGGAAGCGATTAAAAAAGGCCAGTTTAGAGAGGATCTTTTCTTTCGTCTTAACGTAGTGCCGATTATGGTGCCGCCTCTGCGGGAGCGTCGCGAAGATGTGGAACGTTTGGCCTATCATTTTCTAAATCGATACAGCGCTGAAGCCAATAAAAAAATAACCAAGATTGATAAAAAAGCCGTTGATTTAATGACCAAATACCATTGGCCTGGCAATGTGCGTGAATTGGAAAACGCCATCCAACGGGCGGTCGTTTTAGCCGATTCAGACTGTATTTATCCGTCCAATTTGCCATTGGATATCCAAAGTTTTAATAAAGATGACTCTTTGAACTACCTGCGTGATGACGCGGGTTTGACAGAAAAAGTCGAGAATTACGAAAAGGAGCTTATTGTCAAAGCAATGGAAAAGGCCGGTCAGGTTCAGACCAAGGCGGCCAAATTGCTCAGTGTTAACCGGACAGCCCTGATTTACAAATTGAAGAAATACGCATTAGTGGCTGAAGCGGAAGAAGAGAATTTAACCGAAGAATGAGAATGAAAAGGATTCTGCTCAGTTTTGTCTTGCTGGTTTTTGGTATCTCTTCTTGGCCGCAGAGAGGAAATGGGACTTTGTCCAGTTCTTCGGAAGGTGTAACGCTTTCTGAAGCTGAATGGACGGGTGTACAGGCTCGTTTTGAGAACGATATTACGGTCTTGATTGACTGGTTTGAAACCTATAAAACCCGAAAAAAAGTGTTAGCCGGTGAAATTTTAGAACTTCAAGATAAAAGCGCTCAATTGAGAGATCAGTCGAATTTTTTTAAAGAAATCCATTTGAAAGAACTGCTCAACAAGCTTCGGGATAAATTGGAGGAAAACTCTGATTTGGATCACGAGGCGGATCTCAAACAAAAAGAGTTTGAAGAAAAGTGCCTCTCTTTAATCGATCTTTACAATGGACGCATTGAATATGAGTTGGAATCAGGTGAAACGAATTTACCGCCATCGCAATTGAAGTCCGAAATCGACCAGCTTTGCCTTCTGGCCCGCCAACGAAACAGAATCCAAACGGTTTTGGATCAATACGGTTTAAAAGAAAAAAATGAGAAATTGAGTTCTGTTGAAAAAATATATTCCGCGAAAACAAATGACAGGGAAACACTGCAGTTGACACTTGATTTATTTAAAGACCGGGAAAAGAACCTGCAGGATCAGATCGAAAAATGGTCGCTGGAGTTGGATAGTCTGCGTAACGAATTGAAGCTGCAGGGAGAAATGAAAGACTTTCTTAAAGATATACAGGATATCAACGCGGACTCTAATTTCCCTCAGGGTAATTTGAAACAGGAGGATTTGGAATTTTTGTCCGGTGATAGCCAGAAGAAAAAATTGTTTATCGCGCTAAATGAGGTGCAACAAAAGGTTTTGCGGGGTCAAAAGTTGTTGGCTCAAATTGAGCAGTTGTCGACTGAAGTTCAAATACGTTTGGACAGATTGGGCGGGGACAAAAAACCATGAAGAAATTTTTGATTTTATTGGCTGTTTTTGCAATGTTTATTCCTATTGGGGGATGGGCGCAAGATTCATCCGGCTATCCCGTGGTGAACTGGGAATTAACCCTAAATCCCGCTTCGGCAGGCTTTCGCTTTGACGATAATGTTTACCGAACACCCTTAGATTCGGGTCGATTGGCGGATGGAATCGTTTCGGGCGACTGGGGATGTGTGGCGACGGCGAGCTATGACATTTTTAAAGCCCATTTGGGTTATCACTTGGGCGACGACCAGTATTTGAATTATACAGAGTTAAACAACGCGAAAAATGACATTGATTTACTCTTTGCGCTTGAACCGGCCGAATGGAATTTTTATTACAAATTCAATTATTTTATTCGGGACAGCCAATACTATGATTTCAATTATTTTGATGTTAACAATGTCTTGGGCGTTCGATGGACACCCATGGGCGCCTATACCTATGAAGTTCAATATGAAAATTTAACCCGGCAATATTTCGATATGGATCCTTCGGTTTGGTCAAAGAATTTTGTGGATCAATCGGGTTCTTTAAGTGTTCAAAGAGAAATAGACGATAGATTTTCTTTGAAGTTGTTGGGGAGTTATACCAATCGGGAGTTTAACCGTTATGCCGTCGCGGATAATGGAGGCGCATTTTCATCCGTCGCCAATTTACAAAACGATAATACCTGGAAAGTTTTGTTAAACGCTCATGTTTACTTTGCCTCTATCCTTCAAGATATCAATGTAGAAGGGCAAAGAACCGATTCGAATAGTTACGGCTTTTCCAACTGGGTTGAAAGTTTTTCCTGGGCAGGAGTAGTAAGGCCGATGTCAGGGTTTTATCTGCAGCTTTTTTTCAGGCTCTATTTGAAGTATTACGATCAAAGCCCCTTGAACCTTCCAGACCTGCAATTGGGCTTTATTGATGAAGATAGCCAGGATTTATTGGCGGTGAAGGCCAATTGGGATTTGGATTCAAATTGGGTTGGGAGTCTCGGGGTTAGCCGTATTCGAAGCGAGTCGGATCAACCCAACGCTTATTACATAAAAGACATTATTTCAGCACAAATGCGAAGAAGTTTTTAAATTCTGTTAATATAAATATGAGTTTTTACTAAAAAGGGCGGTTTTATGGGTGATCCGGATGATGTCATCAAACTTAATGTGGGCGACCTGTTGGGGGACGATACTGGGTCAGAATCACATCCCGCCAAAGAGTCTCTTCCGCCCGCAACGCATGGACAATCCGATGAAATTTCGCACGAAGGCGATATTAAATTCAACGATCTAGCCAATAAGCCTTCCGTTGCCCCAATGGTTCGTATGCAAAAAAAAGGAATGCGCGGTGTCGTTCTTGATTTAGGCATGGGGCAGACGCAGCCAACCGATTCGGTTTCTGAGCCGATTGGACAGATTCGAAGCGGTTTAAACCCCGAAAAGCCATCCAGCCAATCTATCGAGGGTGAATCGTCATTTAAACTTATTCAGCGTGGAAAAAGCTCGAAAACTTCCGAACCCCAAGATTATTTTAAAGCTTACGATCATTTCAGAGAGATGATTTTGGAAGAATTAAAAGATTCAGTGGGGCCTCGAAAAACCTGTGGGATGTTGGTTAAAACATTTGAAGCTGCCAGAGAAAAGTTTCCTGATGTATTTCGTAATGCCAATTGGGATGCCAACGGTAATTTGCTGGCAGATGGTTCTTTGAACGCGAACCGAATGCTGGAAAATAAAAATGCTTTAGATTCGAATCAACCAGATGTTCTTTTAGACACGGCTTTAAATTCGTTGCTGAATCTTAGGCTGCAAGCGATCGAAAAGGGGTTGGGAGCTGATACTTCTCACATCATCAGGGGACATTTGAAAAAATGGGTGGATGAAGGTAGTCAAAAAGAAGGTTTTGGAATTAATGACCCTAAAATTTTAAAAAGATTGAGTGATTATTTTCTTTAAGCAGGTCTTTGCACTTCAAGATTCTTTCAAAACTATATTTTAATGATGAGGTGATTGATGCCGTTTCAAATTAGACCTATTCATTTTCGACGTTCTTACACGCGGTACGCGGAAGGATCGGTTTTGATATCTATGGGAAATACCCAGGTATTGTGTAATGCGTCCGTTTCTGAGGATGTGCCATCGTTCTTGCGGGGAAAAGGCAAAGGCTGGGTAACGGCGGAATATTCGATGCTGCCTCGTAGCACCGCGGAGAGAACTTCACGAGCTGCGGTTAAAGGAAAGATTGATGGTCGTACCCACGAGATTCAAAGATTAATCGGCAGGGCTTTACGGTCGATTGTGGATTTGGAAGCTTTGGGTGAAAGGCAGATCATTATCGATTGTGACGTTATTCAAGCGGACGGGGGAACCAGAACCGCCTCGATTAATGGCGCTTATATCGCCTTGGTTGACGCGTTGAATGGTTTAAAGAAAAAGGGAGTGATTGACCAGATTCCGATTCGAGAGGCGATTGGAGCTGTCAGCGTGGGAATTGTAAAGGGGAAGCCAGTTCTGGATTTATGTTACGAAGAAGATTCGCAAGCGGATGTGGATTTTAATGCGGTAATGACGGCTTCTGGGAAATTTGTCGAAATTCAAGGAACTGCCGAAAAAGAACCCTTCTCCAGAAAGCAACTGGATGAGTTACTGAAATTAGCTGAAAAGGGAATTGGCGACGTAATGAAGGCTCAACAGAAAGCTTTGCGTTCATGAAGAAGATGATCATTGCGACTCATAATCGGGACAAATTTAAAGAAATGAAAAAAGCCTTGGAAGGATTGGACTGGGAAATTGTAGCCGCATTTGATTTTCCAGGAGCGCCCGCTGTAGAAGAAGATGGAAAAACCCTGGAAGAAAATTCTTTGAAAAAAGCCAAGGTTCTTTCGGTTTTTGCGGGATTGCCTGCTTTGTCGGATGATACGGGTTTGTTTATAGATGCCTTGGGTGGGCAGCCTGGTATTTATGCCGCTCGGTTTGCGGGTGAAAAATGCAGTTATGACGATAACGTTCAAAAAGTGCTTGGCTTAATGAAGGGCTTGGAATCGGGCTCCAGAAGAGCTGTTTTTCGGACCATAATTACTCTATATGAACCGGAAAAGGGTGTCCGACAGGTTTCGGGTGAGGCGACTGGTGTTATTACCCAAGCGGTTCAAGGCCCCGGCGGATTTGGCTACGATCCCATTTTCATGCCGGATGGTCATTTAAAAACATTCGCTGAAATGACCTTGTCAGAAAAAAATCAAATTAGCCACCGTGGTAAGGCGCTTCAAAAAGCTCGTCAATTATTGGCCAATTAAAAGTCTTTATTTTTATTTATCCTTTCATCGGTTAGAATGCCGCCCTTGCCTTTTTTGCAATGGGTTAATTATTTCTAATATGTTCATGGACGGGGCGTAGCGCAGCGGTAGCGCACTTGGTTTGGGACCAAGGGGCCGTGAGTTCGAATCTCACCGCCCCGACCATGAACATAAAGCCGCGCCTGTAGCTCAGGTGGATAGAGCAACTGCCTTCTAAGCAGTGGGTCTCCAGTTCGAATCTGGACAGGCGCACCATATTTTTCAACGATTCTACGGCTTCACCATTTGCCCGGACACGCTCCGTGTCATATCCGTGTCAAACTGCCTTTCAACCTGTAGTAGTGCGTTCACCCGGTCCTTCCGGTCTATCCGGTTATACCGTTTGAACATGGCGTAGGTCTTATGGCCCGATATGGACATGATGACCGAATCGCTTACTCCCGCCTTTCTTAGATTCGTTACCGCACAATGTCTGAGATCATGGAACTTAAAATTTCCGATCCCTACCATGCGGCATGCCCTCAAAAAAGCAGTCTTGACGCTTTTGATGCGCTTGCCTTTATGGGTGAAGACATAAGGGCTTCCAAGGGTTTTGGGTGTCCGTTTCAGGAGGTCTAATAAACCCTCCGTCAAAGGGATTTCCCGTTTCTCTTGGGTCTTGGTGTCCGCGGCTTCCAGGTTGATGACCTTGTTTTGAAAGTCCACCTGTTCCCACCGCAGGCCCAAAATTTCTCCCTTCCTCATGCCCGTCCAATAAGCTAATTGGACTATGGCACTCAGCCGGTGCGCGCAATGCGCTAAGAGCCCTTCGTATTCTTCCGGCGTCAAGGTGCGGTCGCGGGATTCTTCCCGGAAGGGCCTTACCCTTTGGATCGGGTTTTTCTCAATCAAATCATTGAGGACCGCCCGATTCACGATAGCCTTGAGAGTCCCAAGGTCCCGGTTCAGAGTGGCGTTGGATAACGCCTTTCCGTTACGGCCTTGATTCAAGGCTTGGTTACCGACCTTCTTCCGGTGGGTTAAAAAGCCTTCCACAATGTCCGGCGTTAAGCTTCTCAAGGGCCTGTTACCGAAGTAAGCCTTGAGCCGCTCTACCATCTGGATATCGTTCTTGTGGCTTTTCCTTCTTGCCTCGGAATAGCCTAGGAACGAATCCGCCGCCTCGTTGAAAGTAATTTCCGGCTTTTCCACGGCCAAGAACTTTCCTGCCACCATTTCTTGCATGTGTTGGGCAAGTATTTTTTTGGCTTGGGCCACCGGTATTTCACCCAATCGAACCCGCTTGCGCTTCTTCAATCCTCCTGCATCGACAAAGTAATCCAGGAAATACCCTTTTTCATCCTTGCGGAGAAATTGGGGTAATCCATGAACATTAGGTCTACTCATGCGTCCCTCCTAATGTCCCCAGCACTTGGCATTTTATCAGTAGACTTCGCCCAAGATGGAAGAGGTTTTTTAAAAACTTGAAGAAACACCGAATACCAAACTCTTGGATACTTACCAACCTTCACAAAGGGAAGCGCGCCAGTCTGCCGCCAATATCGGACGGTATTGGGGGAAACCCCGGCTTCCTCGGCAATTTCCTTGTCTGACATTAAAAAATTCCGTCGTTCGACATTCTTTCTGCGATCCACCATGGCCTACCTCCCTTTTACAAAATTTAAAATAAATGGCCCCCCAAGGAGTTCTCTTTGGCGGGGTGAAAAATTGGGTTGTGAAGCGTTCAAGGTTTGGGGGATTCTCAGGGTTGATTGACTTGGATTTAGATTTTCGATTGTCGAAGTGGAACAACTTGCGAGGGCGAAATATTCGGGGAAGCAACCGCCCTTTAAATGCAAAATCTGAAATTCGAAAAGTTCGTTCATCCGTCACCGCCGTTTTTTGTGATATTTATTTTGACTGTCTTAAGTGTCCAAACGTTTCATCGAAATAAAATATTTTTTCTGAAATGTCACTGACCGCCACTTACCGCCGTTAACTGCCACTAGCGATTGATAGTGATCTTTTGTGAGCATTCTCCGTGACCATCGTTAACCATGGGTTACCATCGATTGGAGTCTGATAATTTTTTTGATTTTCAAAATTTCGAAACGAAAGGAAAAGTCGAACGTCCAAAAGGCATCAACACAAGGAGAGGTGCTATGGGTCACTATCTGGAAATCACTGATGCCGAAGCCCAGCACCTCGCCTGGATTCATTCCAACAAATTCACCATCCCAGAGCTTTTCAAAAAGAAGTTTTATCCCGAAGGTACCTACCGAAACGCCTGTTACGTTCTGAGCAAATACGTCAAGAAAGGATTCCTTCTTTTTGAAAAGCCAAACATGTTCGCGCACAACTTTTATTTCCTGACCCTCCCGGCCATCCGTACCCTGGACGAGACCGGGAGGATGATTGTCATGGGCCGAAAACACACCATCCGAATCAACCCTTACGAACGGCAACACGACCTTATGGTTCAAGAGCTAAGAATTACCCTGGAAGCCTGTCCCGGCTTGGTGGACATCTTTTGGGTGAGCGACTTCGAAATGCGCGCCGGTATAACCCCGCGAACCAAGGCCGAATTCCTCAATGGGGAACTGGAAAGCAAATGGCGGGTTAGGGCTTATGAAAGGGCCAAGTCCATGTTCCGAAGGACGCCGGACGGGTACTTTGAGGCGGACTTCGACGGGGATAGAAGAGGCTTTGTATTGGAATTCGAGCGGACGGCCTATAACTGGAACATGGTCAAGCGGATGGTCTATAACCTGGACGACGCCTTTCCCCATGCCCAACGGCTTATCGTCTCGGAAACCGTGCCCCACGCCCGGCGGATGATCCGCAACCTTCAAGCCTGGGTTCGGGAGAAAGACCTGTCTTCGTGGTTCGTCACCGACTTTCAGAAGCTGACAACCCAACCTTTCGAAAAATGCTGGTATCAAATCAGTCATCCCTTGGAGGAATAGGGTTCCATGGACCATGGAAATTATGTCCTACGGTCTTTCATTCGGACGGAACTATAAATTTTAATCTTTCGGCCTTTTTAAAGGTATTTTCCCATGCGGAGAGGGCGAGCCCCCCTATCTCTGCATCAAGTACGGATGCGATAAACGATAGGGGGGCTCGCCCTCTCCGCATGGGAAAACCAGGAGACGTTATTTTTAAAAACAAGGATGAGACAAATTCAAATTAAGATCAGATTCAAGAACAAGGCAAAGCAAACCGGAGCAGTATTCAGAGGTGGTAGGTTGGAATTGGAGTGGTGGGTGTAGGTTGGCGGGTAAGTGGGAAAGGCAGGTCATAAAAGCGGTGGTGTGGTTTAGGATGGTGTTAACTAGGGTTTGGGGTTGGTTTGACAACACGAAATATATTTCGTATACTTCTTGGAGGATTAGATGCAAATTAAGTTGATGGGTTTTTTCCAGGAGTTTGCCGACTCTGTAATGACTGGTAAGGAATACGGGCTTTTCAGGGTTCAGGCGTTAGCCCTGGCCTTTGAGAAAGACCGTACCCGGCATTTTGAGAAGGTTGTTAAGGGGCCGAACCGGGTTCTTGTCGTAAATTATTACTTGTCACTCAAACTCAACGCCCTTTTTGTTTTAACTGCCCACATACAAAGGGGCGGGGAACCCAGGGAAAAGGAAAAGCAGGCCTTACAGAAATACATCGTGGAACTTAAGGCACTTGAAGGGGAGGGTTGAAATGAAACAATCAGCGACAAAGAAGACGGAATTGCCGGGGGTATCGCTTCAAGAGCATGCCCAAATCCTGAAAAAGAAACGTCCTGATATTTATGCCGCTTTGAAACACCCAGACCCCCACATCAATCTCGCGTGGAACATGCTGAACTTACGGTATAAACATGGTTTTACCCAGATCGAGCTTGCGGAACGGTCAGGAGTTACCAGCAGGACCATCCAGAGCATTGAGAATGTAAACAGCGGATATAATCCAACTTTGGACGTTATTACGGGGCTTGCCAAGGCGCTTGATGTAAAGCCGGAAGATTTGATTAAAACCGTGGATATGACAGAGACTTTCTGAATTTTGCAAGTGGTGATTTATTTATGCAAACATGTTATTTGTGCGGTGAACTGATTTCTGAAACGGACATGAATTATGACCATGTCCCAGCAAGACAATTTTTCCCTGAGGAATTCAGGAAAAATAAAAGCCCCCAATTGCTGACATTACCGACCCACAAGAAATGTAATTCAAGTTTTCAGAAGGACGAAGAATATTTTTTTCAATCATTGTTCCCATTGGCGGATGGTTCCCCAATTGGAGAGCAACTTTGGCAAGAGTTTTATCGTAAAGCTGAAAAACATCCTCGCGGATATAGTTTGGCATTAAAAGTCTATAAAGAATTTAAAGGCCACACCCCTGAGGGAATGGTAATAAAAACCATGGAAACAGAAAGAATTGAAAATGTTTTATGGAAAATCACACGAGGTTTGTTTTTCAAAGAATATGGACGTATTTTGAATGGGAATCTGAAATGTTATCTTGACCATTATTATCCCAACATGGGAAATCCGCCCCCAGCATACAATTTAATTTTGAGTTCTCCATCAAAGGGACTTTATTCTGAATATTTCGATTATAAGAATATGGATGATAAGAATTTTCCGGGATTCCCTGAACTTAATCTTACGAAAGGGCATTTTTATAATTGGGCGTTCAGATTTTGGTCAAGCATCGTATATTTTATTTTCTTTGTTGATTCCGATTGCCGATGTGAATCATGCGATAGAATTTTGATTAAACCTTAAAATTGGCAAGAAAAAAGGAGCTGCGAATGGGATTTTTTAGCCCTTTCAATGAGTTTGAAAAAATTTTAGTTCAACAAAAAATTGAAATTTCATTACTTGCCGGTTTTCCTGAAATTGAAGCAAAGAAAATGGCTGAAGAATCTGTAAAAATCTCGATCAAAGAATCCAAGAAAAATGACACTTACAACCTGCCAAATAATTTAGGAAATATATTTTTGGGCGAAGTAAGAAATGATGATTATAAAATTGGTATTTTGTTAACCGAATTTAAAAAACGACATAAATGGTTAATGGCAGATGGCGTTAAAGACGCCGATATTAAATGGTGGTGGAATCTAAATGATGTTGAGAGACGACTAATTCTATTTGATGATGAAGCCCAGGGATTAAGTGTTTTTATTACCTTGTTAAAAAGGGGAGAAACCGCAGAAAACGCGGGAATTGAAAGGTCCAAGACTCTTCCTTGGTATGAAGACCCTAGTGAAAAATATGATCAAAATAATATCCACCGCCCAATACCTAACGAATTGCATGATAGGGTGAACAATTACGTTATGCGTAGGATGAAATCAGACCATGAAAAATTTAAAAAGGATATCGAAGAATCTAAAACTCTTAATGGTTTAATCAGGAACGAGATAAAAAATGGAAATTTGTGAATCTTGAATCTGATTAATTGAAATTTCGTTTTAAAGGATTTTATTCCTGTGTGGCCATTTAAACCATCTGTCCCAAATATTTCAAATGAATCGGGAGTGATAAATTGGTTTTTGAATTATGATGACAAAGCAAGTGAAGCAAAACGCAAATTTCCTTCCGCCAATTTAGAAGTAATAAAAAAATCGATTCTTAAAGACGTTTTGGATAACAATTCTTTTGAAAAACTTACAAAGGTATTTAAGGAACTAGAACAAAAACACACGGAGACATTAAAACATATGGCATTAATGTCTCCTAATTTTGAATCTTTTAGCCGGGATGAAATGATACAATTTGGTACTTTAGGTTTCGATGAAGTTTTCTATATCGTTGAATTGAGAATATTGGGATATTTTTTGTTAAAAAAATATGGGCTTGATCCTCGAAAAATTTAAAACCAACCTAACTAAGGCCCATGTAGTGAAAGGCAGTGGGTCACCCGGTGTCATATACGTGTCAAACTCGACCGTCAAAATCGAGATTTAACCGTCGCTAAGGTTGCTTGACCGTCACCAACAAAAAAGGCCTCTGCTTGGTCGGGTCGTGAAACCCTTACAGGCAAAGGCCTTTGAAATTCTGCTGGGGACTGTAAATTTTAAAATGCTTCAACTGAATCGTCGAAGTAACTTCTAAGCAGTGGGTCTCCAGTTCGAATCTGGACAGGCGCACCATCTTTCTTAAAGTTTCAAATATAATCTTTACATTTCCAGAGTGGACTTTTACACTCTTAGGACTTTTCCCAAGGTTTCGTGATAACGTTGGTTTCGCGGCTAAAGGAAAGGGAAAAACCCCTGGAAACCTTGCGCTAGCAGGCAAATGGTGGGAGTAGCTCAATCGGTTAGAGCACCAGATTGTGGATCTGGGGGTTGCGGGTTCGATTCCCGTCTCTCACCCCATTCGTCATTATTTATAAGTATGAATGATGAGGAATGGGGTTGTACCACCTACCTGTTTTTGAATGGAGAGGTGGCACACCCCGTTTTTTAGGGTGAGTTTTTTGTGTAAGTCTTAGAGAGGACGCGCCTGTAGCTCAGTTGGATAGAGCGACAGATTCCGAATCTGTAGGTCAGAGGTTCGACCCCTCTCAGGCGCACCATTAATCTTAAAAGAACAATGGCGCGGGATTTATTTGCTTGTTTTGGTATGTGGGTGATTAGCTCAGTTGGTAGAGCAGCTGACTCTTAATCAGCGGGTCGCAGGTTCGAGCCCTGCATCACCCACCATTTTTTCTCTCTCTTGTTTGTCACTTTTTCTTAGAAAAGATTCTAAAATTGTTGTCCCTAACGGAATTTAGAGCCTTCGTCCGAAGAATTTTTTCGGACGAAGGCTTTTTTCTTTGTGGCAGTCAGGGGCAGTAACGATGGACAAAAGTCCGTAAAAACGGACTGTGAATGACACGTATATGACAAGTAAAGTCAGGCGCTCGTCGTTCTGTATTTGATTGAAAAATACCGGTGGCTAATCTAAATCTAAACGTGATTTTGAGAATAAATAATTACCGATAGAGCGGCCCTATGAAGTTTGGAAGTTTCTTCAAAGCAATCGAAAAGCATACCCCGCCTGTCATGGCCGGTTTTGCCACCTATTCGACCATTAAATTCATCCTAGAGGTCTTTGGGGTCATCAATGTATCACTTAACCCATTTGACACGATTTCGATCCTTTCCGTAGGCTTTCTGTTTATGTTCGAGAAGCACATCCCCATGAATCATCTCTTTGCCTTTGCGCCAGCCTTAATCTCATTTTCGTTCTGTCATGACTTTTTCGGGGTGATGTTGGGGATCGATGGGTTTACCGGAAATGTGGTTATGG